>ULTW01000407.1_pt1 | contig 75909 bp, 51 predicted proteins | sample 1957961 | NCBI WGS metagenome assembly ULTW01 (sample SAMEA4835744, study PRJEB28245) | human gut metagenome | biome: gut microbiome; material: fecal sample | place: Denmark | collected 2008 | reverse complement strand
TAAGTAGAAGACAGTTGCTTGTTGGGATTACTGCTCTCAGTTTCTTAGGCATATCTCCTCAACAAACATTTGCTGCCAAGACAGAAAGCAGCATGTCTGTACAACAAAGTAAAAAAATCACAGGAACTATTGCAGATGCGCAAGGTCCTATTATTGGTGCTACCGTAAAAATAAAAGGCACCAACCATGCCACTGTTACCGACCTGGACGGTAACTACACTCTCAACGTAAACGCAGGTCAGACCATCGAAATCACCTACGTAGGTTATGTAATGAAAACTATCAAGATAGGAAATGCCAATAAGTATGATGCTATCCTCGTAGAAGACAACAACAACCTCAACGAAGTGGTCGTTGTAGGTTATGGTACCATGAAGAAGAGCGACATCTCTGGTTCTTCGGTTAGCCTGGGCGAAAAAGCCATGAAAGGCTCTATCATCACCTCACTCGACCAGTCTCTGCAAGGCCGTGCTGCTGGTGTTACTGCCGTCAGCACATCAGGTGCTCCTGGTACAGCTTCCACCATCCGCGTGCGTGGTACTGCCACCATTAACTCCAACGCCGAACCTCTCTACGTTATCGATGGCGTCATCTTCCAGGGCGGAAGTACAAGTGGTAGCGGACTGGGATTTGGTGATAAACTCGACAATGGCTCTGCCTCTTCTGTTTCTCCTCTCTCTACCATCAACCCTGCCGACATCGTCAGCATGGAAATCTTAAAAGACGCCTCTGCCACAGCCATCTATGGTGCTCAAGGTGCCAATGGTGTCGTATTGATTACCACCAAACGCGGTAAGGCTGGTGAGGCTAAATTCTCTTACGATGGTATGGCAGCCTGGAGTCGCCAGACCAAACGTCTCGATATGCTCAACCTGCGCGAGTTTGGTGAGTACTACAACGACTTCGTGACTGCAGGCATCGGTGGTCTGAAAGAAGACCCATATTACAGCGACATCTCTCTGCTCGGCAAGGGTACCAACTGGCAGGATGCTATCTTCCAGACTGCATTCCAGCAGCAACACCAGATAGCAGCACAAGGTGGTACTGAGAAAATTCAATATTACATTTCTGCTGGCTACATGAGCCAGGACGGTACCATCATTGGGTCTAAATTCGATCGCCTGTCTGTACGTGCCAACCTGGATGCCCAACTCAAAAAGTGGCTCAAGGTGGGACTGAGTGCCACCTTTACCGACTCCAACGATAACCTGAAACTCACCGATGGTGCTGAGGGTATTGTTAACTTTGCCTTGACATCTCTGCCAGAAGCTCCTATCTACGATGTGTATGGAAACTACGCTTCATTCGCTCGTGATAACTACAACATCCACAACCCTATCGCCAAGGCCATGGAGCACAACAACTGGCTGAATCGTAAGAAATTAGCTGGTAACATCTATGCAGAGGTTACTCCTATCAAGCATCTTACTTGGCGTACAGAATTGGGTTACGACTTAGGCTACAGTAAAGCTGAGGTATATAATAATGAGATCAATCTTTACAACTGGAAAGAACCCAACGAGAGTAGCATCCAGAAGAACAACAACACCTTCTGGCAGTTGAAGAACTATGTTACTTACAACAACACTTTCGCTAAAAAACACTCTGTCACAGCCATGCTCGGACAAGAGTGCTGGGAAAGCAAATGGGACTACACCAAGGTGAGGAACACAAAACTCCCATCTGATGCCGTTCCCAATCCTGTATTGGGTACAGGTACTGCCACGATAGGTGTAGGCTTTGGTAGTGCTGCTATGGCTTCATTCTTCACCCGCTGGACTTACAGCTACGACAGCCGCTACAACGCTACTTATACCTATCGTTACGATGGTAGCTCCAACTTCGGTCCAAACAATCGTTGGGCAGGTTTCCATTCATTCGCTACCAGCTGGCGATTCTCTAACGAGAAGTTTGTGCAAGCCATTGCAGGCAAATGGCTCAGCAATGGTAAACTGCGTATTGGTTGGGGACAGACTGGTAACTCCAATATCAAATCGTATGTATGGGGTATCAACATGCAGCTGGTTTACACCACCTTAGGCAATGGCTATCGTCCTCAAAACATTCCTAACCTGGACGTGAAATGGGAAAAGCAAGAGCAGATTGACTTGGGTCTCGACTTAGGTTTCCTCAACGACCGCATCAACGTAACCCTCGACTGGTATCAGAAAGAGTCTAAAGATATGTTGATGGAGCTTCAGTTGCCTTCTTATATGGGTACCAGTGGTAATGGGAATTCCAAGTTGAATGCTCCTATGGGTAACTATGGGCATATCCGCAACAGCGGTTTTGAGTTGACCCTCAACACCCACCCTCTTGTAGGTAAATTCCAATGGGACTCTGAGTTCCAGATTTCATGGAACAAGAACAAGCTGATAGCACTGAATGGTACTGCCAGCTCTGCCATCATGGGTTATGCCCAGTGGGAACAAACCTTGGTCAGTAAGACCGACATCGGTGGAAGTTTGTACAATTTCTATGGCTACGTAACAGATGGCATCTATCAAGACCTCGCAGACCTCGAGCGTTCGCCCAAGCCTGAGAAATATCCTGCTAATGGTGTTTTCAACAGCGCTAACACGGTATATGTAGGCGACATCAAATTCAAGGACATCAATGGCGATGGTGTCATCAACGAGGAAGACATGACCAACATTGGTTCACCCATGCCTAAGTTCACCTACGGATGGACCAACACCTTCCGCTACAAAGGTTTCGATATGAGCATCTTCATCAACGGAAGCTATGGCAACAAGGTGATGAACTTAACCAAACGAGATCTTACTAATATGAGCAGCGTATGGTGCAACCAGCATTCTGACGTACTCAACCGCGCACGCTTGGCACCTATCGATGCAAGCATCGTATATGCAGATGGTAGCAAATGGTACAACCACGTAGAGAATGTGAAAGTGGCTAATCCAAATGCAAGTCTGCCACGCGCCATCATTGGCGACCCTAATGACAACGACCGCATCAGCGACCGCTATGTAGAGGATGGTTCATACCTCAGAATGAAGAACATCTCCTTGGGATACACCTTCCCCAAGAAGTGGATTGGCAAAATAGGCATTGAGAATCTTCGCCTGTATTGCAACATCCAAAACCTCTTCACTATCACTGGTTACGACGGATATGACCCGGAAATTGGTGTCAGCACCATGTCTGCCAACGTGTATGGTGTAGACTATGGCCGCTATCCTTCACCAACGACCTATTCTTTTGGTCTGAACATGTCATTTTAGTCAATCTAAACAATAAGAACGTATGAAATTATCAAGTTTAAAATATATAGCTGTAGCACTCATGTTGGGTGGAGCCGTTACTTCTTGTAGTGACTTCCTGGATCGCCCCAACGAAGACAGCTACAACGATGGTAACTATTACCAGAATGATACTCAGACAAAGCTGAGTGTCGTTAGCCTTTACACATCTCCATGGTTCGATTTCTTGAGCCAAGGTTACTATAAGATTCCAGAGGTTATGTCAGGCAACCTGTATATGGGACAGAATCCTTTCCTTAATTTTACAGTAAATGGAAGTGATGAAGCAGTGATCAAAACATCCAATTCACTTTGGAATGTCAATGCACAAGCCAACACCATCTACAATCGCTTGAAGTCTGCCAAAGCTTCAGAGAGCGTAAAAAGAACTGCCATGGGTGAGTGCCTGGCATGGAAAGCCATGGCGTATTTCTTCCTCGTTCGCATCTGGGGCGATGTGCCTATCGTACACGACAACAGTAGCGAAATTGCCGCTGGCGACTACAACAACAAATACAAAGTAAAGGCTGCTGATGTCTATGAGTATATCGTCATGACATTAGAGAAAGCCATAGAATTGCTTCCGGAAAGCAATGACCCAGGAAGAATCGATCGTTGGGGTGCAAAGGCTTTGTTAGCAAAGGTATATCTCGCAAAGAGTGGCATCAACTGCAATGGCAACGGACAACGTGATGAAAGCGATCTTGCTAAAGCTGCAGAACTGTCCAAAGACGTCATCGACAACTCAGGAAAAGAGTTGATGTATAACTATGAAGATATCTTCAAGGGCGAGAACAACAACTGCGAAGAGAGCCTCATCGGATGGCGTTGGTCTGCCGAACAAACCAACTATACTTGCGGTAATAGCCTGTCTGCAGAATTGGCTCCTTCAGGCTTTAATGAGTATCAGAGTTGGGGAGACTGGACAGCTCCTTCTGTAGACTTGCAAGATGCTTTCGGTGTAAGCCCCTTGGATAATCCTAAATCAAGAACATCTAACGACACACGTCGCAAGGCTACAATGATGATGGCAGGTGACACCTACGACTATTGGTGGACAGACAAGGGCGGTTTCGACTATCTGAAGTTCTTGTACGACAAGACATATGCACCTGGTTCTAACAACGGATTACAATCGGCTACAGGTGCCAACATCGCCAAGCACATCTATGGTGACGATGCCGACCACGTGAAAGCATTCGGTATCAGTGCTGGTGCTAGCCAGTACTCTTCTCTCAGCACACACGTATTACGACTTGCTGACGTATATCTTATCTATGCAGAGGCCAAGATCGGCAATCAAGGCTCTACGACAGATGCCAGTGCCATCGATGCCTACTTTGCTGTTCGCCATCGCGCCATCAAGAACATCAAACGAGATGAGTTCACAGAAATAACACTCGACCAAGTACTCAAAGAACGCCGTTTAGAGTTGGCATTCGAGGGTGATTACTGGTTCGACTTGGTTCGTATGTCTTACTACGACATAGAAAAGGCCATGAACATCATCAAAAACCAAAGACGCAATGGTTACTACGGACTGCCCGATTTGTACAAGGCATACTACAATGATGGTCAGCCCAACGGTCCTTGGACTGTTGACAAGACCAATATGCGTTACGAGACAGATACACCTAAGCCCAACGTAACAAAGTCTATCTTCAAGTTACCATTCCCACAAGGTGACGTGGTTTACAACCCACACTTGATGGAAGAAGCACAGCACGTAGACGTAAGAGAGACTTTCGCATATTAATAAGCTCTAACATAAAAAAAAAGAAAGTTATGAAACTAAATAAATTATTCAGTTGGTTAGGCTTGTTCTTAATAATGATTTCAGCCACTGCGCTGACATCATGCGAGGATCAGCCAGACAAATTTGAACTGACAGGTGGCACCCCGACCATCAACTACATCAGAATGCCTTACCTCAGCCAGTCTGACTCGCTCATAACAGAAGCCAGTTTGAAATCTATCATCTGCTTGGTGGGCGACAACTTGACAAGTATCAAGGAGCTGTACTTCAATGACCAAAAGGCTCAGTTGAACACCAGCTACATCACTAACCACACTATGATTGTGCAGGTGCCAGAGAACATTCCTGCAAAGGTGGATGACAAGATCTACATGATAACCAAGGATGGCGAGACCGTGACATACGACTTCCACGTAGCAGTGCCAGCACCTGCTGTCAACACGATGTCATGCGAATATGCCAAGGCTGGGGAAGAAGTAACCATCTATGGTAATTACTTCATCAACGACCCAAACGTTCCTCTGACCGTCACCCTTCCTGATGGACAGGAAATCACCCAATTCACAAAACTCACTCAGAGCACCATATCGTTCATCATGCCTCAGTGCGATGCTGAAGGCAAGCTTACCGTGACATCTGTTTACGGTGAGACAGAATCTGGCTTCCATTACAACGACTCTCGTGGTATCTTGTTTGACTTTGATACGCCATGGGATGGTGTCAACGTATTGGGCAACCACGGCTGGCACGATAGAGTCATCCTCGCTGACGAGACCTCTCTCTCAGGCAAATTCGTACAGCTGGGTGATGGTAGTGCTGTTATGTCTGAAGATGGCGGTTGGAAGGATAAATACTTCTCTTTCGAGTACTGGTGCGGTTCTTGGGACACCCCACAGAAGATGACATCGGGCGATGGTGTGGCACTCAACCAACTTGTAGACTTCACAAATTATAAAAATATGTCACTGAAGTTCGAGATGTATATCCCAACCAGCAATCCTTGGACCGCAGGTGCGATGCAGATAGCATTCGAAGGCTATGACAAGGTAACCCTCTCAGGTAATCCTATCGAAGGTTATACTGGTACAGTGGCAAGTGCAAATTCCTACATCTTCAATAACGAAGATGGAAAGAGCGGCGCATGGGGTCGTGCCATGTACAGACCTTGGACAGAAACAGGTTCTTACGACACAGGCAACAAGTGGGTAACAGTAACCATCCCATTGACCAGCTTCACACTCGACAACAAGGGTGCTACCACCTCACAGGTTCCATCATCGGCTGCCGACTTCGCAAGCCTCACCATGTTTGTCTATGGCGGTGGCGTAAATGGTACAGAGTGTAAGCCTATCATCAAGATAGACAACATCCGCGTCGTTCCTAATAACTAATCTTTAAAAAGAAAAGATATGAAAAAAATCAAGAATATATTAGCACTGTTGGTGGTAGCCCTCATGGGGCTGTCGCTGACAGCTTGCAGCGAGGACGATCTCGATACCAACCAGTATCAAAAAGGTGTCCACCTCAATGTCTATGGTCCGCAGCCAGTGATGCGTGGTGGTCAGCTCCGCTTCCTCGGCAGCAACCTCGACCAGATAGCACAGGTTCTTATCCCAGGCTGCGAACCTATCACCAATATCGAAGTGGTAAAGGCGGGCTTCCCCAGTGAAATACGCATCACCTTGCCTAAAGATGGTCCTGAGCCTGGTTTGGTGACTCTCATCACCAAAACTGATGAAAGGATTACCACCAAGACTGCCCTCACCTATCAGGAAGGCATCGAGTTTGAAGCTTTCTCACCAGAAAGCGTCATGCCTGGCGAGGAACTCACCATCAAGGGTGAATACTTGAACCTCGTTCACATGATCGAGTTTGCCGATGGTGTGAGAGTTCCTGAGTCTGCCTTCACAGAACACACACGCTATGAAATCAAGGTCATCGTTCCTGACGAGGCTCGCACAGGCAAGGTAGGTCTTTTCGATGTCGATCTCTCTACCCTTGAGGATGCCGGCAGCGCCATCTACAACATCATCATGACCGACGTGGCACTCAATGTAGGTACTCCTACCATCAGCAAGGTGACAACTCCTCGTGGAGAAGGCATACAGACCGATGAGTTCACAGCTAAGATGGATGAGCTCTTTACTCTTAATGGAGAGCACTTCGGACTCATCAACAGCATCAAGTTTGTTCCTAAGGCTGGAGACGTTCATGGTAGTGCATGCGAGACAACCGAGTTTACAGTAAGCGAAGATGGCAAGACACTGACCTTCAAGTTGCCTGCCGAAGCTGCCGATGGTGACATCAACTTGGTATGTCGCTCTGGCGAAGAGGTTCCTGTTGGCTCTCTCATTACCATCGCTCCTACTGAGTGCGTGGCTTCACCTAATCCCGTAAAGGCAGGCAAGTCATTAATCATCACGGGTAAAGACCTTGACGTGGTAAACGCTGTTGAGATGACAGGCGTGGCTGATGAAATTTCATTTATCACCAACCCTGATGGTACCAAACTCATCATCGAAAGTATACCAGAAACAGCAGTAGAAGGCAACCTCATCCTGCGCATGAAGAATGGCAAGGGTGTAGAGGTTCCATTCTCCCTCGTAAAGCCTGTTGTGACAGGTTACGACCACAACCCTGTTAGCGCTGGTGGCGCCATCACTCTACAAGGTACCAACCTCGACCTCGTGAAGAAGGTTCAGTTTGGTGAAGGCTCTGACATCATAGAGGTGAAAGCATCAGAAGACGGCACAAGCATTTCACTCACCGTTCCTATGAATGCAAAAACTGGCAAGCCTACCCTCACATTAGCCAATGGCACTACCGTAGAATGTCCCGAACTAAACATCGAGGAGGCTGTATTCTGTTATATCACAGAATTGCCCGACTTCTCTGAGAAGGAAAAAACACCTGAAGCTGGTGGAACCTTTACGGTTCCTGTAAAGAATGGCGACAAGCTCGAAAGCGTACTCGTCAACGGCAAGAATGTAAACTTTGTATATGCAGAAAAGCCTTCCAGCCTTACTATCGGTATCCCTGCTGACGCAAGTGCTAAATCGGTATTGAAGTTGGTTTCTTCCAACGGTTCTGTTGAATATGACATTGCTGTTATTCCACAGGGCACTGTTACCCGTACATTGTGGATTGGTTCTATCGACCTCGCAAATTGGACTGGCAACACACAGGGTACCCTGGCAGTAGATGCCTTAGACAATCTTCCTGCAGGAGCTAACGTTGAACTGAAGATTCAATATACAGCCACAGCAGACCAAATACAACTGAAGGGAAATACAGGCGACTGGACTGCTGTAGACCTCGACAATGGTGAGTATAAGGAGCACGTTTATGAATTAGACCCCAATGCTAAGGAATTCACTATCCCATTGTCAGCAACTACTATCGCTGCTCTCAAAGCTAAAGCCACAAATTGGGGAGGTCTCATCATCTTCGGTGGTAAGGGCGCTATCCTCACCAAGATTTCAGCTGAGATTTCTATTCCTTTAGAGACAACCATCTGGAATGGTACTTTCAACATCGTTAAATGGAATGGAATGGCAAACCTTGCCTGGGATGGTTATGACTGGAGTACAGTGAAAGCCGGCACCACCATCCGTCTCTACTACAATAAGATAAATGCTGGCGAATGGGCTTGCATCAGCCTCCGTAGTGGAACAAGCTGGAATAATCTTCCTGCTCCTATTGCAAGTCAGTATGATCTCAATGAAGATGAAGGAAAAGTGGAGGTATCCATCGCTGCTAATGTCTTACAAGACCTTATAGACAATCACGGTCTCGTTGTCACAGGAGACAATTGCACGCTGACTAAAATAACACTCGAATAATCATCATAAAACACAGACTATTATGAAAAAGAAACATATATTATCCGTGTTGGCAATGGCAGCTGTGACCTTCGGGGTCACAGCTTGCGCCGATACTGATGCACAATACTCGATTCCGAATGTAGATGCTCCACACTTTGTGAAGTCTTCCCCTTCTACGGGCGACAATCATGTAAAACGCGGTGAAGTAACCGTCACCGTGAAATACGATAAGCGCATCTTCTTTGCTTCACAAGACAAAGATTTGATAGAAGCAACAGGTGCCACTATTACCAACGCCATCGTTTATGGTGCTGACAGTTTGCTCACCATGACGGTCAACATACCCAATCGTGGCGCTGATGTGAACATCACTATCCCTGCAGGAGTAGTAACCAACGGACAGGGTAAACCTGCTGATGCTGTCACTCTGAACTTCAAGACTACAGGACTGGATGCCTCTCCTGTTATGGCAACCAGTACTGCTGCCACAAAACTCTATGAGTTCTTGGTTCAGAATGCGGACACCAAGATTATTTCTGGTATGATGGCTGATGTGGCATGGAACCATACTTGTGCTGACAAGGTAAACGAATGGACAGGTAAGTATCCTGCTATCAATGGTTTCGACTATGGACACATGCCTGCTTGCAAGGCGGGTGCCAACTGGATCAACTACAAGGACATCACACCCGTAAAAGAATGGAGCGACAATAATGGTATCGTACAGATGATGTGGCACTGGAATGTACCAAAGACCAAGCCTGCAACATCTGGCAAGGTGATACCCAGCGACTGGAGCGGATTCTTACAACTCACCGACGACAACACCAAGGCTGCTTTCGCAAATGCCCAGGTAGGCGACCAACTGGTAGTCACCATCAGCGATGTGGCTGAAGGCGCACAGGGTTCTATCAAGAACTCCTCATGGACAGGCTTCGTAGATGAGGCTGGCACCAATTGGGAAAACTTCGATATCAGCGGCACACAGTATGCCATGACTCTCGATGCCACTACCCTCGCCGATATGAAGGCTAACGGTTTTATCCTTTCGGGTCACGACTATACCATCACAGGCGTATATGTAGTTCCTGCTGGCAAGGACCTTGCCAATGGTACTCAGCTCTTCAAACCTACATCCAACCTCGATCCTAACAATGACTACAACTTCTATAAGGCAAACACTACATTCGACGCAGCCAATGCACTGACTGAAGGAACTTGGGAAAACGAGGTTTGGAAGGATGATATGAAGACACTCAAGGAGTATCTTACTCTCTTGAAGGATGCCAACATTCCTGTACTCTGGCGCCCATTCCATGAGGCAAGTGGCAAGTGGTTCTGGTGGGGTAAGGATGCAGAGAGCTTCAAGAACCTCTGGAAAGAAATGTTCAAAGAACTGAAGGAAGCTGGTTTCGACAACCTTATCTGGGTTTGGACAAGTTGCGGCAACGACAACGATTGGTATCCTGGCGATGAGTATGTAGATGTAGTAGCACGCGACCTCTATGGCGACAACGCTGCTTCTTGTGCCACAGAATACGCTGACCTCTGTGCTACCTATGGTAACAAGATTGTTACACTTGGTGAATGTGGATATAGTGAGTATACTAACAGCCGTATAGCTAACATCAGTGAGCAGTGGGAAGCTGGAGCTAAGTGGAGTTGGTTCATGGTATGGTATGATAATGATGATGCAGAAAATCAGCATGCCACACAGGAATGGTGGCAGAATGCCATGACACAACCCAACATCATCACCCGCGACATGGTGCCTAACATGAAGTAACCGAAAAATGCAATTGTTTCTTCATAAGATACAGACGCATCACATTCAAAATATAAACGCAGAGACACGTTGGGCAAAATAAACCACGTGAATCTGCGTTTATATTTTATAACCTTATTACATTATATATATATATATGAACAAGACGAAACTACTTATCCTCACAATAGCCACTTGCCTGCTCTTCTCCTGCGGCAAGAAAAAAGCCGACGACCCTATGGGCGAAAACGGAAGGACGAAACGAACAGAAAATCTCCTTGCACACCTCGACAGTATCACACAGAAAGGTTTTCTCTTTGGTCATCAAGACGCCACACTCTATGGTGAGGGATGGGCTTTGGACAGTGTCCGCTCGGATGTGCAGACCTGCTGTGGCGACATGCCTGCAGTCATTGGGTTTGAGATAGGAGGCATCGAGACCAACGACTCAGTCAACATATACGGCATTCCCTTTGACAACATACGCAAGGAAATCATCAACCAATACGACCGTGGCGGTGTGGTAACCATCAGTTGGCAATGCCGCAAACCCCTTTCTGGCATTGAGGATATCATAGACGGCGGAAAGCATCATGACACTTTCACTGAGTGGATTGACAAGGTGGCAGCCTTCATCAATTCATTGGAAACTCCCTATGGGGTGCGTGTGCCCGTTATCCTGCGACCTTGGCAGATCAACGGAGAGAACAAGTTCTGGTGGGCAGACTGCAATACAGAGCAATACAAGGCTCTCTGGCAGATGACACACGAGCGCATGGAGAAAAACGATGTGGTAAATGTACTCTATGCCTACTCGTCTGTTGCAACAGCCTCTGCCGACAGCAGCCAGTATATGGCACGCTATCCCGGTGATGAGATGGTAGACGTGATGGGTATTAACTACTATTGTCATGCCGAGGAAGGCGACACCACAGCCTTGGCAAAGTATACCAACACACTCGCTGCCAACTTGAAGATGCTGACCCTGACAAGCAAAAAACATGGCAAGCCTATAGCCCTTACCGAGACGGGCTACCGCTCTATCCAAAGTGACAGATGGTGGACTGAGACCTTAGCTCCAGCCATAAAGGATATCCCTTTAAGCTACGTGATGATATGGCGCAATGCTTATGAGGTGCCCCGACATTACTACTGTCCCTTCCCTGGTCAGCGCTCTATGGACGACTTTGTGCGTTTCTACAACGACCCAAAGACTCTCTTCCTGCATGATGTCAATGCACTGTATCTCGACATAAAGAAGAAAACAAAAGAATAATGAAAATGAAAAAGATTGTTATGATGTTATGGGCAGCAACATGTTGTCTCATGGCAAACGCAGAAAACAAAGAATTTCTGCAAGTAACCTTTCACGATGGACAAAATATTGAGTTTGCCCTCGCTGAAGAACCGATTATCTCCTTTGCCGATGACATGATGAAGGTAACAACGAAAAAGGCAACCTTCTCATACGAGTTATGGACTGTAAGTACCTTTTACTACTCTGCTACTTCTTCGGGGATAGCACAGACAGAGATCAACAAACCATTCTTTCTGGAAGGCAACAACCTTATCGTAGATGGCACAGAGAATCATATCCGTGTATATACCATAGATGGTAAAAGTATCTCACTACCCCATTCCACTGCAGGAGGAAAAACCATTATCAATATCGATGCCATAAAGGGAAATGTACTTCTTATTCACATCAACGGAAAAACAATCAAAATCGTACGATCATGAAAAAAATATTGCTAACTATCATAACGTTGCTAATGCCTTTGATGCTCTCCGCACAACAGGCTGGCGATAAATTCATTGTCAAAACGACAGATGGAAAGACGACAGAATGGAGCTTGGCAGGAGGCAACAAGAATGGTGATATATCAACCATCAAGCATCATGACGGTAAGTTGGAACTATACGTCAAGGGGCACGAGGACGATTATGGCGTATGGAAAAGCTATGATGCCAGCAAAATAGAAAGCATCACATTCTCTGTTTTCCACAAAGGTGAAAGCTATACAGAAGAAAGTGCTGTCGATGCTGTCAAGAACATGGGCTTAGGTACCAACTTCGGCAACTGTATGGACGTAGTGGCCATGGGGCTCAACATGAATAACAACTCTGTGACAGAATTTGAGAAAGGATGGGGACAGGAGCCTACCACCAAACCCATGGTAGACTTCCTCAAGAAGGAAGGCTTTGGCGCAGTACGTATCCCCGTCACTTGGTTTCAACACATCAAGGATGACGGCACCGTGGATGAGGCATGGATGAATCGTGTACAAGAAATTGTAGATTATGTCGTCGATAACGGCATGTACTGCATCCTCAACGTTCACCACGACACAGGTGCAGACAATGACGAGTACAAGCACTGGATCAAAGCAGATGTAGACAACTACAATGCCAACAAAAGTAAGTTTGAGAAACTATGGACACAGATAGCCACTCGCTTCAAAGATTACGACCAGCATCTGATTTTTGAAGGCTTTAACGAGATGCTCGATGCCAATAGCAATTGGAACAACCCTGCCAACAGCAACAGCTATAAAGGCCTCAACGCTTACGCACAGAGTTTCGTGAATGCAGTTCGTGCTACAGGAGGTAACAACACGACACGCAACCTGGTCGTCAGTACCTATGCTGCTGCCTGTGGTGAAGAAGTGCTCAAGAACCTCACCATCCCTACCGACAAGGTGAGTGGACATATCATCGTAGAGGTGCACAGCTATTCTCCCTGGGACTGGTTTAGCAAAGGCGTATGGGACCAATCATGCAGTAACGAGATGAAAAGGATATTCACTCGACTGAACAACTATTTCGTAAGCAAGGGAATACCCTGCATCATTGGCGAATATGGTACTCATGGCAGCAAGGCTGTCAGCAAGAACAGTACTGCCAGCGAAATAAAAGCTGCTGCCGACCAAGCTGCCGACATAGTAAAACAAGCCAAGGCGTATGGCATCGCCACCTTCTACTGGATGAGCATCTTTGATGGTAAAGACCGCACCATACCACAATGGACATTACCCACTGTCGTCGATGCTATGAAGAAAGCATATAAGTAAGACGCTCGTACCTAAAAAGGTCCCGCCATCACGGCGAGACCTTTTCTACATGTATACACACGAATCAACATTTGTCTTGATTCTATAACGTTGATAGAACATCTTCAAACGAAGTCCTAAAAACATAAATTAGAAACTACCACTATATCATCATATTAACTAAAAACTATCAATTTTGCATATATTTTCTGCCGTTCTGGATCACAACACCCTTGTAGGACTTGCCAACCATCTGGCCTGCCATATTGTAACGGGGAGCATCAGCCTTCTTTGCCTCTGTTATGAATGTTGAAGAAATGCCTGAAGTGCCTTTAGGTACAATAACATACACGCTCTTAACTTTGCAAGCATTGTAAAGATTGAAGACGACACCTGTCTGATTGTATGTGCTGACAATGTATTCATCAGTACCCTTTTTAGCCACCTTCTTCAAAGCTCCTACGGTGGTGTAATACTCAAAGGAGGTGCCGTCCTGACCTTTTAACAAGATGGTGTATTCATCTTTAGTATAATCATCAATGGTGAGAATCTCACCTATACCCCATCCGTTTCTTGACGCATAAGGATCACTTACGTTCTCTATAACAATAGCCACCTGGACATCATCCGCATATTTATCGAATTCGCTGGCTGCTAATTTATTACCATCGTGAAGAGTTAATTCTTTCTTGTCAGAAGCAACAGCAGAATATAAGTCCACACGGGTAACCTTAGAGTCGATGCCTTGTACCACCAATCCATATTCCTGCAATTCCTTCAGCATGGTTGTTGTTACTTTGGCAGGAGCCGTAGCATCTGTCTTGTCTTCAACAGTCAGCTCATCGTCCTTTATCATTACTTCATAAGTACCTGCAGATGCCACATTTACAGTAGAAGCAATCGCTCCCCATCCTGCTCGACTTGTTTTTATAAACACCTAAGAGCCCCATTCCCACTCAACGGGTGTTACAGGCTCGCAAGTAAGAATCAACTTGTCGCCCTCCTTGGCTGTGGCAAACTTAGCCTTATCAACCGTAAAACTGCCACTCCAACTTTCATCAAAGATCTGTTCACCAGTCCAGATATTGGTAGTTGACTGACCATAGGCACATACTGCCATTACCATTCCCAATACTAAAGTAAATAATTTTTTCATAAGCTCAAAAAATTAATTAGGTTTGTTTACAAGGTTTTTAAACCTTTTTTATATCATCATCTTTACTTTATCTGACCATTTCATCATCTTATTAACGTTGGTTACAACGCATTTCATCATCATCAACTTATCATCATCATCTTACAACTACATATATCTTCATCATCTCTACTACATGTAATTTTCATCTTTATCTGTTGCAAAGTTACAGTAAAAAGAATAAAAAATATAGTACTATTTTGACTAATATTGATACTTTTCAAAAAGCAGTAGAAAAAAGATAAAATAGGATTCCTATAAACAATCATTCGGCATATTCCACTTCCAGAAAAAAGGGAATATGCCGAATGAAAAGAACGGGAAACCGAGAAGGAAATTCCCCTATTGTTATCTCTTGATACGCTGCATACGCTTTACTTGAGAACGGATAACCTTGAGGGTAGAAGCATCCTTAACAAACACCGAGTTGAGTCCCTGAGCCTCCTGAGCTGGATCACCCGTATAGTCATCACCTACCTGCCATTGCTCATGCATAGGTTGTGCAAAGCCACCCCATCCCCAAAAGTTGCAACCAGCAAAGTATCCACCCTTTTCAGCATTGTCGGCCACCAATCCGAACACATATTGATAATAGCCATCCCTTCCCACGGTGCTACTTCCTGGAGTGAAAGAAAAACCATCACGAGGATAGCCGAATTCCTCCATCACCAAAGGCTTCTTGATACGAGCACAGACGTCGAGGTGCTGATCGATATACTCCTTAGTGTTCTGGCATGACACTCCTAAGTCTTCTACAAGATGATCTTGGCGAGCCCAACTCCAGTTGTAGGGCCAAAGATGAATGTTGCAGTAGTCCACATTCTTGTCAGCACAAATACGCTCATAACAAGCAATATCGTTCTCACATCCCCAACTGCCCTCGCTTCCGATACTGATGAGATGGTTGCTGTCGAGCGAACGAATCAAGCTACTTGCCTCAGCCAGCCAATGTTCAAAGGCAGGGAGAGCTTCCTTGCTGAAAGCACGAGGCTCGTTGCCTATCTGCCAAGACATGATAGCAGGATCATCCACATAACGACGGTGAGTATAGCGGTTGGTGCGTCCTATAATAAAGCGCACATAGTCGTAGAACAGTTGATGTGCTTTCTCGCAGGAAGCATACTTAGCCACGAAGTTCATAAAGGCGGGATAGCCATCCTCATTAGGACGAGGAGCCTTTCCCATACCTGCCTGCTCAAGATAATAGCCATAACCTCCACTCCACTCCCAAGAGTTGTTGAGATAGAGCACAGCCACCATATTGCGCTTCTCCATCTGCATAAGTAGATAGTCGAGCCCAGCCAAGATGGTGTCGTTATATACACCAGGAGCCTCCTGCAGAGTAGGCTCCACCTTAGTCTTCACTCCTCGTTTACCATCAGAACCCACCAAGATACGCAGATTGTCGATACCGAGCGACTTCATCTTGTCGAGTTCGCGACACAAGCGCTTGCGGTCACCACCCTGCCCTTCAGAACCAAGGATGGCACCATACCAGAAGTTGGTTCCCACATAATAATAAGGTTGTCCATGACGAACAAAGTGTCCGTCCTTTACCTTCACAAAACCTGTTTGGGCAGAAAGGCCACATGCGGCCATCGCCATCACAATAGACATAAGCATTTTTTTCATTATTCAGCCTCCAAATAAAGTACACGTGACGACCAGTCGGTCTTTTTACTCCATTCCACCTCGTTGGTATAAGGCATCTCCAAGCCATGCTCCATCAAGAACTTACCCGAATAGCTCTTTCCTTCGCAGTAAAGCGGTTTCAAGTCGACAGCATTCAACTCACGCACCTTATACATACGGTTGGCATCAAGTCCTGCCATCTTAACTCGCTGTAGATGTACGTTATAAAAGTTGGCCATCTTCCACCAATAGAACACCGCTTTATCCTTAGCTTCACTGACATACATGAGCGAAGCCAACCCTTCATTATCGTAGGGAGAAACAAGGCGATAGAGATCACCCAACTGCACGATGGGACGAATCTCTTTATACTGGCTAATAGCTTTTTTGCAAAGAGCCTTTTCCTCATCGGTCATGTTCTTGGGCTGAATCTCCATACCTAATCGTCCACTCATAGCCACGTCAATGCGATACTTGAGCGAGGTAGTACGGAACACAGTATGGTTGGGCACAGCCGAGATATGACAAGCCATAGCGATAGCTGGGAAGAAATAGCTGGTGCCGTATTGCATATAGATACGCTGTAAGGCATCGGTATTGTCGCTTACCCAGAACTCATCAAATCCACGCAACATACCCCAGTTGGCACGTCCACCGCCACTGGCACAACACTGGATAACTACATCTTTAAACTTAGCACGTATGCGGTCTACCACCTTGCTGAATCCCTGATGATAAGCAATATAGAGATGGCTCTGTTCGGCCATTGACAAATATTGGCTACCATGGTTCAAGATAGGCATATTGGCATCCCACTTGATATAAGCAATCTCAGGGTACTTAGTAAGCAGGTTGTCCACCACACTATATACATAATCTTGCACCTTCGGATTAGAGAGGTCGAGCACGAGTTGTGTGCCTCCACGTCCCAATACAGCCTCACGCTTGGGTGCCTTTACAATCCAGTCAGGATGCTTCTCGAAAAGTTCGCTGGTAGTATTGGTCATCTCTGGCTCTATCCAGATACCGAACTTCACACCATTCTTTTTAGCATCCCGAAGCAATCCCTCTATACCATCGGGCAACTTCTTCGTGTCTACTACCCAGTCGCCTAAGGAACTATTATCGGTATTGCGCTGATACTTCGAACCGAACCATCCATCATCCATAACGAAAAGTTCGCCCCCCATACCAGCTATGTCTGCCATCATTTGGTCCATACCCTTCTGGTTGATATCAAAATAAACACCCTCCCATGAGTTGAGCAGAATATCTCGCAACTGTGAGCCATGAGCTAAGACGTACTTGCGCCCCCATTTATGGAAGTTACGGCTGGCACCACTCAAACCATCCGATGAGAAAGTGAGAGCAAGGGCTGGCGTCTTGAAGGTCTCACCCTTCTTAAGATGATAGGCTGAGTTCTCCTCATTGATACCAGCAAAGAAATAATGATAATCCGTGTCGTCGGTCACAGCCTTGAGCTTATAGTTACCTCCATAGACGAGAGCAGCACCAATGACACGACCTACATTCTCATTTCCTTTACCATCGAGAGAGAACATCACCTCAGCATGGTCGGTATGCGAATTACGAGTACCATCTGTATTGCGGATAACAAACTCACCAGGAGTAAGATGCTCATTATTCACATAGCCTTCGCTTGCCCATGTACCCGAGAGATGACTCATCCATACATTCCCCTTACGGATAGGCAACATGGCAGAAGCAAACGTAGTCAGCGTCACGGTTCCCTTCTCCCCATTAGTAATCTCGCTCCAAGCCTCGATAAGATCTACATCATGATAAGCACGATAACAGAGATCTACCTTGACAGGATATACGACATCCTTGAGATGGATGGTAGTGACTGTGGCATTTGCTTCCTGACGAGAGTCATATCCTGTAGCCACTAATGCCGTAGACATATTGCCATCTGCATGGCGCATCGCTAAAGCAGATTCAGCAGGAGTGTTAAGACCATATGCAGGATAAACATCCATGCGTCCATTGGCCGTAACACTGAGGTTAGTCTTGTCACGTTCATCAAGACGAGAGCCGAAATACAGGTACTTGGCAGGTTGCCCATCCTCGACATCGAGTATGAGCGACATGCCTTGAGTATTCACAGTTACCTGATCTGCCATAGCCGGCATGGCCATGGTCAGCATCAGGAGAGCCATTGATTTAAACTTCATATTTTATCAGTTATTAGTTATTTCGGTTGCAAAAATACGAAATAAAAGCAAGATATGCACGTACTTTTTTGCCCTTTATTTGTCTTTCGCTTATTATATACAAAAACTCGCCTGCAAGCAGAAGCATGCAGGCGAGATGACTAAAAGAAACACAGAACGCCTCTGCTTATAGAAAAGGAGTGCGCTTTTTATTTTTCCAAGCCGTTCAAGTCTAAACAATTCATAGCATCGGCTTCAATTTTTCGTTTCTTAGCATGACCAAATACTTTGACATGACCAACCGACTTTGTCATCAAGAGCAAAGCATCACACATAGTACGAAACTCAGCAAACATAACGTGAGCAAGGTGAGCCTCCACATAAGAAGCCTTCATCAAAGGATTTATCTGAGCGACATTTACCTTTTCCAAATCAAGAACAAAGTTGGAGCATGCTAACAGATTGCCCCCTACCATTAGCTTGCCGCAATTCACGACCTTAATACCTTCTAACGTAGGAGCCGTTATCATAACATGTGTCTTCCTCTTTGAAGCAACAGAACTGGCAAATCTGAGAATCATTTCCTCGCCTTTTACTTCAGCCTCCTGTGCCTCGACATAGGTCTTGCTGCCATTAACCTTTACACTGTAAGCAGAATCTGCGCACAAACGTATATCCACCACGCTGGCATCATAGACAGCTACCGACTTAAAGTCGGAAACAGGTTTACGCTCTTCAGTTCGGGTAGTGTCAACTGGACCCAGCATTTCACCATCACCCGAAGAACGATGCGAAGCATGATTGCCTCCACAGGAAACCAACAACACCATCAGCAGTAGCAGGAGTCCACCAGCAACTCGTTTCATATTCTTTTATTTTACAACAAACTTCTTGCCATTACTGACATACACTCCCTTGGGAGTGCTTTCCGGGACCAAGCCTTTAGCAATAGGCATACCAGACAGGTTATAAATCATACCTACTTCTGCCTTATCGGTCTTCTCTACAATCTGAATACCTGTAACCTCAGGAGAATAATACTTATCATATCTTGTTCTTCCTGCCTTGGCGCCCTTCATAATACCCTCTAAAGCTCCATTCTTTGTAATAGAAGTACTACTGCTATTCCAATTGTAAACATCGAGATTTTTTCTATCCAGAATAGTCCAATTAGGGAAACCGGTAGCATTGCTGTCCCATGCAAAAGGTATCATACCACACTCCATAGCATACTGAGTGGCCTTCTCATACCAATAGGCAACGGCTTCTTCGTGTTTCTTCTGATTTTGTCCTTTTATACTTTTGACATTACGATGCAAAGCACCATACTCTCCCATGACAACAGGAATACCTTTATCAGTAAACTTCTTCATCATTTGATAAAGTTTATTCAAGTTATCTTCATTATCTTTAGAATTACGATCACCTGCTCCTGAGTAGGTATGACCTTTACCCCAATAATACTGCATCTTGCCCCAAGACTCATCCTTTTCCAATCCGCAGAATGTCCATGGCTCGTAGCTATGTATCTCCAACATTAAACGATTATCAGCCTCGTCAGAAGGCATGTCACCATAAGTATTGTAAGTATCAGTTATGTTGGTAGAAGGTCCTTGAACAATCAGTACTCGCTTGGCATTATTGCCACCAGTGGCACGAACCGTATTAATAAAAGTCTGTTCGTAACTTTTGAGGGCTTTGATATATGCAGAAGCAGTACCGCCAGAATGTGCAGGCTCATTGAGACCTGCAAAAAGCAAACGCTCATCATAGTCCTTGAAAGCTTCGGCTATCTGTTTCCAAAGCTTTTCAAGTTTGGCTGAATTTTTGCTCACAGTAGCAGCACTCACATCGGTGAAGGAATCTTCTATCCAACCACCATCCCAATGATCATTAATGATCACATACAGGTCGGCATTGATGGCATAGTCCACAACTTCCTTCACACGAGCCATCCAAGCTGCATCAATCTTTGTGGTTGCTGCATCTGAGATGTGTCCCATCACCCATGCACAAGGAATACGGATACTCTTAAAGCCATTTGCCTTGACCAAGTCAATCACTTTCTGGGTGGTTTTTGTATTCTGCCAATATGTCTCAGCATTCAATCCACCATTATTGGTATCATTATGTTGGTTGTTGCCTGCCTCAAGCGTATTACCAAGATTCCAACCTGGAGCCATATAATAAGCCAACTGCTGCGCATTTAAATCCATCGTAGCTATGCGAGGGTCGTCCAAGGCATGACCAGTCATAGCAACAGCCATCATCGCTAAAGAGAGTATTATTTTTTTCATAATCGTTGTTTTTGTGTATATACTTAAAGGATTGAAAGTGAGAAGGTGGCAACAACCAAGTTGCCCCACCCTCTCACTGTTATATATTTTCAAACTACTGAGGATCAAGTTCCAACTTATCAATCGTCACATGAACCTTGGTCAAATCAACAAGGTTGGCACCAAGGTTGGCGATATCGATGGTGAAGACAACAGCGCTTGTACAATTAGCTTCTGCCTCCATCTTGACAGTATAAGTACCATCACCCTTGACTACAGTGTCCCACTCTGGCTTAGAACCATCAAGACTTGACCAATAAAAAGGCCACCAATTAGAAGTAGCATACTCAAGACCTGCATTGAAAGTAGAAGGTGCGCCTTCCTTCAAATTGCCATTAATTCCTGTGATGCTGAAGGTAACAGCCATACTCTTGTCGAAGTTAATCTTAGTAATATCCAAAGGAGGATTAGCCTTAGTAAGACCATTATAGCCATATTCATTGAAAATTTCAATACGAATACGCCCATTGTTCTCAAGATCGCCTACAACAATCTTAGAGTTGTCTACACGCACGACATTACTCATCTTGACAGGACGAATGCTCATTCCTACAGAACGCTTGGCGAAACCATTCTTCGCACTTCCATTGTTGAATGTAAAGCTATATCCGTAGTCTGTATTCGTAGGATAGATATCACCAGTCCAGTAATCACCAACGGTCTGAGCATTTTTCACTGCACCCTCTTCACGGAAACCAGCAGCAGGGAAGAACAAAGTATTATTGTTGACTTTGCTCTTGAAGAGGTAACCCTCTACTCCATCTACAACAGTCCACTCGTGAGTAGTTTTGTTGAGCAACTCAGTAAAATCAGAATTAGAAGGCAACTTACTATTGTACTTCTCGTCGAGATCGAAGTTATCCAACTCAGCAACAGCTGCTGGATCAAGATTCAAGCCTGTAATGGTCTCAGCAGGATCATAGTCTGCCAGATAAGAAGAAGTGATAGTACCAGTAGGGTCAGCCCATCCAAACATACCACCTACCTCACTTTCCTTAGAAGCACCAAGATTCCACTTAGCCCAAAGAACACCAGTACCCATATCTACCCATTCCATAGTCTGCACTTTGGCAGTAAACTCTTTAACCTCACCATACTGGAAGCCATCAGAAATCTTGAAATAAGGTACATAATAATAGGTCTGTCCTGGAGTCAGACCTTTAAGGTCGACAGAAAAATTCTGAGTAGTAGAAGTAAGCGGATAATCCACGCCTTCCTCCTCAAGTTTCTCATCATTCCAGAACACCTTGAAGCCGCAAGCCACCTCGCCCTCAGCACCATTGATAACAGAACTTGCATGCGACAATGTAGCATGAAGAGTGGCAGTAACTGCGGTCAGATTGGTAACATCGCCAGTAGCGATAGCCACATCAGTAGTGGTAAACGACTTCACTTCGCCATACTTCGTCACCTTACCCTGCAAGGTGACATAAGTAGCATAGTAATAAGTTACGTTCTTGGTCAAACCATTCAAGAGCACCGTAACAGCACCATTCTCGTCAATAGAACCAGCCTTCTTGGTTCCCGAAGTAGTGACAAGACTCTCGTTAGTGGAGTAAATGACACCTACCGAATAGGAAGACGCATTCACGGAGCTAAGATCCTTTACAATACCAGAGATGTCTGCAGATACAGCTGTAACAGCCGCATCGCCAGTAGTTACCTCTGAAATGATATTTTCTGTGGCAACGGTGTAATCGACATCATCGACACACGATGTTGTGAACAGAGAGCCTGCCAACAACAATATGCCTGCTAAATATTTTGTTTTCATCATGTTGTTCTAATTACTTAAGTACGACTTCACCTGTATCAAACTTCACTTCGAAAGTGATAGAGAGAGACTGCTCGTAAGACAAGACGCCCGTAGCCAAAGGGTTAGACTCAGCCCAAGGATTGAAGATATAACGACGTCCATTGTACTTACCACCATTAGCATTATCATCTACCGTACGTGTGATGGCAGCATCATCAAAATCAATAGACTTTCCATCCACCTTGATATCCTTGATAATAATATCAGCATTAGGATGATCCTTCAAGAGCTTGTCTACCTGCAGATAGATAATCTTGCCGTCCACAGTAAGAGCACCCTTTGCAGTACAAGTGTAAGTGCCTTCTTCTGTCACATAGACAGGATCGCTGTTATTGAAAGTATAGTCCACATTATCACCACAATACAGAACAGCAGAATATTTCTTTACCTGAACACCTGAAACATAAGGCTGGAAGTGATAGCCCATATACTGAACAGTATTGCCCTGGTTATCACGCTCTGCACTGCCTAACCACAGATCACTCAAAGCGTTGCTCTCACCATCTTTCGCTGTCTTGATAATGCGAAGGGTGTTATCAGCATTGGCTTTAAACTCAGCCAAACCATCAAGGGAGAGCTGAACAACTGGCAAACCATTAGAGAATGTGTAAATGCCCTTGTCATCCAAAGTATAAGTACCCTCTACTGTAGCACCTGCAGGTGTAGTAACGGAATAAGTCTTCTTGCTATGGTTCATCACCAAGGTCAAGTCACCAATACCAAAGGCAGGAGTTGAAGATTGTATATCTTTCAGTGAGCCGTCCAATTTAGCCCAGTCGAAAGGAGTATCATCCTCTGCCAACTTATAGGTAACCACATTCTGAGTCTTAGGCTCCACGTAGTCTCTCCAGTCTTCATCCAAAGCAGGCACAACGTCGCCTGTTGAAACATTAGGAGACCAATTGTCACGATATTCCTCAGAGATAAAGTTGTAAACCAACAGACAAGGTCCTTCAGAAGAATTGTCACGAAGCACAGCCAGCTGCATGTGGTCCTCGGTAAGCGAAAGGAGCTTCATGCTGGTCCAGTTGGTAACGATGGCATCATGATCAGGATCGTGAAGCAAAGCCGCATCACTCATCTTAACAGTATGGTTGTCTACATCGAGCATAAAAGTACCATTTGTTGTCTTGTTGTTATAGGCATCATATACAGTAACATTGGCACCACCATTGAGGTCGAACTCCATATAACCGAAGTCAAAAGCACCTGTGGTAGGGAACATCCAGCTACCATTGCCCGCAAAATCAGCAGGCCAGTTCCAAGAGTCACCAGAGATAGTCTCACCATTGGTTACGCTCTCCCAACAATCATCTGTACCATAGAAATAGAGAGGACCCACAAAGTAACGACAAACACCCTTGGAGTCAAGGTCGAGGTACCATTTCTTTTTAGAACCTACACCACCTGTCATATACACCCAAAGAGGATCTTGAACAAACTCTGCACAGAAATCATCAATATCGAATGTAGCAGCCTCGCCATACACGATTCCGTTGGGAGTCTCAACACCCATACGGCAGGTATAAGAACCTGCGAAAGGCATTTTCAGCGTAAGTTGACGTCCCTGCACACGTCCCTGAGGGCTATCCCACAACACTTGATAGTTGTTAGGGACAAGACTTGTCAAGGTAACAATATTAGGGTTAGCCTCATCATGAGTAATGGTGAAACCAGTTCCCTCATTAAGGTCAGCCGCTGTCAAGCCTGAGTCACCCAACTTGTACTCATCAGGCGTGCAAGCTACCATTCCAAAGAAAATGGTCAAGGCTGCCAAAACTGAATATAATTTATGATAAAGTTTCATATCATTCTTCATTTAAAAGTTTATAATTTACAATCAAATAATTACTCATTATCTATTGTTCATTATTACCAGCCAGGGTTCTGTGTCAGATAATCAGTACCCATCAGCGTAATCTGTGCAGAAGGCTTTCTCATCAATCCCTTAGCACCAAGGAACTTGCTTGTATCGAAGCTCATGATAGCAGATTCACCACCATTGTTGATCTGTACTCCGTTCTGCTTGGCCAAGAGATTAGCAGTACCCTCTAAGCCTTTGAAGCGAAGCATATCCCAATAGCGTATACCTTCGAAAGCAAACTCCAGACGACGCTCCTCAAAGATACTTTCCTTAGATACCACCTTGCGATGGTTTTGGTCACCAAAAGCACGGTCGCGAACCTTATCGAAATTATCTTGAGCATTGGCACATCCCATCTCGGCAGCCATCAGCAGAACATCAGCATAGCGCATAACCACAAAGTCCTGACTCTCCTTATATTGCCAGTCGGAACCTGCACCTGGGTTCTCTACCTCTACCCAACGAGTTCCATCGTTGAAACCAGTAGCTGAATATTTCTTCATAGAGTAACCTGTATATTCGCGCCAATCGCCAGCGGTATTGAATTTTTCAGAAGCAGAAATACCTTCCTTTGTCAGATTGATGATAGAAGCATCACGACGGGAATCACCTTCTACATAAGAAGAAAACAACTGAGGATTAACAGTAGCCACACCCCAACCAGACGCATAAGGAGCAAAAGTGGTGTTGCGCATAGAAACCAATGCGATGATACCATTCTGATTAACACCCTGTGAGAGGTTAGAGTCGAACTTCAGGTTGAAGAGAATCTCAGAATTACTTTCACCAGCATAAGTCTCTGTACTCCAAGTATGGCTACCATCGGCAGCAGCTACACGAGATGAAGCAGGCCAAAGGTCAGCAAACTTCTCTACAAGCTGGAAGTTGCCTTGAGAGATAATATCCTCAAGTCCCTGCTTAACCTCAGCCTCAGTAACCGCCTGAAGCTGTGCTCCATAGTATCCAGTATAGAACAAATAGACGCGAGCCAACAAAGCCTTGGCAGCCCACTCTGAAATCAAACCATTATTGGTATTCTTCCAAGCAGCCTCATCATAAGCACCAAACTTAATCAAGTTTCCAGCATCCTTCAAATCGGCAGCAATCTGCTCGTAGATATCAGCAACAGGAGCTTCTTTTACCTTTGCTACCGTAGGAGTCGTCATCAATGGCACCTCACCAAAGAGACGAGTCAGATCAAAATAGCACAATGCTCTGATAGCCTTTGCCTGACCTTCCACATTGCCACGCTGCTGTTCGCTTGCCCAGTTGACTTTCTCTACATCACGAAGCAACGAATTGCAACGATTGATACAAGCATAGTAAGCCACCCACCGAGACTCCAACAAATTGGCAGAAGCCACATAACCTTTGTCAAAGCAATCGATAGCCAAGAAATCAGTATTATCGCCCGTACCACCACCAGCAAAACAATCATCCGACATAATATCAGAAGCAAGCTGGAAGTTGGCGCCATCATAGCAGTAAGCCTGCTGATAGCCATCATAACAACCATTCAGCACGAACTCTGCATCTTCACCCGACATAGAGGCACCTGCTGTCAAACTACCTTTAGGAGTAGTATTGAGGAAGTCATCGCCGCATGAGGTCAGTGTAGAGAGTCCCAACCCTGCAAACAATGCACACATATATATCTTCTTCATACGAATAAGCATTTTTAGAATTTAACATTTAATCCTACAAGGAAAGTACGTGGACGTGGATAAGAACCAAAGTCCATGCCTGATACCCAAGAATTATAACCATAACCCACTTCAGGATCCATACCATCATACTTAGTCAGGCAGAAGAGGTTCTGAGCCTGAACATAAAGACGGCACTGTGACAACCACTTCTGATTTACCAACGGTGCGAAGTCGTAGCCCAAGGTAATGTTGCTCAGACGGAGATAGTCACCCTTCTGTAGGAAGAGGTCAGAGAACTCGTAGTTCATGGTAGCCTTAGAAGAAATGCGAGGAACCTTGTTGGAAGTGCCCTCACCAGTCCAACGCTGCAGAACGGCTGTTGTCCAGTTGTTCTGATAGCCAGTATAGTTGCGATAGCTTTGGAGAATATAGAAACCCGTAGCACCAGCAAACTGTGCATTGAAATCAAAGTTCTTATAGTTGAAACCAAGGTTGAAACCAAAAGTAAACTTAGGAACACCATTGCCCAAATCCACCTTATCGTCATCATTGATAACACCATTGTGGTCCATATCTACATATCTTACATCACCAGGCTTGACATCAGGTTGAAGAACACCATTACCTGCAGAAATCCAATCTTCTATCTCCTGCTGGTTCTGGAAGATACCTGCAGTCTTATAGCCGAAGAAGAAGCCCATGGCATGTCCGCTCTGCGCACGGAAGATTTCTGTATTATCGTCAGATAGAATCTGTCCACGACCATGAATGATGCCGTCATCAGTAGGAACTTCTGTTACCTCATTCTTATTATAAGCACCATTGAAGCCCACATTGTACATGAAATCCTTACCGATGCGGTCGTTCCAATTCAGATTGAACTCAAAACCAGAGTTGCGTACATTTCCTCCATTAATCCAAGCTGTAGAGAAACCTGTAGTAGCAAAAGTAGGTGAGTTCACCAACCAGTCCTTAGTAGTCTTGACGTAATAATCCAAATTGACATTCAACTTTTTGAAAAGACGAGCATCAATACCAACGTTAAACTGCTCGGAAGTTTCCCAAGTCAGATTTTCGTTAGCAAAACTTGAAGGATAGAATCCATAGCTATTGGTAGTACTACCATAGTTGTAATAAGCATCATTGCTCAATGTAGCCAAATAACGGAAGGTTGCAATATTCTGGTTACCTACCTGTCCCCAGCTCAGGCGCAACTTCAGGAAGTCAAGCGTCTCGGTTACAGGCTTCATGAACTTCTCGTTGGTGAGAGTCCAACCAGCAGAAACAGATGGGAACCAACCGAAGCGATGACCCTCAGCAAAACGAGAGCTACCATCACAACGCAATGTGGCATTCAACATATAAGTATCCTTCCAGCTCCAGCCCAAACGACCGAAGTAAGATACAGTACGTGTAGGATCATTGCTGATACCCTGAGCCTTGTCCTTGGTATCATTGGCATTGTTCAACCAAGCCTTATCCCAGGAATCCATACCCTGCTTCATGTTCTGGTTTGCAGCATACATATACTCACCATCGTAACGCGAAGCCTCTGTACCAAGAAGAGCATTGAAAGAATGGTCCTTGATATCAAAGTTGTATGACAAAGTGTTAGTCCAGGTCAATGTAAAGCCATCACCTGCATTCTGAGAAACATAAGAAGACTTGTTGTCAGTATACTGATCGAACTTATATTTAGATGTATAAGAACGAGATTTAGAATTGTTGTAAGAAACACCGAAAACAGTACGGAACAACAAGTTCTTGATAGGCTGAATATTCATATAAACATTCGCATCAGCAGCCCAATTCTGAGAGCGTTTCTTATTCACCATCATCGAGCCGATAGGGTTGCCACCTGTACCTGTATTCCAGTCAGAATAGTTCGTATCAAAATAGCCCGTACCATAGTCATCCTTACCATAGACAGGATTGACAGGGTATGCCATCAAAGAACTACGAAGAGAGCTTCCTGAATACATCACATTGGCATTACCATCGCTGAGGTCATTAACACCATTCACCGTTTTGTAGATCAAGCTGGCATGCTCGCCTACTGTCACAATATCCTTATAGAGTTTGTGTTCGCTGTTGATACGGAAATTGTAACGATCCATGTCGCTAATGCCCTTACCGCCTACAATACCTTCTTGATAGAGATAACCAAGAGACATCGCATAGGTGGAAGTCTTAGAACCACCCGTCACACTCAAGTTATAACTCTGAATGCTGGCGTCATTGGTCAAAGCGTCAAACCAGTTAGTGTCCACACCCTGTGTACTCGCCATTGAGTCCCAATCGTTGACAGCACCAGTACCCATGTTGAGGTTGTACTCATCCATGATTACCTTGTACTCCTTAGCATTCAGCAACTTAGGCGAACGAGCTACCTTCTGTACACCAATGTAAGAATCGAAAGAGATTTTGGCAGAACCTTCCTTACCACTCTTGGTTGTGATAAGTACTACACCATTGGCAGCCTGAGCACCGTAGATAGCCGCAGAAGCAGCATCCTTCAAGATGTCGATGCTCTCAATGTCGGCAGGGTTTAGGGTAGAGATGTCGCCACCTACACCATCAATAAGATAGAGAGGTGAGCTACCTTCGTTAGAACCCAAACCACGAATAGTCACCTTCATACCAGAACCAGGCTGTCCTGACGTTGTGGTGATATTAACACCAGGAGTCTGACCTTGCATAGCTTGAAGAGGACTGGTTGTGTTCATCTTGGCGATGTCATCACCTTTTACTTGGGTAGTAGCACCCGTAAGGAGTTTCTTCTTCTGAACACCATAGCCCACGACTACCACTTCTTCGAGTGAATGCTTGTCTTCCTGCAGCACGATGTTTAGATTAGCACCTGTGACTTTCACCTTCTGGGTGATGAATCCGAGGTAAGAAACTTCGAGCATCTGTCCGTTCTTGGCTTCAATCTTGAAGTTACCATCCAAGTCGGTGACTGTTCCGACCTTAGTACCTTGCACCTGAACGCTTGCGCCAATCAATGGCTCATTGTCAGTTCCAGAAGTAACGGTACCCGTAACAGATTGAGCTTTGAGGACACCCGCTCCGATTCCAAACATTGCCTGGAATGCCAACATAAAGGCTACCAGAGCAACTTTACAAAGCATAGAGCTCTGAAAGAATTTTAGAGATGTTTTTCTCATAATTACTTTAGGTTTTATTTAATATAATATAGGTATACTATCGCATAAAGAATAGATACGCTACGTTGGTTTTTGTTTATAACATGGTATAAACACTCGTTTAAGTTTCGTTTGATTCTGTTTCTTTAAAATTTATTCTTAGGTTATTATTAGCATTTCGATGGCAAAAATAACATGTTTTTACGAACCCTAAGGTATCTTTTGGTTAAATTGATATGTATAAAATGTTATGTTAACAAGATATGATAACAAAAAAGCCCATCATTTGGGCTTTATGTGGTTTTTCGTTAAAATCATGCAAAATTATGGTTCAAAAAACGCAAGTACTTGCGATGGCCGATGAAAGTACTTGCGATGGTCAACGAAAGTACTTGCGATGGTCAACGAAAGTACTTGCGATGACCAACGAAAGTACTTTCATTTTTAAGGGCAGTTTTCTGTAAAAATTGAGTTAAACGCGATGAAAGTCTATAAGTCCTTTCATCGGTGCCTGCAAAATCTGAACGACAGAAAGCTGATGACATTTTTCGAACACCTGTCGAAGTGGATGTTCAAAGTGGTGAGCGATGCTTCCCACAAAAGCCACCTGGCAAGGTGAAGCATCTTGTTGTCTGCCTGCAGAAGACAGATAGGGAGTGATGTTGCGCTGATAGAATTGCTCGAAAGCCTCAACCAATAAGAGGTGTAACGCTTCTGCATGCTGACGAGAGGTGACAGAGGCATCAGGTGCTGTACCATTTTTTATCTGCATGGAGATGAAGGGAGCTATAGACGCCAAATAACGGTTGGCAAGTGGCTGACGATACACCTTATCTATAATAGATGGATAGTCGAGACCCGACCAAGACAAATATTCCTGCTTTAGGGTTTCGGGAAGACTACCCTTCAAAATGCCATTGAGGAACATACGACCAAGGACTGCCCCACTTCCCTCGTCACCAAGAATATAACCTAAAGGTGGTGTATTGAGAACGATGCGCTCACCATCATAGAGACAGCTGTTGGCTCCTGTACCTAAGATGCAAGCTATGCCGGGCTTTCTACCCAACACGGCACGAGCTGCTCCGAGCAGATCGCTCTCTGCATGTACCTCAGCCTGTGGGAAACGTTGCTGCAGCAGGTTCTCCATGCGCAGCTTCATAGCCTCGGTAACTCCACTGCCATAGAAAGACACCCTTTCTGGCAGTAAGTTGAGAGAGAGTTCTTCTTTGATCACACGTAAGATTTCATCATCAGAGAGATGGAAAGGGTTGATGCCCTGTGTCTTGTCTGACCACAAGATGTGGCCTTTGGCATCAATAAGTGCCCAATCAGTCTTGGTGCTTCCGCTATCAGCTATCAGTGTTGTCATAATCATTCGTCTTAGTTATCAATCGTATCTGCAAAAGTAATAAAAATAAGGATAAAAACAACTTATCGGATGTAAAAATGTAAAAAAGGAAATATCTTTTTGCTTCTTTCTTCATTTTTGCTTAACTTTGCAGTCAAATAAAAGAGACCTTATGAAGAAATTATTGATAATCATCCTGATGTGGGTAACATTCCTGCTGCCAAGCCATGCCGTACTCAAAGAGGCCAACCTTGACACCACGCTCTATATGCTTCGCACAGAGCTGGCCAGCTATCATCTCGATTTTGAGAAACAAAACGAGTATGCCAAGCGACAGCAGCAAACCATCATCAAGGAGCTGATGACCATCATGGCACAAGCCGACCAAAACTCCATCATGCTCTATTCGCAACGCAATGGTTATATCTTCGACCTTACCTATGCCTGCCACGAAGCTACCGAGCAGTTTGAGAAGTTCAAGTCGAAGGCTGCACCCTTCAGAAGCCTTATCAACAAGAACAACGTTGAGGTGGCACGCTTCGACTCGCTCATCAACTACCTATACAACATGAACACCATGTTCATGACGAAGGAGGCACAACTCAACCGCAACGTAAACCTCACGTTGGCTGTCAACATACGCCGACAATTGGTGGAACGACAGCAACAGTTGCACGACTATATCCGTGCCTACGATATGACCGAGCGCAAGTTGAAATCGCTTAATGATTATGCCAACCAGCGATATGCCGAGATACAGAAAAGCATCTTCAATAATGGCGGGGACAACTATATTACCATCTTGCGCCATGTAGGCAACCACTATAAGGAAGCTAAAACATCGGTAAGCGAAAAATACCGCCCTGCACCAGGCATGATGTCGCAATGGGATGTGAGAATTATCTTCATCCTCTTTGGTATCATCGTCTTCTATGGCATTATCTCGGTGGCTCTCAACCTCTTCACCATCCGCATCGTGGTGACACAACTGGTGAAGAGAGGACGTTTTGAAGGCATCAAAGACAACTTCTTGGCTAAGCGCACTTGTATCATCATGGCGATGACCATCGTCACCTTTGCCATTCTCTTAGGTATCATACGTGTCACCGCTCACCAGAACTTTGTCATCATGGCATGCGGACTGCTCGTAGAGTTTGCGTGGCTGATAGGTGTCATTCTTATCTCGCTTCTGCTGCGCGTGGGCAACGACCAGATAAAGAGTGCTTTCCGCATCTATTCTCCATTGATGTTGGTGGGATTCCTCGTCATCACATTTCGTATCATCCTGATACCCAACAGTCTGGTCAATTTCATATTCCCTCCCGTCTTGCTACTATGCACAATATGGCAGGCCAACGTCATCAAGCGACACAACAAGAAAGTGCCTCGCAATGACAAGACATACGCCTATATCTCGCTCTGCGTCTTCACTGTAAGTACCTGTTGTTCGTGGGTGGGCTTCACCTTGCTCTCTGTGCAGATTATCATCTGGTGGATGATGCAGCTCACTTGCATTCTGAGCATCACCTGTCTGAAAGACTGGATGGAGGTCTATGCTGAGCGCAAGAACCTGAAGCATAAGCCGATAACCGACAAGTGGATATTCCGCTTTATCAACAAGGTACTCATACCTTCAGGCGCAGTGTTGTCTTTCATCATTGCCATCTATTGGGCAGCAGACGTATTTAACATGAGCGACACCACATGGATGATATTCAACAAGGAGTACATCAAGACCAGCAACTTCACAGCTTCACTCTACAGCATCAGCTTAGTGGCTTGCATGTTCTTCCTGTTCAACTATATCAACATCACCACCAACGACTTGATGCGCCATCACTTCGAGAAGCAAGACCCTGCATCGGCAGCCAGCAAGATTGTGATGTTTAAGAACGTGCTACAGGTCATCGTTTGGGGCATTTGGCTGATGATAGCTCTCAACGTGTTCCAGGTGGGTAAGTCATGGCTCTTAGCCATCTTTGCGGGTCTTTCTACTGGTCTTGGTTTCGCATCCAAGGACATTCTGGAGAATATCTACTATGGTGTTTCTCTGATGATGGGACGTGTGAAGGTAGGCGACTATATCATCTGCGATGGCACACGCGGACGTGTAAGCAGCATCAGCTATACATCTACCATGCTCGAGGCTACCGACGGTTCGGTGATAGCCTTCCAGAATGCACAGCTCTTCTCTAAGAACTACAAAAATATGACTCGCAACCATGGTTATGAGCTTGATGTTCTGGAGGTGGGCATAGCTTATGGTAGTAATGTAAAAGAAGTAAAACAAATACTCATCAATGCGCTTAACCAACTCGACTGCATCTATCACGAGAAAGGCGTCAAAGTAGTGCTGAAAAGTTTCGACGATAGTTGCATCACCCTCAAGATATTGGTATGGGTGAATGTTCTCACCCAGTATGTGGACGATGGTAAGATTATGGAGTGCATCTACGATACACTCAACGAGCACAACATAGAGATTCCATTCCCACAGCGCGAGATAACTATCAAGAAAGCTTCGACAGAAGAGGCTAATGCCGTTGCATCGACACTGAATGAGAAAGCATAAACATTTCACACTTAACATTGAACATTTAACATTATAAAATAACGATATGGCAACATTCATAGCAGGTCCTTGCGTCATCGAATCGATGGAGTTGTTGGACACAGTGGCCCAGGAACTCGTACGCATCAACCGGAAATTAGGCACAGACATCATCTTCAAGGCTTCATTCGACAAAGCCAACCGCACAAGCATCCATTCCTTCCGCGGTCCAGGACAGGAAAAAGGACTGCAGATGCTTGCCGATATCAAGTCGAAATATGGTCTTCGCATCACTACCGACATTCATGAAAGCTATCAAGCAGAAGCTGCTGGAGCGGTGTGCGACATCTTGCAGATACCTGCCTTCCTATGCCGACAGACCGACCTCTTGGTGGCTGCTGCCCATACTGGTAAGATTGTAAACATCAAGAAAGCCCAGTTCCTCAGTGGCAGAGACATGAAATATCCTGTAGAGAAAGCCCTGGAGAGCGGTGCCAAGGAAGTATGGCTCACAGAGCGAGGCAACAGTTTCGGCTACAACAACCTGGTAGTTGACTTCCGCAACATCCCCGACATGAAAGAGATAGTGCCCACGGTCATCATGGACTGCACTCATAGCGTTCAGCGACCCAGTGCGGGAGACGGAAAGACTGTAGGCGATCGTAAGTTTGTGCCAGCCATGGCCATGGCAGCCAAAGCATTCGGAGCCACAGGCTATTTCTTCGAGGTTCATCCCGACCCGGACAACGGGAAAAGCGATGCTGCCAACATGTTGGAACTCGACAAACTTGAAGTATTAATCGCTGACTTATTGGCTTAGCAGCTATATCTTTTCAGTTTAAGTATTTATAAATCATGACAGAAAAAAACAAACATATAGAGGACAAGACTATCCGTCACTATGGCGAAGAGGCTCTGCGCGAAGAGGCCGAAGCCATATTAGACCAAATAGCATTGTTGGACGACAACTTCGAGAAGGCTGTCGACCTGATGTACCACTGCGAAGGAAAAATCATCGTGACCGGTGTAGGAAAGAGTGGACACGTAGGAGCCAAGATCGCTGCCACCCTGGCATCGACAGGAACTCCTGCCTTCTATATCAATCCACTCGATGTTTATCATGGTGACTTAGGTGTGATGACCGATAAGGATGTGGTCTTGGCGCTAAGCAACAGCGGTCAGACCGATGAGCTGCTACGCTTCATCCCTATGGTGCTCCACATGAATGTACCCATCATCTCGATGACAGGCAATCCCCACTCGCTGTTGGCAAAATACTCCAACTATCACATCACAGTGAAGGTAAAGAAGGAAGCCTGCCCACTCAACCTCGCTCCCACAAGTAGCACCACTGCCGCACTGGCCATGGGCGACGCACTGGCCATAGCACTGATGCAGGTACGTCACTTCAAGCCACGCGACTTTGCACAATTCCATCCTGGCGGAGAACTTGGAAAACGCTTGCTCACCACAGCAGAAGACGTGATGAAGAATGAAGACCTGCCCATCATTGCCAAAGACATGCACCTGGGCGAAGCCATCATCCACGTGAGTAAGGGTAAGTTGGGACTGGGTGTATCGGTAGATGAAGAAAATCGCGTCATCGGACTGATTACCGATGGTGACATACGTCGCGCTATGGAGAAATGGCAAGCCGAATTCTTCAATAAGACGGTGAGCGACATCATGACCACTACTCCTAAGCACGTGGCACCAACCACTAAGATTACAGAGATACAGCACATCATGCACCAATACAAAGTACACACCGTATTGGTCATGGACGACGAGAAACACCTCTTGGGCATCGTCGACCATTACGCATGTATGGTGTAAAGTAATGCAATAACATAAACTTTAAGAATGAAACTCAGATACCTATTATTAACGGCAAGCATCCTACTGTTCTCCTCGCTGTGTAGCGCACAAGACAGTTTACTGCTTGCCGACAATCATCACACGATAGAGAGTAGCGACTCAGTCATTGTAAAACAATTAAGGGAGAAGGGAATTCGTTTCTCCCACAACAACTCTGTCACGCTCCTAATGAGCGGTCAAGAGAAATTCGACGATATGTTCCAGGCCATCCGCCAGGCTAAGAAGAGTGTACACTTAGAGTATTTCAACTTTCGTAACGACAGCATCGCAGGCTTGCTCTTCGAACTGCTTGCCGAGAAAGTGAAACAAGGTGTCAAGGTGAGAGCCTTGTACGATGGCTTCGGTAACTCATCCAACAACAAGCCGCTGCGCAAAAGACACATCCAGGAGATACGTGCCAACGGCATAGAGATATTCGAATACAAGCCTGTGAAGTTTCCATGGGTTCATGCCATCTTTAACCGTGACCATCGCAAGATAGTGGTCATAGATGGACAGATAGCCTATACTGGCGGCATGAACGTAGCCGACTATTATATCAAAGGCACCGAGGTAGTGGGATCGTGGAACGATATGCACTGCCGCATCGATGGCGACGAGGTGAACACGCTGCAAGCCATCTTCTTGAAGATGTGGAACAAGGTGAGCGGACAGAACGTACATGGTGCCGAATACTTTCGTGCCAAGCGACAAGACTATCTGGTAGATGGTCTCAAACCTGACACCACAGCCACGGCATATCACAAGATGGTAGGCATCATCAATCGTGAGCCTCATATCTCGAAAGACATCATTAGATACTTTTATGTGAATGCCATCAATGCTGCACAAGACAGCATCAAGCTCATCAGCCCTTATTTCACTCTAAGCCCTAAACTCAAGAAGGCACTCAAAAAGGCAGTGAAAAGAGGTGTGAAAGTGGAAATTATGCTCTCCACCAAGAGTGACATACCTCTTACTCCCGACTGTGGATTCTATAATGCCCACAAGCTGATGAAGGCAGGATGCCATATATGGATGTACACACCAGGATTCCATCACACCAAGATTATCATGGTGGATGGGAAATTCTGCACTGTAGGTAGTGCTAACCTCAACGCTCGAAGTCTGCGCTGGGACTATGAGGAGAATGCAGTCATCATAGACTCTCATACCACGAAAGAGCTTACCGACCTCTTCGACAAAGATAAGGCAGACAGTTTTCTACTCGACGAAAAAAAATGGCGCGAATGGCGAACGGGATGGCAGAGATTCAGAGGATGGTTTGCTGCCAAGGTGTTAACACCATTCTTATAAGAAAACAAACATCAACAAAAAGGATTCATGAACGAAGAAGCTATATATGCTAAGAAGACGGGTGAAATGATGACAGGTAGCATGCCCGAAATGGCTATCATTGAGAGCAACACGCTCGCCATGATGGGACTCAAGCAACTGTTAGAGGCTGCCATGCCCATGATGAATATTTGCACCTTCGGCAGCTTTGACGAGTTTGAAGCCAACCACCCCGATCGCTTCATCCACTACTTTGTGTCTATGCACATAGCTTTGGCTCATCGCCACTTCTTCATACTGGGGAAAAGGGCACGCCAAACCATTGTGCTCACACCCAGCAACGACCCTAACTCGCAACTCAACGATTTCCATTGTCTCTGCGTAAGTGTGCCTGAAGAAACTCTTGTAAAGCATCTACTTGCCCTACAGAAGATGGGACATCCACATGGTGAACACTTACCCACTCCGTCTGCTACCATGAAAGAGAAGAATCTTTCGGACCGCGAAATAGAGGTTTTAGCCTTGGTGGCGCAAGGAAAAATCAACAAGGAGATTGCTGACATGCTGTGTATAGGTATCTCTACCGTCATCACACACCGTAAAAACATCCAAGAGAAATTGGGACTGAAATCAGTTTCATCACTCACTATCTATGCTGTGATGCATGGCTATGTGGATATCAATCACATTTCTGGATAACAGCACAGCAACAGCCATACCTATTTATAATGACAGCGCCTTCCCTGTAGCATTACAAGGAAGGCGCTGTTGGTATATGCGACATCTTACAATTTTACACTCGATATGTCGACCAAATTGTTGACAATAGCATAAATGGTAAGACCTGCTGGCGAATGTATCTGCAACTTGCGAGCAATGTTGCGGCGATGGGTAATTACGGTATTGATGGAGATGAACAGATGGTCGGCAATCTCCTTATTGGTCATGCCTTGCACCAATGCCACGATAACATCCTTCTCACGATCGCTCAACTGCTCATCGCTCTGCGGTGTCTGGTTGATCATATTGGATATTTTAACACTCACATCACTTTGTTTCAGCTTTCGTTCCTCGTTGCGCACGGCAGGAATGAAGATTTCCTCCTCTACCTGCGAATGCTGGTTGAGCCATTCCTCGTTATTATATATGTCGTAAAGTGTGGCGCTAAGCTGATTGTTGTGCAATCCGTCAGAAGGCAAATACTTGATGATGATATTCTTCAACTCTTTCAGTTTCAGGTCTATCTGCACGTGATGCTTAGAGAACGTCTCGATGTCGAAGTTGGCTGGTGCTGTACCGTCGATAAGCGACTGCACGTAAGGGAAGACGGTTTTTTCCTCATACTTCATATGATTGGTGATGCTGTGTGCATACTCATCGTATAGTTTGAGAATAAGTCGGGCCAGATTGTCGTTCTCGTCAAGCGCCTCCACCAACTCTTTGCGGATGAAAGGCAACTGAAAATCAATGTAGTAAGCATGCGATGCCTTGAGATAATGCAGCAATGTAGACAACGACAGGCGCGAAGCATTGTCGTACTCCTTATAGCCGTTGATGGTGAAGTTCACCACCGCCAAAAAAGTATAAGTATCCACCGCCTGTTCCTCGCAAACCTCTTTCACAGTCTTATCACCAAAGCCAAGGTTGATACCAAAACTACCTAAGCTCTGCAAAATATTGTAATTATCGCGAATAATGCTGATCATCTTGTCATCAGCTTCATACATCTTTTGATTTTTCATCGTTGCTATGTACTTTTTAAAAAAAAGACCAATTTCATGCACGTTTAAGAGCGGACATTCATCATGTTTTTGTTTCCGCTGCAAAATTACAAAAAACATCTGAAACTCGCAATACCTAAAAATGGGGATGCGGCAGTTTACCAACTTTTAAGTATTGCAAGATTTTTTAAAACCCCGTACCTTTGCACCCGAAATCGAGAAAGAGCGCGGTGATGATTGCCACTCCCGAGCGGCAGAGCTGCGTAATTCCTTATCATGCCTCATGGCTTTAAGGAGATACTAGGCCTCTAAAGTGTCGAGACCGCAAGCAGACATCCGCGCTCTTTTCTTTTATTTTAGGATAAAAAAAGATAACATTTCTAAACAAATAAAAATGAACATTTTAAGAATTGGATTGATGTCCGCTGCGTTGGTTGCAGGGTTGGCAAGCGCCAACGCACAAGTAGTTGCAGCCGACAGTGTGATGCAACATGCCAACGGAAAGCGCCTCAGCATCGGTGGCTATGGCGAAGTGGCTTACAGTAGAAATTTCTACAGCGATAGCGGCAATAGATACAGTACGGCCACGCTCCACAAGAACGACCCCAGCCATGGACGATTCGACATTCCTCATGCAGTCATCTATTTAGGCTACGACTTTGGCAAGGGCTGGACATTCGGCACTGAGATCGAGTTTGAGCACGGAGGCACAGGTTCTGCCATCGAATATGAGGCAGAGGAGTCTATCGAGTTTGAACAGGAACAGGAGAAAGGCGGTGAGGTAGAGTTGGAACAGTTCTGGATTCAGAAATCATTTGGCAAGTTCCTCAACATCCGTGCCGGACACATCGTAGTGCCTGTAGGCCTGACCAATGCTTATCACGAACCCCTCAACTTCTTCACCGTATACCGTCCTGAGGGCGAGAACACCATTCTGCCTTGCACTTGGCATCAGACGGGAGTTTCGGTGTGGGGACGTCATGGCGACTTCCGCTACGAAGCCCAGTTCCTTGCTGGACTTGATGCCTATCAGTTTAGTTCGCTCAACTGGATCAAGCCTGGCACCACGAAGCCTTTCGAGTTTGAAACAGCCAACAAATATGGCTTTTCTGCCCGTGTCGACAACTACACCATCCCTGGGCTGCGCATCGGTTTGAGTGGCTATTTCGGACAATCTATGCACAACAGTGTGCCCCACGATATGGAGAAAGGCAACAACAAGAAGCTGAAGGGCAACATCTTCCTCGGAGCACTCGACTTCACCTACAAGGCCCACAACTGGATGGCACGTGGCAATGTAGACTATGGCTACGTGAGCGATGCCGCTGCCATCAGCAAGCTGGTAAAGCCAGGCGTGCAGTATGTGAAGCCTTACGAGACCAACCAGGCTTTCGGAAGCCATGCCATCGCCACCATGTTTGAGGTGGGCTACGATGTATTCTCACAGATAGAGAAGTTGCGTGCCGATAACCAGAAACTGTATGTCTTCGGTCACTACGAGTATTACGACTCTTATCTCAACAACACCACCAAGCAGTACACCAAGCGACAGATCTTCGCAGGCGGTATCAACTACTACCCCATCAAGCAAATCTGCGTGAAAGCAGAGTACAACCTGCGCAAGTTCAGAAGCCAGTACAACGACGAGCCTGCCCTCAACATCGGCGTCGCCTACCAGGGTTTCTTCCTGTAATCGCAGAATGAGGATTTCGATCTAAAAAAACATACACAACTTTCGCAAATGGGGAAGTTAAAGAAGTTAGAGAAGTATACATTCATTAATAATAATAACATAAACAAATGAAAAAAATTCAGAAATTGGCCTTGTCATTCATGATAGGTGGCTTGGCACTCTGCTTTGCATCATGCGGCAGCGATGACGACACAACTTTCGATCTGCCTGACGTAGGTCAGGCTACAACAACCATCAACTCGTCTGATCTCGCGATGCAGAAAACCACCAAGGCTTACGTCGAGAATGTGGTTTACCCCACTTACCAGGCTTTGGCAAAGAACTCACGCGAACTTTACACCACCTGCACAACGCTCTACAAGGCAGCAGAGGCAGGCACAATGACACAGAGCCAGATTGACGCAGCCTGCGAGGCTTTCAAGAACGCTCGTCGTGAGTGGGAGCGCAGTGAGGCTTTCTTGTATGGTTCAGCTACCGACAACAATATCGACCCACACATCGACTCCTGGCCACTCGACCACGATCAGTTAGTTTCTGCTTTGACCAATGCCAGCCTCATTGAAGGCTTCAAGAGCAATACTCCAGAGAAGTTCGTTTCCGACAAAAACGAGCAGTTCCAGTCTGTATTGGGCTTCCATGGTATGGAGTTCGTCCTCTTCCGTGAGGGTCAGAACCGCACAGTTGATGCTTTCAAGGCCAATGAGACTGAAGAAGGCATGACCTCAGTAAAGGGCATCGACGAATTGGCATTCCTCGCTGCTGTGGCTGGCGATGTGAAGAACATGACAGCCATGCTGGAGTTCACATGGATGGGCGACGCTGCCAGCAACGACACCAAGCAGGTGCTCCAGGACAACAGCTACGTATTCTCAAGCATGCGCCATAATGGCTTCGTCGCATCCAAAGGCACCATGTGCTACGGTCAGTATCTGCTCACCCCTGCACAGACCACAGGCTATCAGTCTTGGCCAGGCACCATCAACCAGATCTTCGTAGGCGGTTGCTCCAACATCTGCAACGAGGTACAGGAGCAGAAACTCGGTCAGGCATGGCGTGTATACAACAACCTGGGCGGAACAACCGAAGATGGTGAGGCTGAGTCAAAAGACTACATCGAGTCGCCATACAGCCATCGTTCTTTCGTAGACTACAAGGACAACCTCTACTCTATCAAGAACACACTCTATGGCACACGCGACGTCAACGCCACCTCTCCAGCAGCCAACTCTATCATGTCGCTTCTCTCAAGCCTCAACTATCCTGACTTGAGCAAACTGCAGAATGCACTGACCGCAGCCCTAAAGTCACTCGATGATGCTACTGCTGCTCAGGGTTACTTTAAGAAAAATCCTGGTTCTGCAGCGGTAAAGAATGCCATCGACAAGATCAAGGATCTCGATGACGAGCTCAACAAAGCGGGTACTTGGATCAACCTCCAGAAAGCTCAGTAAAGTCATTAGGAAGTTAAGAAGATAAACGATAACAGATACGTAGCCTTGAGTCATTGTGCGCAAGGCTACGTTGTGCGCAAGATAAACTTTATCCAAAAAAGGAGCATTATGAAAAAGAAACATTATTTGGTATGGTCATTTGCTGCGGCATTGACCATGATGTTAATGAACAGCTGCTCCGATGAGAACAGCAACCCACAAGAGCCCGACAACCCTATGGAGTCGGATGCCAACTATGTAGGCAAGGCACAGGATGGTTTTACCGCCGAGGAATGGTATCCTGGTGGCGAGCTGGGAACCACCGAGAATGTCAACTCCAGCTGCTATGAGGACGAGGCTCCTGCCGTCAACGAGCAGGGACTGCACGACAATTTCAAGACGGGCGAGATGTTCTTCGAGCGCCAGTACACCATCGACAATGGTGCCTTCAAGGGCGTAGGTCCTGCCTATCTGCGCAAGTCGTGCCTCGACTGCCACCCAAGCTACGGACACGGCATGCGACAGGACAGCTATGCCATCGCCTACGGCAACGGTAACGGCTACCTGATGGCCATCTACACACCCGACGCACCAGGAAGCAACGACGGAGACTATATCGGCGAGGTGACAGGTATGCCCCAGACAGGCGCTGCCGACCCCTTCAAGGCTCCTATTGAGGCCGATAAGATCAAGATTCAGTGGGAGCACGTAAGCACCATGGAGAGTGGACTGGCCATGAAGTTCCCTGCCGATGGCGAGACCTTCGACCTCATCTATCCTGAGGTGACCATTCCTTCAGAAGCCTTCCATACCAACCCTGTTCCATCCAACATCGCCGTGCGCTTAGAGTCTACCATCGGTGTGATTGGCACAGGTCTGCTTGACGCTATTCCACAGGAGGAAATCGAGAAGCAGTATGCCTCTGAGGCAGCTTACTTCAAGAGTGCCGGTATGGACATATCAGAGCATCTCAACCCTAAGTTCTGGGATGCTGCTGGCGAGAAGATGGCAGCCGGTGCCTACTACTCTACCTGGGGCACTGACGGCCAGTTTGCCGATGGCGGCGAAGGCAAAACGGGCGTATACAAGGCCATCAGGCGATTCACCTATGCCCTGACACGTGCCTCTCTGCAGGACGGTCCTGGCGCCAATGCCATCTGGAACATCACCAATGTGAGCCGTCCAGACCGCCCCAAGCTCTACTCTACAAAAGCATGGGCAAAGGCGATGTCGGAAGACCCAGAGGTGATTGCCAAAATCAAGGCAAACCCACAGTCACCCTACTATGCCGACGGTACTGATGCGGGCATCAAGGAGGCAGTCTACAACCTGCTGTTGCCTTCCACCAACCAGTTCGACAACCAATGGCACAAGTTCCAGCCCGAGATGACAGCCAACAACTTCTACGACTTCATGGTATGGCACAGAGGTCTGGCCATTCCGCGTGCACGCAACCTGAATGACAAGGACGTACAGCGCGGCAAGAAGCTCTTCATGGAGTGGGGTTGCGCCAGCTGCCACCGCCCATCATGGAAGACAGGCGATGACAACTACTGGACTCCTAACATGATAGCCGGCAAACCATTGCCACGCTATAAGAACCAGACCATCTATCCATACTCTGATATGCTGCAACACAAGTTGTACATGAAGAACGACATTCATGGTTCATGGTGCCGCACCACTCCTTTGTGGGGACGCGGACTGTCACGTATGTGTACCGGAGCTGAAGACCGTCTGCACGACTGCCGTGCTCGCAATGAAGTAGAGGCCATCATGTGGCACTGCTATAGCAAGAATAGTCACGCCTATCAGTCTGCCCTCAACTTCTACAAGGCATCGAAGACTGACCGTGATGCAGTGGTTAAGTTCCTGCAGTCTATCTAATATTCTGCAAGCTACATTTCATAAAACAATTTCTTGAAAAACTATTCCGCAAGAAATATATGAATCAACAAGATAAAGGACAAAGTGAATCGCAAAGATTCGCTCTGCCCCTTTATCATATTGAACAACCCTTCTAATAAGGATAAAAAATCAACCTATAAAAATAGAAACATTTATGAATCAATTTTTGAAGACAAGTGTGTTTTTGATGAGTTCCGCCTTACTACTGGGCTCATGCTCTGATGAGAACACCCCAAGCGAAGAAGGAAAGAAAGAACCTATTGAGTCTGACGCCCAATATGTCGGACAAGCGGTAGGCAACTTCAAAGCAGAAGAATGGCTTCCAGGTGGTGAACTGGGAACTACAGATAACGTATCCTCCAACTGCTACGAGGATGAAACCCCAGCAGTTACCGATCAAGGTTTTACAGCACGTTTCAACCAAGGCGATTTGATGGCAAGTACGCCATACACGCTGAGCAATGACCCTTACAAAGGATGGGGACCTTGCGCCTCACGCCGTGCTTGTGAATACTGCCACGCAGGCGGTTATGCTCATGGTCATAGCCGCAACGACTTCAAGCCTGTGATGGGCAATGGCTACATCGTATCTGTCTATTATCCAGATGCACCAGGCAGCAACAACGGTGAACCTATCGACCAGCTCACCACATTCACTATGACGATGGCAGACTCTCCATTCTTGCCACCTTTGGATCCAGACAAGGTAACCATCACTTGGAAAGACGTAACCTCTATGCCAAGTGGACTCGCCATGAGATTCCCTGACGGAGAACCATTCTCATTGCATTATCCTGAGGTGACTATTCCACAGGATGCTTTCAATGTAGATCCTCAACCTACCAATTATGCCGTGCGCCTCATCGCATCTTGCAACTTCCAAGGTTTGGGTTTGATCGACGCCCTCTCCAACGAGGACATTGAGGCTCAATACAAGGCTGAGAGTGAGCACGTAGAATTGAACCCAGAGTTTTGGGACAACAATGCCAAGAAGTTGAAGGACAATGCCTATGCAGAGGATGCTTTTGGAAAGAAATTCGTGAAGCGTTTCAACTATGACCTCTTGGAGGGATGCCTCCAGAACGACGTAGCTCTTTGGGATGAGTTGAACATCTTACGCTCAGACATCAAGCATATCTGCTCTACACCTGCCTGGGCTAAAGCCATGTCAGAGAACAAAGATGTCATAGACAAGGTGATGGCTGAAGGCAAAAACCCTTCCTCACGCTTGCATCCATACTATTATGACGGTACAAGAGAAGGTATCAAGGAGGCTTTGGCTTACTTGCTCTCACCAGATGACAATGTCAATCTCTACGACAACAAGTACTACAACTTCAAGCCAGAGATGACAGACGATCAATATCACTCTTTCATCGTATGGCATAGAGGTATCGCCGTACCACGTGCGCGCAACTTGAACAATCCTAGTGTACAACGTGGCAAGGAACTATTCATGAGCATGGGTTGCACCAATTGTCACAAGCAATCTTGGACCACTGGTCCAGACAACTATGGTCGTTCCAAGATTATCGAAGGCAAAGAACTTCCTCAGTACGCAGGACAGAAGATTTATCCATATTCTGACTTCATCCAGCACAAGTTGGACATGATCAACGACATTCATGGTTCATGGTGCCGTACCACTCCACTTTGGGGACGCGGTCTCTCACTGATTAACAGTGGTGCCGAGGATCGCTTGCACGATGCTCGTGCTCGCAACGAGGTAGAGGCTATCATGTGGCATTGCTACAGCAAGAACAGCCAGGCATACAACTCTGCAGTGAAATTCTACAACTTGCCCAAGGCAGACCGTGACGCCGTAGTGATGTTCTTGCGCTCCATCTAATATTTGTGAGTTCATTGGTATATTAGATCGCAAAACATTATCAATAAAGAAGTTGCCAAGTTTCATTGTGGACTTGGCAGCTTTTTACATCATATCGCGTAAATACTTGTCTAAAAAACATTATCTTCTCAAAAGGAAATCGTAACTTTGCAGCAGAAATACGAAAATCAACAAAATAGGAGGTATTATTATGGCAAGACCAATCAGAGAAACGCCGATACTATACGGCAAAGCGAAAATGAAATTAAAACGCATTAAAAACAATGAAGACATGAAGCCATTCGATTGCGGTGATGCCGACTTGAATGGCTTTCTTCCTATAACAAACATACGCGATTAATGTTTTTCGACATGAACGAATTGTATTAACAAAATGGTCAAAAAGATTATTTTCACCCTTTACATTCTTGTTCTCATTAGCATGGCTGTCGCCACCATCGTGGAGAAGAGCCAGGGTACAGACTATGTCCATGCCCACTACTATGGCGCATGGTGGTTTATATTGATGTGGGCAGTAATGGCAGCCCTCGGTGTATTCTATATCATCAAGCGAAAGGTGAAGCGTGCCTCTACGCTTGCACTCCACCTCTCCTTTGTCATTATCCTCGCAGGCGCACTGCTCACGCATATCTCCGCCAAAAGAGGAATGATTCATCTACGTATTGGGCAACCGACCGATACCTATATGGCTGCTTCCGATTCGCAAGATGGCATGGGGATGCAAGAGGAGAAACTACCTTTCTCGCTCTGCCTGCAAAACTTCGAGGCAAAGATGCACGATGGTACACAGGCGGTCGCTGACTACTCTTCCAAGTTTACTGTGACCGACGGCAACGATAAGAGCGAAGGACAGGTGTCGATGAATAATATCTACTCTCATCGCTCCTACCGCTTCTACCAGTCTTCCTATGATGAGGACGGCAAGGGAAGCGTACTCGCCATCAACGCCGACCCATACGGCATCCCTGTCACCTATACAGGCTATGCCCTCCTCTTCATCTCACTGATTTGGATGCTCATCGACCCTAAGGCAAGCTATCGCAAACTATTGGCAAGTCAGCTGCTGAAGAAGGGGGCTTTGATGATGTTGATGCTTATAAGTATGGGAAATCTGCAAGCAGCAGAAGTCTTGCCAAAGGCTACCGCAGAGAAGTTTGGCGAGTTGAATATCCTCTATAACGACCGCATCTGTCCTGTTCAAACCTACGCACTCGACTTCTGCAAGAAGATATATGGTGCTAAAAGCTACAAGGGACTGACAGCCGAACAAGTCTTGACTGGTTGGATATTCTACGGAGACGAATGGGCAAGCGAACCCTTCATCAAGGTGAAGAGTGGAGAGTTGAAGACAGCGATGAACTTGCCGGATTATTGCTCCATCAACCAGTTCTTCAACAAGGAGATGGGCGGTTACATCATCGGACAATATGTGCAGGAATATTACAATGGGGCACAAGACAAGTTCCATCAGCAAGCTGCCGACATCGATGGAAAGATACAACTCATCATGGACTTGCGCCGTGGCGTATCGCTCAAGGTATTGCCTTATACCTTCCCTAAGAATGTACGTGCCACCAAGGAGAATCCATTCATCAAGGCTGGTACCACCACTTGGTTCTCGCCTTCCGACCGATTACCTAAGGCAGTGGAACATCAGCATGCGCTCTATATCACCAACGTCTTCTCGTTGCTCTATGGCGACGTAAAGGCTGGAAACACGGAGCGAGTAAACATCTTCTTCGACAAGATGAAGAAATACCAGGAAGTGAGCGGTGGCAACTCCTTGCCTTCGAAGAACCAATATAAGGCAGAGCGCATCAACAATGCCTTTCCATTCGCTACCATCCTCTTCATGGTGAACTTGACGCTGGGCTTCATCGCCCTCTTCTATACCATCTATCACATGACCAAGAAGCGCAGTTTCAAGGCTTTGGACATCGCCCTCCCTATCCTATTGGGCATCTCCTTCCTTGCCTTGACCTTTGGACTTGCGCTAAGATGGATCATCAGTGGCAACGTACCTTTGTCGAATGGATATGAGAGCATGTTGAGCGTAGCTTGGCTTGTGATGCTGATTGCCCTTTTGATGCAGTTCAGAATCCGCATCGTGATGGTATTTGGATTCTTATTGTCAGGCTTCTTCTTGCTCGTAAGCCACATCAACCAGATGGACCCAGCCATCGGGCAGATGATGCCAGTTTTGAATAGTCCGCTGCTCAGCATCCACGTAAGTATTATCATGATGAGCTATGCCTTGTTGTCACTCACTTTCATCTGTGGCATCATGGGTATCTGTATGCGCAGCCACGGCGAGGAACTGCAAGCATTGAGCCGTGTCTTCCTCTATCCAGCCTTGACCTGTATGGGCTTCGGCATCTTTATCGGTGCCATCTGGGCGAATGTCAGTTGGGGCAACTATTGGAGTTGGGACTCCAAGGAAACTTGGGCACTCATCACCTTCATGATTTATGCCGTGGTGGTTCACACGCAGAGCTTGCCCTTGTTTCGCAAACCACTCGCCTACCACGTCTTTATGACGCTTGCCTTTCTAAGCATCATCATGACTTACTTTGGAGTAAACTACTTCCTCACGGGGATGCACTCGTATGCATAAAAAAATGCAATAGGCTTCGATGGCAAATGAATCCTATTGCATAGACCAATGAATGTAGCTTCATGAACTCATAAAGCTACATTTATTTTATACTGAAAAATATGAGCGCCAAAGGCTATAGCGGGCTTCGGAATTTAATTGTTCCAACTGCTGGAAGATGGCTTGCATATCAGCACGGCGCGTTGTCTCTTCATAGGGACAAAGTATCTTCTGCTTGTTGAACAGAAGCGCTTCGGCTACTTGTTTAATATCGGATTCATGAACCAAACAGAGCGGACGGATGATAGTAAGGGGATAATGCTTTAAAGAAAGCCTTGGCTGCATGGTGGAATGAGACCCCTCAAAGGTGATATTCATCAATAAAGTAACGAGAATATCATCCATGTGATGTCCCAAGGCAATCTTATTGAAACCATTGTTTACAGCAAACTCAAAGAGGGTCTTGCGACGATTCCATGCACAAAGGAAACAACGGGTCTTGCGAGGATCAGCAGATTCATCAAAAGAACTATGTAGGATATGGAGACGGATCCCATTCTCTTCACAGAAATTCTGAAGATAGGTACGATCGGTCTCATAAGGGATGTTATCCATGATGATATGAGCCGCTTCTACTTCGATATGCGGCTTATAGATACGCGCACGCTGAGCTAACAAGCGGACTAATTCCAGAGAATCCTTACCACCACTCAAAGCTATAAGAATACGATCACCATCCTCAAGAAGATGATAATCCACACAGCCTTTATTAAAACGCTTCAAAACTTTCTGTTCTGCCTTTATCATGTTGTCAAGAAGAGATAAGCCGCTGTCTCTTGCGAGTACAGCGGCTTATCAAAATATATTCCCTTACCTTAGATTAGGGAACGACTATTTAAATTCATTATTCTCTAACATTACTTAGCGTATGCCACGCTGCGAGTCTCACGAATGACGGTAATCTTTACCTGTCCAGGATAAGTCATCTCATTCTGAATCTTGGTAGCGATTTCATCAGAGAGTTTTGTACTCTCCTCATCATTCATCTTATCTGCACCTACGATAACACGGAGTTCACGACCTGCCTGGATAGCGTAAGTCTTGGTAACACCAGGATAACTCATAGCTATCGCCTCCAAATCGTTCAAACGCTTGATATAAGCCTCTACAATCTCACGACGAGCACCAGGACGAGCACCAGAGATGGCATCACATACCTGAACGATGGGCGCCAAGAGCGTGTTCATCTCCATTTCGTCGTGGTGAGCACCGATAGCATTACAGATATCAGGCTTCTCCTTGAACTTCTCTGCTATCTTAGCACCATAGAGTGCATGTGGTAACTCGCTCTCTTCGTCTGGCACCTTACCAATATCGTGAAGCAAACCAGCACGCTTAGCCTTCTTAGGATTCAAGCCCAGCTCAGATGCCATAACGGCACAGAGATTAGCTGTCTCGCGAGCATGCTGTAAAAGATTCTGTCCATAAGAAGAACGATACTTCATCTTACCGATGATGCGTATCAACTCTGGATGCAAACCATGAATACCCAAGTCGATGGCTGTGCGCTTACCAGTTTCTATGATTTCGTTCTCAAGCTGCTTCTTCACCTTGGCAACTACTTCTTCGATGCGGGCTGGATGAATACGACCATCAGCAACCAACTGATGCAAAGCCAAGCGACATACCTCACGACGCACTGGGTCGAAAGCTGAGATAACAATGGCCTCAGGAGTGTCATCGACTACAATCTCGACACCAGTGGCAGCCTCTAAGGCACGGATGTTACGACCCTCGCGACCGATGATACGGCCCTTCACCTCATCATTATCAATATGGAATACGCTAACAGAGTTCTCGATGGCTGTCTCTGTGGCCACGCGCTGGATAGTCTGAATAACGATCTTCTTGGCCTGCTGGTTGGCATTGAGCTTGGCGTCGTCCATAATCTCATTGACGTAACTGGCAGCATCAAGCTTGGCCTGGTCTTTCAGGCTCTCGATGAGGCGCTGTTTAGCTTCCTCTGCACTTAGACCAGATAGCTCTTCGAGCTTAGCCTGCTCCTGACGCTGCATCTTCTCAAGTTCCTGTTGCTTAACAGCCAAAAGCTTCTTTTCGTTCTCAAGGCGCTGGTTGTTTTGTTCTACCTCTTGCTTACGGCGACCCAACTCTTCCTGACGTTGGTTGAGAGAAATCTCACGCTGCTTGAGTTTGTTCTCGCTCTGCTGGATGCGAGAGTTGCGCTGCTGCACCTCCTTCTCTAATTCAGCTTTTTTATTGAGAAACTTCTCCTTTACCTCAAGGAGTTTTTTTTCTTTCACTACTTCAGCCTCCTTATTGGCGGCTTCTACCATTTCATTATATTTTCCCTTAATCACATAACGGAAAATGAAAAACCCCACAGCACCTCCTAATATAAGGGCTACAAGGCCAACTATTATTGTTGCTACCATTTATTATTTATGTATAAAGTTTGTTTATTAATACTCTCTCCTCGTGTATGCAATGTGCCATAGAGCTAAAAGGGGGAATACAGAGCAACGCAAAGAGCGCCTTACTTCAAGGCATCCTCTATCTCGGCAGTAAGTTGGGTGAGAATATCAAGATAAGGTGCAGTATCATTACGTCCCGACTCTTTCTCATATCTCAAGGCGATATCGATAAGAGCCATATAAAGTATCTCTTTATCGCTCTTACGACCCTTGAAAATCTTAGAGTACGAGTTGACAATATCGTTGATCAGTTTGCCTGATCTACGATAATACTCCTCGTCCGCTCTCGGTATCTTGACCGAGAGGTCGGTGTCATAGATATGTAATCTTATGAGTAACTTCTCTTGTTCAGAATCTGCCATCGCTCCGACTTATTGATTGCTCAGTAGCGTTATACACTTGTTGACATCACGGATGAGCTTAGCGATACGTTTCTGCGTCGACTCCATGTCTGCATCCGATATGGTCATCATCTTAGCCATCTTCAGGCTATTGTAATCTCGTTCTGCTTGAGACAATCTTTCCTGCAACTCCTTGATTTGGGCGTCGCGCTCATCTACCATCGCATAAAGTTCAGCGTTCTCTTGTTTGACTCTGCCAAACTCAAGAATCATCTGCCTTACTCGCGTGGCAAACGTATTGATTGTTTTCTCATCAGCACTCATTACACTTGTTTTTGGGTACAAATATAACGGAAATATTTCAAAAATACAAATAATCCGTCAACATTTTGTGAAATTTGTTAAATAAGGCTCTTTTTACTTGCCCATCTTGGCTTTGGCCTTCTCTACATCCTCATCGGATGGACGTGGCTCCTTCTTGGCCAACATCAGTACCTGATAAGCAAAATCGGTAACCCACTGCTGGCTAAAACCCAAATGCTTGTCAAGCTGTCGCAACTGCATGACTGTCTTCACCACACTGGCATCGTTAAAATCATTCTTATTGAAGATGTCATCAACGGTTTTTTGCGTCATGGTGTAAAGTGCCTTCTTCATGAAACTTGGCAGACGGAGCTTAAATTTCATCAGGTTGCCTAAGAGCATCATGAGGTCTTGAGTAAAGGTCTGGAACTGTACAAGATAAACGTTAACATCCTGCAGTTTCTGACACTTCCTGCGAATACTCTGATCTATCTCCTTGAAAAAGCTATCATCGGTACCATAGACGTTCTTCATCATTTTCTTAACATGCGCTTTCTCTCCCAAGCCCAACTTGTTGTTTTGTGTAGGAACACGGAAAGTAGTTTTAAACGCACGAAGGTCAGGCAACATAGCCAAATTGGTAATACCCAACTGCGATGCCAGTGTTGCCTGGAAATATACTCTAACAAGCGTCATGTAGTCTTCCATGCCGCCCACTTTTTTATCCTCGGCCTTACGACCGAATAGTTTTGAAAATACTCCCATTGAATTAGCTATTAATAATTCGTACAATAAAAAATTACTTGCAAAAGTACAATAAAATTACAAGATATCAAAATTGACAGGATGTTTTTTGAAATAAAACACTTTTTTTCGACTTTTCTGTCCTACTTTATACCTTATTTAAATTAAATTATTTATCTTTGCAGATGATAAGGCTGAATTTCAGCTTCGCAGACACAAAGAAAAAAGTTGCATTTTGTCAAGACATGGAAAGAAACAAAGGAAATATATTGGTCAAAAGATCTGTTATCATAGTAGACTTTGCTATTCTTAATCTGGTACTATTGGCCTACATGATACTAACACCAGAAATTTCGCCAGCTGCATTTGACCTATCTACGAAAATAACGATTTTCGCAGCCAATGTCGCCATGTTTCTTGCCGAAAGTTTTTATTCCACCATTATCCACATCCGCAGAGTAAGCTTCATACAAGTATGCAAGCGCACTTTCTGCCTGAGCGGTTTGGCTTCTATCATTTTCTTTCTTACCATCCGAATACTCATCAACTATGGAGGGCTGTTCTACTTCAGTTTATTGTTTTTTGCATCCTTCTATATCATACTCATTATATCGCGTGCTATAGAACTGCGATTACTAAAGTATGTCCGCACAAGGGGTTACAATAGTCGTACAGCTATATTCATAGGCAATGACCCTGCTGTACTCGACATGTATAAGACACTCGTAGAGGACCCATCGGCTGGCTACAGAGTAAATGGTTACTTCGCAGACGACGACATCAAGGGTGCCCCCAAGGAGTTTACACATTTAGGAACACTTTCGGAACTCAATGAGATTATAAGCTGCTCTATAGACAACACGATTCATGGAGCCCCCACCAATATACACGAAATGTTCTGCTGTCTATCACACGACCAGTCTAAGGAGGTTATCAAGCTCATGCAGTTCTGCGACAAGAACGTGATACACTTCTACTACTTGCCGCGCCAGTTTGAAGGCTATCAGCTTCATCTCGACACGCTGCAGTTTATGGGCAAAAATATCTATACAAACCATATTGAGCCGCTATCGAACCCCACGAATCGTGCCATCAAAAGACTATTCGACGTGCTCGTAAGTAGCATCGTCTGCTTATTCTTACTGTTCATCATACCCATCGTTGCACTGATTATCAAGTTGCAGAGTCCGGGACCAATCTTCTTCTGTCAAGACCGAACAGGTATCAATGGCAAGACATTCAGATGCGTTAAATTTCGCTCTATGCACATCAACAAAGACGCCGACAAAGCGCAAGCCACAGAGAACGATCCTCGCAAGTTCTCCTTTGGCAACTTCATGAGAAAAACCAATATAGACGAACTTCCACAGTTCTTGAATGTGCTGAGAGGTGACATGAGTATCGTGGGACCAAGACCACATATGTTGTATCACACAGAGACTTATGGCACCATCATCAACAAATATATGGTGCGTCATTTTGCCAAACCAGGCATCACAGGATGGGCACAAGTAACAGGCTATCGAGGAGAGACCAAAGAATTGTGGCAGATGGAAGAGCGTGTACGTCGCGACATCTGGTACTTGGAGAACTGGTCGTTCTGGCTGGACATACGTATTATCTTCCTGACAGCCAAGAGCATCATCTTTCCAGACAAGAACGCCTATTAACACGATAGGCGTTATCAGCAAAAGAGCATAATGATAGAGATTATATTAATGATTTTTTAAAAAACAACTTCTATCAATACAACAACAGGAGAAAATAATAGCAACAACATAAACTAAAGTATATGAAAGGTATTGTTTTAGCTGGAGGTTCGGGCACACGCCTCTATCCCATTACTAAAGGCATTAGCAAGCAGCTGATACCTATCTTCGACAAGCCCATGATTTACTATCCCATATCGGTACTCATGCTGGCAGGAATCAAAGAAATTCTTATCATATCCACCCCTTACGACTTACCTGGATTTAAGCGCCTATTGGGAGATGGAAGTGACTGGGGCGTACACTTCGAGTATGCGGAACAACCCTCCCCCGACGGACTGGCACAGGCTTTTATCATCGGAGAAAAATTCATCGGTGATGATAACGTATGCTTGGTATTGGGCGACAATATCTTCTATGGAGCAGGATTCTCGGCATTACTCAAGGAAAGTGTAAAAGCTACAGAGGCAGGACAAGCAAGTGTCTTTGGCTATTACGTCAACGACCCCGAAAGATATGGTGTAGCCGAATTTGACAATGACGGCAACTGTCTCAGCATCGAAGAGAAACCTGAGCATCCCAAGAGTAACTATGCCGTGGTGGGACTATACTTCTATCCTAACAACGTGGTAGAAATTGCTAAAAACATAAAGCCCAGCGCTCGAGGCGAGTTGGAAATTACGACCGTAAACCAACACTACTTGAACCAGAACGTACTGAAAGTACGCACCCTACAAAGAGGATTTGCATGGTTGGACACAGGCACACACGATAGCCTCTCGGAAGCCAGCACTTTTATCGAAGTGATAGAGAAGCGCCAAGGACTGAAGGTGGCATGTTTGGAGGAGATTGCCTACAAACAAGGTTGGATCGGTGCTGACAAGCTCTGTCAGCTTGCTCAGCCCATGAGCAAGAACAACTATGGTAAATATTTGCTCGACTTGGCCAAAAGATAAGGCTATGCGGAGTATTCATTATAAAGTACACCTATTATATATTATAAAGAAAAGATCAACATAATGGAAGAAACAATGTATCATAAACAGGAATACTTGCAAGAAGATGAGGAGAAATCCTCATTCGACATCAAGCAAGTATACACCATTTTAGTACTCAACTGGAAATGGTTCGTATTGTCTATCATCATTTGTTTAGGCACAGCCTACATCTACTTGAGATACACTACACCTATCTATCAGTCACAGGCCAAACTGCTGATTAAGGACGACAACACGCAGAGTCGAAGAGGCAATAGCATCATGACAACCTCTAACTTAGGTACAATCTCTAACTCGACAGGTATTGACAACGAGATGGAGATTCTTGGTTCTAAAAAATTGGCAGAGCAGGTTGTGACAGACCTCAAACTCTATGCTACCTATCGCCACCCAGGACGTGTGAAAGATGCCACCCTGTATCGCAATCAGGAAATCAACGTAGACATGGATATACAGCACCTGAAAAACCTGAGTGCTCCTATACAGTTGAGTATCACACGCGAAGGCAATAACTATCACGTAACAGGCAATTACTATCACCCTGCTGGTGAAAACTCACAAGACATCGTCTGCAAGACCATCAACAAAACTTTTAGTTACTTACCTGCCATGATAAGCACAAAGGTGGGAATGATTACGCTCACACAAAACCAATATCGTACACTTGCTGACGGCAAAGAGCTCCTGGTGTCTTTATGCCCTCCATCATGGACTGCAGGAAAATATGCTGGTAGTCTCTCAGTAAGCCAGTCGTCAAAGACAACAACCATCGCTCAGCTAATATTGAACGACGAATTTCCACAACGTGGCACCGATTATCTCAAGCAACTTGCTGTAGTATACAACAGACAGGCTAACGAGGATAAAAACGAAATCGCTGTCCGCACAGAACAGTTTATCAACAACCGTCTGGAGAAGATTAACGCAGAACTGGGCAATACAGAAGGACAGCTTGAAAGCTACAAGAAACGCAACAAAATGGTGGAGCTCAAGATGAATGCTTCACAGGCTTTTTCCAACGCCGACGAATACAGTAAGCGACTACTGGAAGCAGATACACAGTTGACACTGCTTGATGAGTTGAAAAAATATATGGCTGATGCCAACAATAAGTACCAACCCATCCCATCAAATGTAGGATTGAGCGACGAGAGTGCCACTGCGCTTATCAACGAATACAACAAAATTGTACTTATGCGCAATCAGCTCTTGCACAGTGCCAGCGAGAACTCGCCTACCGTATCGCCACTCACGGCACAACTCGACGACCTGACTTCTTCTATACGTCGCGCCATGCAGCAGGCAAGAACTAACATGGAGATACAGCGCAACAGCATAGCATCACAAGCTAACAAATATCAGGGACAAATAGGAGAAACACCTGAACAAGAGCGCATGCTGACACAGATTGGACGCCAGCAAGAAGTAAGAGCAGGTCTTTACTTAATGCTACTACAAAAGCGCGAAGAGAACTCCATCTCGCTCGCTGCTACGGCCGACAAGGGAAAACTGATAGACGAGCCTGTATTCACAGGAAAGATAAGTCCTAAGAACTCTATGATTATGGCAATAGCATTAGCTATAGGTATCGCTGCACCTGCGTTTATCTTATTCTTGATACAGTTCTTCCGCTATAAGATAGAAGGACACGAGGATGTAGCGAAGCTCACCTCGCTTCCTATACTTGCTGATGTGGCTGTGGCAAGCGACAGCGCCAAGAGCAAGGCCGACATTGTGGTACACGAGAACAAAAACAACCTGATGGAAGAGATCTTCCGTAGTCTGAGAACCAACCTTCAGTTTATGCTGAAAGAGAACGAGAAAGTGATTATGTTCACTTCTACTACATCTGGAGAAGGTAAGACTTTTACAGCCTCTAACGTGGCTATCAGTTTTGCACTGTTGGGCAAGAAAGCTGTCATCGTCGGTCTCGACATTAGAAAGCCAAGATTGGCTGAATTGTTTGAAATCAACGATCACCACCATGGTATCACTCCTCTGCTCACAAAAGACCACAACACTTGGCAAGAAATAGCAGAACAAATCGTCAATTCTGGCATCAACAAGAACCTCGACCTGCTAATGGCAGGTCCGATACCACCTAACCCTGCTGAGTTGATGGCTCGCCAGAGCCTTGACGATATCATATTGCAGCTGAGAGAGCACTACGACTACATCCTGATAGACACCGCACCTGTGGGACTGGTATCAGACACACTACAGGTAAGCCGTATCGCAAATGCTACGGTGTACCTCTGCCGCGCAGACTATACGCCAAAATCAAGTTTCGAACTCATCAACAGCTTGAACAAAGAGAAGAAAATGCCAAAAATGTCTATCGTACTCAATGGCGTAGACCTCTCAAAGAAAAAATATGGCTACTACTATGGTTATGGCAAATACGGTAAGTATGGTAGATATGGCCAATATGGTGCTTACAAGAGCTACGGAAGCTCTGTATATGGTAGCTACGGCAACTATAGCAATAGTCACTATGGTGATAAAAACGACAACAGCGTAAAGCGATAATATTAAGTAAAAATGGCAACTATAGCAGTAGACTTCGATGGCACCATCGTCACACACGAATACCCCAAGATAGGGCGCGAGATTCCCTTCGCCATCGAAACATTGAAAATGCTGATAAGAGACCATCACAGACTCATCCTGTGGTCAGTTCGTGAAGGCGAACTGCTACAGGAAGCTGTAGATTGGTGCAGAGAGAGGGGCGTAGAGTTCTGGGCTGTCAACAAGGATTATCCTGAAGAAAGCTTAGACAACAACAATCACTTCTCGAGAAAGATTAAAGCCGATTACTTCATAGATGACCGTAATATAGGTGGCCTACCCGACTGGGGACAAATCTATCAAATCATTAGCCAAGGGAAAAGCTACAGAACGATCATCAGAGAAAGCATGGGAGCACAGGAACCTCAAAAGAAAAAGCATTGGTGGAACTTATAAAGGGTTTCATTAGATTCTTAAATACCTCATATAAGGCTGCGACACTACAAGTACTATTGGTACCTTAGGTCGCAGCCTTTTATATTGTTGATACTCATCCTCATAAAGTCACATCACTGACATCCTTACGCATATTCTCAGAGGTCTTTACAGTGACCTCTTTCACGACCTTATTTGATGAAGATAGCAGTAAAAAAGCATTATGAAAGGATACTACGAAAATAGCCCCCCTTGTTCTTATCCACTAAGCTTTAAAATGGCTTTCTCCGCTGATTTATCAGGTAGACGATAATCATCTTTCATCTATAGGAATAGCATTACAGAAAAAGGGCGTAGTTCCCAAAGAAGGAAACTACACCCTAAATATCATGATTTATGAATGTTCTGTTGCTTAGAAGAACAAGTAGCGGTTGTCAACAACATGAGCATTCAGATAAAGCTCGTTCATGAAGTTGCCTGCATACTGCATAGACTTCTGACGACACTTCTGCTCCATTGACTTAGCATCAAACTTCACAGAACGGTTAGTCTTGTTGTTTACCTGGAAGAGGTAAACACCAGCATTGCCCTTTACAGCGTGTGCAGAGAAAGCACCCTTCTTGGTAGCAGAAACAGCACCTGACAGAGCAGGCTCGCTGGCACCAGTAGCAGCAATAAATACAGGAGCTGCGAAAGTAATCTGGTTAACGGTAGAAACCTTAGCACCCTTAGCCTTGGCAGCAGCGATGTTCTTAACACCATTCAACTTCTCCTCAATCAACTCAGCCTTCTTGTCCTTAATTACTTCAGCCTTAACCATCTCCTTAACCTGAGGATCATCAAGACCACGGAAACCGATGCGATGAATCTTATCAAGAACAACTACCAACAAGTGGTTATTATCACCACACTCATAGAGAGGAGAAACAGCACCTTCCTTGTTATCGAAGATCCACTTCAACGCTTCACGAGTAGCATGAATGTTAGCTACGTAGTGAACAGAAGTTGTAATATCCTTCAAGTCCTGTACCTTATAACCATTCTTCACTGCATTCTTCAACAAATCATCAGCCTTCTCGTTAGCACTAACAAAGCTTGAGAACTTGTTATAAGCTGCACGATAAGTATCCTGTGAGAAATCAATAGGCTTCTTGATAACAGCAGCCATATACTTCTCTACCATGTTCTTCTTATCTACAACCTGAAGAACAACATAGCCCTGACCGAGCTGAATAGTTGTCAAAGCATTAACAGCTGCAGAGTTCAGAGTATTAATGAAAGTCTTGTTGTCCTTATCCATGCTCTGAGTATACTCATACTGCTTGGTAGTCATCCAAGCCTTCTCACCTGTCTGACCATACTTCTTAGCAATAGCTTCGAAGTCTGCACCACCAGCGATAGCACCATGGATAGAGTCAGCCTTAACTTTAGCAGCCTCCACAGTATTAGCAACCACCTGGATGGCACGATACTGGATAGAGTCTGGCAACTGCTGCTTGCTAATCAACTTAACGATATTCAATGTATTATCGTTAGCATTTACCTTAACTGCAGAAGTAGCACCTACAGCGAGAGAATCGATAAGAGAAGCAATGTCGGATGGGTATGCGGTCTTGCTGACTGGCAATCCAAGGTAAGCCACAGTAGAAGCAGACTTACGAATAAGTTCTGTAGGATCTGCTGTCTCGCTCAACTGCTTGTGGAAAGCAGCAAATTCCTTATTAAGTGCTACACGGTCAGCTTGAGAAGCAGCAACCTCAACATCAACAAACTTAATGTCACGAGTCTCAACAGGCTGCTTAAAACGAGCCTTCAACTCATCGTACTTAGCCTTCAAATCGCTCTCCTCTACCTTCACCTTATCATCCTGAATATCAGAATAAGGGAAAGCTGCCAACTGTATCTGGCTCTCTTCGTTCTCCTCCTTAAAAGCCATCTTAGCCTCTACAGGGTTAGAAAGGAAGCAGTGAGCAAGCAAAGACTGATACTTCTGTGCCAATGTCTGCTGACGAAGAGTCTTCTCGATAAATGACCAGTACTTGAAGATTCTATCATACTGTTCCATCATCTGACCATTAGCAGAAGGATTAGCCTTCTGAGCCTTATAGTCAGCCAAGAACTTCTGGAGTGAAGTAGCGTCGAAACGGCCTGTCTGCTGATTAACAAAAGGAGTCTGCTGAAGCAAAGGGTTAGTACCTGTCTTCAAGATATCCTGAAGCTCGGCATCAGTAACTGTAAGACCCAACTTACCTGCCTCCTTTGCTACAATCTGGTTCTGAACGTATGTATTCCAAACCATATCCTTTACCTGATTCATCTGAGCCTCAGGGAGATTGTCCTGTCCCTGCTGCATCTTGATAACCTCGGTATACTCATCAACCAGCTTTTGGAAGTCCTGTACGCTGATTTTTTCACCTAACACTTCACCGACCTGCTGACGCTCGTTATTCTTTGCAGAATCACACGAACGGAAAGCTTCCTCGGCAATGAATGCAAAGAGGCCAAAGCTAATGATACATACCAGTATCACGCCTCTTTTTCTAATTGTTCCTAATGCTGCCATTACGTTTTAATTTTATTTTTATTTTTATTTTTTGTTTCTCCTGGATGACTCATTATCAGAAATGTAGCCAATTGCTTGCAAAAATACAAAGAAAATCGCAAATAAGGGAATTTTTTAGTATGTTTTTTAGCCTCACAGAGCAAAAACTGGTAAAAAAACAAACAAAAAAAGCACTTGCATCGTCGTACAAGTGCTTTTTAGTCTATATTTGTAAACATCTATAGGGTTTCATCGCAATAGGTGCAACCGCACCAGCTCTATCTTACGGGAGGTAGATTTGATGATTTTGAACTCATATTTGTCAAACTTTATAACCTCATTCAGCTTCGGGAAGCTCTGATATTCATGCAGAATCAATCCACCTACTGTCATATACTCATCGCTCTCCGGAAGGTCAAGATCAAAGAGATCGTTTACCTTATCAATTTCCAATCGAGCAGACAACAAATAGTCACCATCTTCAGTCTGTTTGGCGACATACTTAGAAGAGTCGTGTTCGTCTTCTATATCACCAAAGATTTCTTCTACGATGTCTTCAAGGCTTACCAAGCCACTGGTTCCTCCAAACTCATCTACGACAACCCCCAATGATTTCTTCTGTTGCAAGAATATCTGCATCAGCTTCTGAGCTTGCATCGTTTCGGGCACAAAAGGCATCTTGCGCACATGATCTTGCCACTTCACAGGATTATGAAATAGTTCGGAACTATGAATATATCCTACGATATGATCGATATCTTCCTCATAGACAATAATCTTGGAATTGCCACTCTCAATAAACTTTTGTCGCAGTTCATCCAATGAAGCATCTGTCGCAACAGCCTGTATCTCGGTGCGTGGTACCATACAATCGCGCACTTTCGTATCTGAGAAGTCGAGTGCATTCTGAAATATCTTCACTTCATCGTCTATATCCGAATCTTTCTCAGCATTGTCAATACTCGACTGCACCAAATAATCCAAATCAACTTTAGAGAAACCCTCATCTTCAGCCTCTACATCCATCTTTACTCCCACAATACGGAGTAATATTTTACTCAAGAAAGTACTAAACTTACTGATGGGCCAAAGTACGACATAACATACATAAGCCAATGGACTGAAGATAGACAACAGTCGGTTGGGGTTGGACTTAAAAAGGGTTTTGGGCAAAAACTCGCCAGTAAAGAGCACGATAATCGTTGATAATATCGTATCAGCAGGAACGGTGAAAGCCGCATCCATGCCCCTAAAGATCGTATTATCAAAAAGACGAGCTATCAATATGCCATAGACTACGAGCGCAATATTATTACCCACGAGCATGGTGCTTACAAAGCCGTTGGGATGAGAATAAAAGAGCGATACTAAACGTTGACTCACACCATTCTTATTCTTATCCTTGTCCATCTCGGCAAGCATTCGATTGGAAGACACAAAAGCTATCTCCATGCCACTGAAAAAGCCAGAGAACAGGAGTGTAACCAGTATGCCTATAATAAGATTAAATCCTACTTCCATATTTTTTTAAGGTTTCTGTCATGACATTAGTGCATCAGAGGAATGGTTGTAGCACGCTGTGGAGTAGCACGCTGACGAAGATTACTCTTCACCGAGTCGGGCTGAGAGCGCAAGGTGTCACTACCTCCAGAACCAGCCACATCATTCTTTTCAAAACTACCTTTGGAATTACTTACAAAGTAGCGCGTCATCTTTTCGTCACTCCAGAAATGAGTTCCTTGTAAAGTGCGTTCAGGAGTGATGAGCTTACTAAATACATTACTGGAGAGTTCGTGCTTATTTTCATCCCACGTAAGCTGTTCGCTCGCAAAGCGCAAACCATCCTTGGTAAGGATGCGCACTCGTCCATAGAGTTTCCAAACTCTAAGTTGATCAAAATAATAAGCCGTATCACACTGTATATAACTGTTGATGTGAAACTTATCATCAAACTGCTCCAAGAGCATGCCCTTGTCAAAAATCCATCTTGAAGGGTTACGATTGGTATTTACCTCCCATCGCTCGGTCACAATGCGATACTTGATCACACCAGAGTCACTGATGAGGGTATTTACACCATAAGACGTCATCATGGCAACAGAGTCACGCGCCCTAATAGCAGGAGCAGTGTGTTCCACCTGTTCTTGACAAGCAGCCACAAACAGGAGCATGAGGAGTCCATATATAAAATGTCTTGTTCTATACATTAATAATATATAAATATCCAAATATATCGATGCACATATCAGCCTCGTATTACAGCCCCATTATGTATATACGAAACCAAGATTATTGCATCTTCCACTTCTTAAACCAATCCTCGTTAAAGGTGAAGCCAATGTTGATACGGAAGGTATTCGAGTTTATCAAGTCCTTAGCTGAACTCTTAACCCACTGACCACTGATATTGAGGAATGAACGACTATTGTAAGAGTTGACAATAGGAATACCAAAACCTGCACTTACTGAAATTTCCTTTGGACCATCCTGACCATTCACCTTCACATAAGGTGTACTATAACTTACACCTGCACGATACTGTACGCGCTGCAAGAATCTGCGGCTATACTCGCCATAACAATACTGCGCACCCAAATTGATTTTGTGACGATCTGAATAGCAACCATCGGTAAGCACATAGTCACGACCATCAAACATAGGAGCCTTTAGGTCGCCCCACATCTGGAGTGTGTAATCAAGTCCTACCTTCCATTGTGCTGCATGATTCCACATCAAACCAGCACCAATCATGTTAGGTAATTCAAAAGCTTTATCTATAGAGAACGCAGTCGTATCAAGCGAAGCATCCATAGCATTGGTCTTCACCTGATACATATCAGCACTGGCACCTAAATTATGTTTAGGAGAATAGGTAAGACCCACCGTAACCCAGTCGTTCTTAGAAACACGCTGTGTATATTGCACACCTAAGTCAAGTTGATAACTTCCTACTCGTGTAGAATAGTTACGAGAAAGAGAATTAATATAAGAATTGCTGTAACTATTGGTAATAGTTCTATCGTACTTACCCCAAAGATAGGAAATATTAGCACCTACCGACAAGCCCTTTATAGGCATATATCCCAAACCGACATAAGCCTGATGAAAGCCCTCGCTACCCTCATAGGTATTGGTGTAATAATCTTCCTTTGTCTCTTCGTTCACCCATCCTGAGACGGAATAGTTGTAACCTACACTCGAGAAAGGAATAATACCAAAGCTAACTCCCAAATGACGAAAAGCTCGGAAAGCAGCAACCACGTATTCTAAATTGGCATTCTTAGCATTCTTCTTAATTCCATTCTCACTGAAATTGGTTATCTGTCCAGAGATACCAGCATCAAAAAGGAAAGTCAGCGAATCGACAGATGAATAAGACGCAGGGTTGATATAGTTTACTTGATTGTGCTCATGAAAGCCAATTCCCACTCCATTCATACCAGCATTAAAACCAGATGTCTTGTCGGACAATACGCCCAACCCCCACTGACTGTATGGAGAATTCATGCCGCTCTGAGCATTCACTGCCAAAGCCAAGCTCATCATGAGAGCTGCAAAAAAAAGTTTTTTCATCCTATGATAATTGTTCAAAATTATATTCAGAGTGCAAAAGTATTGAAAATTTTTGAGATAAAAGAAGGAAAATCCAAAATAATAAGGTATTTTTGCATCGTGAAACGTTTTAAATATATTTTTCGAAGCATTTTGCCCTTTTTGTTAATCATTTTAACGACTAAGGCATCAGCGCAAGAGTCAAAAGCCAACGAATGGGCTGACTCAGTAGATATCTCCCTCTTGACCTGCGGACCAGGACAAGAGGTGTGGTCGTATTATGGACATACGGCGCTTCGCATAGAAGACCATGCCCACGGAAACGATGTGGCTGTAAACTGGGGCATGTTCTCCTTCGACCAAGACTACTTTGTGCTACGATTTGTCTTCGGACTGACGGATTATCAAATAGGCATCATCCCCATGGAGCGTTTTCTGATGGAATATTCCATGGAAGGCAGATGGGTGAAACAACAGCGTCTCGCCCTAACACGCTCCGAGAAAATACAAATACTCACAGCCATTGAGAAAAACAATCAGGAAGGAAACCGCACCTATCGCTACAACTTCTTCTACGACAACTGTACAACTCGTGCACGCAATATGGTTATCAACCATTTAGCTACCGACTGCACCGATTTTGAGATAAAAGAAACACCATCGACCTACCGCGATGAAATACACCGTCTGAACACGCAGCACCGTTGGGCACGTTTTGGCAATGACCTACTTTTGGGATTCAAAGCTGACCTCCCCATCAATAAACAAGAATGGGAATTTCTACCCGAAAATCTTTCCAAAGACTTCGAAGTGGAAGCTCGCAAGGATACAGCTATTCTAATGCAGAAATCCATAACTGAAGCATACGTCCCCGAGACAAGCTATATCAAGTTGGTAGATAGCACCTTTTACCTCATTCCACCACAGGCTCAAGTAATAGAATCTGAAAGTATCACACCACGAACAATCGCACTATGCATCATGATCATGGTGGTGTTACTCAGCGTGATGGAACTCTTTACGAAAAAGAATTTTTGGTGGCTCGACACGACACTACTTGTATTGACAGGACTACCAGGGTTGATACTTGTCGCTATGGTTTTCTCCTTACATCCCACTGTACAAATCAACTTTCAAATGTTCATTCTGAATCCTCTCAACCTCATCTTTGCTTGGAGTGTATCAAAAAAAATGCGACAGGGAAAGATACATTGGTACTACAATGTTTGGGCTATACTGGTGGTTGTTTCCCTTTTCCTACAAGTATGGCAAGAATACGCAGAAGGCATGATTATTTTGGCATTGTCTTTGCTAATTAGATACACAGTTAAGTCGACACGAATCGACTTAAGAAAATAAAAAAAACAACAATCAGAAGTATGGTAAACAGATATATCACCGCCCTTTTGGTTGTCCTTGCGGCAACTGGCATGGAAGCGCAAACCTATCAGCAGGCACTGAGGTTTGCGCTCAACGATATATCCTACGATGAGTTCATTCAGCAACCTGAAGCCAAAGCGCTCGAAGAAGACATTTTGACTGTCATCAGAGCCATCAAGGAAGCAGCAAAAGACCATCAGCCTACCCAACATCATTTGACGTTGGCCTTACTAAAAGCCGATACTTCTGCCAATCTGACAGATTCTAATCCTTATATTTGTTTTACTCCCCCTACAGAGCCTAAATATCAAGCTCCATACGGAAGTATTGTTATTCGCGGACCTAATTTTTAACATTTATCCCTCAAATCGTTGCTGATTTACAGATATTATTTGTATCTTTGCAACCCTAAAAACAATAAAAAACAACGAATAACAATAAAAAACAAAATATAAAATGAACTTTAACAAATTTCTACAGTCATTGTTCGGCAACAAGTCATCACGCGATATGAAGCTCATACAGCCTATCGTAGAGAAAGTGAAGGCAGAATATCCAAACATTAAAGCCTTGAGCAATGACGAGCTCCGTGCTAAAACCAAGGAAATACAGCAGTATGTACAGAATGCAGGAAAAGTACAAAGAGAAAAGATAGCAGAGCTGAAAGCTACTATCGAAGATACTCCTATTGATGAACGTGAAAACATCTTCAACCAGATTGACAAACTGGAAAAAGAGGCTCTCGATAATTACGAAGTAGCTCTCAATGAAATTCTTCCTACTGCTTTCAGTATCGTAAAAGATACAGCACGTCGATTTGCAGAGAACGAGGAAACCGTAGTAACAGCCACAGAGTTTGACCGTGAGTTGGCAGCCAATCCAGCCAATGACTTCATCACCATCGAGGGCGACAATGCCATCTACCACAACCACTGGACAGCAGGCGGTAACGACCTGAAGTGGGAAATGGTACACTACGACGTACAGCTCTTTGGTGGTACAGTATTGCACCAGGGTAAAATAGCCGAGATGGCCACTGGTGAGGGTAAAACCCTCGTAGCTACACTGCCTGTATTCCTCAACGCCTTGACTGGTAATGGTGTACATGTCGTTACAGTGAACGACTATTTGGCTAAGCGTGACTCCGAATGGATGGGACCTCTTTATATGTTCAACGGACTCTCTGTAGACTGCATCGACAAGCATCGTCCTAACTCTGATGCTCGCCGCAAGGCATACATGGCTGACATCACCTTTGGTACAAACAACGAGTTTGGTTTCGACTACTTGCGCGACAACATGGCTACAAGCCCTGCCGACCTCGTTCAGCGTCAGCACAACTATGCCATCGTCGATGAGGTAGACTCCGTATTGATCGACGACGCTCGTACACCACTTATTATCTCTGGTCCTATTCCTAAGGGCGACGACCAGATGTTCGAGCAGTATCAGCCACTGGTAGAGCGTCTCTATGAGGTACAACGCAAGCAAGCTACCGAACTGCTCGCAGAAGCAAAACAGAAGATTAATGAGGGTACCAAGAACAAAGACACAAAGATGCTCGAGGACGGATTCCTCGCACTCTATCGTTCTTATAAGGCTCTGCCAAAGAACAAGCCTCTCATCAAGTACCTCTCTGAAGAAGGTATCAAGGCTGGCATGCTGAAGACCGAGGAATATTATATGGCTAACAACAACCGCGAGATGCCTAAGGCCGTGGCTCCTCTCTACTTCGTTGTAGACGAGAAGCTCAACTCTGCCGACCTCACAGATAAGGGAACCGAATGGCTTGCCAAGCAAGTGAACGATCGTGAGCTCTTCGTACTACCCGACATCGCCACAGAGATGAGCCTACTCGAAGCACGCACCGACATTAGCGACCAAGAGCGTCTTGACATCAAGGACGAGATGATGGCTCACTACGGTGTACAGAGCGAGCGTGTACACACCTTGCAGCAGCTCTTAAAAGCCTACACTATGTTTAATAAGGATGACGAGTACGTCGTAATGGATGGTGAGGTAAAGATTGTTGATGAGCAGACAGGTCGTATCATGGAAGGACGTCGCTGGAGCGATGGCTTGCATCAAGCTATCGAGGCCAAGGAGCATGTCAAGGTAGAGGCTGCCACACAGACCTTCGCTACCATCACGCTGCAGAACTACTTCCGTATGTACCACAAACTTTCGGGTATGACTGGTACTGCCAGCACCGAGGCAGGTGAGTTCTGGGACATCTATAAACTCGACGTGGTAGAGATTCCTACCAACCGTCCTATCGCACGCCACGACCTTGATGACCGTGTATACAAGACTGCACGCGAAAAGTATCGTGCCGTTATCGACGAGATTGAGGAGATGCGCAATGCAGGTCGTCCAGTCTTGGTTGGTACTACTTCTGTAGAGATTTCAGAATTGCTGAGCAAGATGCTCAAGATGCGCAATATTCCTCACAATGTGCTCAACGCCAAGCTCCACCAGCAGGAGGCTCAGATTGTAGCAGAGGCAGGACGCTCTACCAACGGTAAGGGTGCTGTCACCATCGCTACCAACATGGCTGGTCGTGGTACCGATATCAAGCTTACACCTGAGGTAAAGGCTGCAGGTGGTCTCGCCATCATTGGTACCGAGCGTCATGAGAGTCGCCGTGTAGACCGCCAGTTGCGTGGTCGTGCCGGTCGTCAGGGTGACCCTGGTTCTTCTGTTTTCTATGTTTCTTTGGAAGACAAGTTGATGCGCCTCTTCGCCTCTGAGCGTATTGCCAAAGTGATGGACCGCTTGGGCTTCGAGGATGGTGAGCGCATCGAGAGTCCTATGATCAGCAAGAGCATTGAGCGTGCACAGCGCAAGGTAGAGGAAAACAACTTCGGTATTCGTAAGCACCTCTTAGAGTACGACGACGTGATGAACAAGCAGCGTACCGTAATCTACGAGAAACGCCGCCACGCCTTGATGGGCGAACGTATCGGCATGGACATCACCAACGTCATTTGGGACCGTGTACTCTACATCATCAACAATAATGACTACGAGGATGCCAAGGAAGAATTCCTCAAGATATTAGCCATGGAGATTCCATTCACAGCTGAGGAGTATGAGGGTATACAGCGTGAGGAACTTTGCGAGCGTGCCTTCCAAGAGGCTATGGCAAGCTTCAAGCGCAAGACTGAACGCATCCAGGCTACAGCATGGCCTATCATTCAGCAGGTGTACGAGAACCAAGGCGCTATGTACGAGCGCATCATGGTACCTATCACTGACGGAAAGCGTATGTACAACATTCCTTGCAACCTCAAGGAGGCTTACGACACTGAGGCCAAGAGCGTGGTAAAGCAGTGGGAAAAAGTCATCATGCTCCACATCATCGACGACGACTGGAAGGAAAACTTGCGCCAACTCGACGAGTTGCGCCACTCTGTACAGAACGCCAGCTACGAGCAGAAAGATCCATTGCTCATCTTCAAGCTTGAGAGTGTTAAGCTCTGGGATTCTATGATTAACGAGATGAACGATCGCATCGCCAGCATCTTGATGCGTGGACAGATTCCTGTCATGGAACAAGAACAGCCCGTACAGGAGGCAGCACCCGAGCAACGTTCACAGCAGAACTACGTAGAGCAGAAGGTTGACATCGATGCAGAGCGCGAGCGTGCAGAACGTGCAGCGCAGCAGGCTGCAGCTCACCATGACACACGTGAGGGAGCACAGCAGATAAACCACACTCCATATCGTGCCGAGCGCATGCCTCGTCCTAACGACCCATGCCCTTGCGGAAGTGGCAAGAAATTTAAGAACTGTCATGGTAGAAATCTATAACTACCATCATAAGTCATGAGAAAATACCTATATCTGATGTTTATATCATCATTTATAGGTATTTTTTTTGTATTATTCCCTCAACACAACATGGTAGCCAAGAATATTTTGTAATTTTGCATCATCAAAACAACAAATCACATTACAATATGCTTCTTGCTTGTTATCAAACACCCCATCTTGCAAGTCATCAAGCAAAAGAATATAGGAGAATAATAAAATATGAGATTATCCGAATTAAACACAGGTGAAAGCGGAGTTATCGTCAAGGTATCTGGCCACGGCGGTTTCCGCAAAAGAATCATCGAAATGGGATTCATCAAGGGCAAAAAGGTAGACGTCCTGCTGAATGCTCCTTTCCAAGACCCTGTCAAATACAAGATTATGGGCTACGAAGTTTCACTTCGACATAGTGAAGCCGACCATATCGAGATTGTTTCTGTCAAGGAAGCAAAGAAAGACGCTCTTCTAAACCGAGCCAACGAAGAAGAACGCAAACAAGTCATCAACTCACAAGTAGTCGACTCACAGGAAGCAGACGAGCTGGCGCTTGGTGACAAGATGCTTGTTGCCGAACAAGAAGCCGACCGCTTGCATCATGTCATCAACGTGGCTTTAGTAGGCAATCCCAACTGCGGCAAGACATCACTTTTCAACTTTGCTTCTGGAGCACATGAGCGTGTGGGTAATTACAGCGGAGTGACAGTAGATGCTAAAGTGGGAGAAGCCGAACACAATGGTTATCATTTCCATCTCGTCGACCTCCCTGGCACTTATTCTCTCTCTGCCTATTCGCCCGAAGAGCTCTACGTACGTAAACAACTCATTGAGCATACCCCCGATATAGTCATCAATGTCATTGACACCAGTAATCTGGAGCGTAACCTCTATCTCACCACACAGTTGATAGATATGCATATCCGCATGGTGTGCGCTCTCAATATGTTTGACGAGACAGAAAAGCGCGGTGATAACATCGACTATGACAAGTTGGGAGAACTCTTCGGAATTCCCATGATTCCTACTGTTTTCACCAATGGAAGGGGCGTAGACAAACTACTCGACACGATCATTGAACTCTATGAGGGCAAAGAAGGTAGCAGTGCTCACTATCGCCACATCCACATTAATCACGGACACGAGATAGAATACGGCATTGAGCACATCCAGAAATACCTTAAAGAAGATGATAGCATCCGCCAGCGCTACTCCACCCGTTACCTATCTATCAAACTATTAGAGAACGACAAGCATGCAGAAGAGTATGTGAGCCACCTCAACTCGGCCAAAGACATCTTTGCTGCTCGCGACGAAGCGGCCAAACGAGTAAAAGAAGAAACTCTGGAAGATAGCGAGACAGCTATCATGGATGCCAAATATGGATTTATCCATGGAGCACTACAGGAAGCAGGCTATGAACCCGGTAAGGTCAAAGACACCTATCAGATAACTCACCTCATCGATAGCATACTTACCAACAAATACGTAGGTTTCCCTATCTTCGTCTTGTTGCTCTTCATCATGTTTTCAGCCACCTTTGTGCTGGGTGAGATTCCTAAGGGATGGATCGAGGACGGAGTGGCTTGGTTGGGCAATATCATCAGCACCAGTATGCCCGCCGGACCAGTGAAAGACATGCTGGTAGACGGAGTCATTGGAGGTGTAGGAGCCGTCATCGTCTTCCTGCCACAGATTCTCATCCTCTACTTCTTCATCTCCTACATGGAAGATTCTGGCTATATGGCACGAGCTGCCTTCATCATGGACAAACTGATGCACAAGATGGGACTACATGGCAAGTCGTTCATCCCACTTATCATGGGCTTCGGTTGCAACGTACCTGCAGTCATGGCAACGCGCACCATAGAGAGTCATCGCTCACGACTCATCACCATGCTCATACTGCCACTCATGAGTTGTTCGGCACGTCTGCCTATCTACATCATGGTAATAGGTACTTTCTTTGCCCTGCAATATCGCTCGCTCATCATGGTATCGCTCTATCTCATAGGCATCTTCCTTGCTGTGATACTGAGTCGCATCTTCGCAAGCTTTGTCATCAAAGGCGAAGACACACCTTTTGTGATGGAACTACCACCCTATCGCTTCCCCACCTGGAAAGCCATTGGTCGACACACCTGGGAGAAAGGTAAGCAGTACTTGAAGAAGATGGGAGGTATTATCCTCGTTGCCAGCATTATCGTTTGGGCATTGGGATATTTCCCCCACAATGACGAGTTGGGACAGCAGCAACAACAGGAACAGAGCTATATAGGAAAAATAGGTAAAACCATCGAGCCTCTCTTTGCGCCACAAGGCTTCGACTGGAAACTCGATGTAGGACTCATCTCTGGCGTGGGAGCCAAAGAGATTGTTGCCTCCACCATGGGAGTACTCTATAGTAATAACGACAGTTTTGGCGATGACAGCGATTATAATGATGAGGGCGGCAAATATGAAGTATTGAAGAAGCAGATGACTGCCGACCTACAGAAGACCTATGGCTATAGCGATGCAGAGGCAGCCCGCAAAGCAAGCCTTACCGCTTATTGCTTCCTCCTTTTCGTTCTCATCTACTTCCCTTGCATTGCCACCATTGCCGCTATTAAGGGCGAAACAGGCAGTTGGAAATGGGCTGGTTTTACTGCTGTGTATACAACCCTTTTGGCATGGGTTGTTTCTGCGTTAGTATTCCAAATTGGAAACTTGTTTATATAAGATAATGTTTCTTTTGAAACCTCTATTCCGCTGCGTTTAACTTCAGGCAAGTAAGAATAGTAAGAATTAAAAAGTGGTAAGTTGATAGGTTCAACTTACCACTTTTTTTGCTATATAAGCAATCATCAATCCAAGGCAAGCCGCCATACCGAGAGCCACACGGAGGTTGGTAACCTCAGAAAGCCATCCTATCACTGGCGGACCAATAAGAAAACCAAAGAAACTGATACTCGACACGATTGTGATAGCTATGCTTGCTTTGATAGTACCCAATTTTCCAGCGATGCTATAACAGATAGGAACCGATGAAGAAATACCAAAACCAACTAAGAGGAATCCCAAAGTAGCTGTAATAAGGTAAGGGAATATCACAGCCAACAACAATCCCCCTAAGATGAGTAGACCACATGTCTTGAGAACCCTTGACGCTCCATACTTCGTCACAAATCCATCAGCAAGAAAACGTCCCAATGTCATCGCTCCCATACCTGCCACATAGCCTGCTCGAATAAAAGCATCATCGGGCTTCACTACAGTAGAAAAGTATACACCACTCCAGTCATATACAGTACCTTCACAAAACATACCTGCGAAGCCCATCAGTCCCAAGAGAAAAAGCACTGGGTCGATCGTTCTGAACGAAAACTTAGGAACATCTTCTTCCTCAGCCTTAGCCTGATCATCGTTGACTAAAAATCGGAAAGCGCAAACAATGATAAGTATGCCTAACAACAAGATGGCAGTAAAATGCACCTCTATCGGCAATAATAGATTAGCAAAGAGAGCTCCGACGATGCCGCCAGCAAAACCACCTAAACTCCATAATCCGTGAAACGAAGACATAATGTTGCGACCATACAACTTCTCTACCAAACACGCCTGTGTGTTGGTAGCAATATTCATCAGATTAGCCATCATACCGAAAGCAACCAAACTAAGAATCAGATGAAAGACTGTATTACTACAACCTAAAGCGAAGAGCACCAAAGCATAAAACACTTCAGAAAGAATCAACATCTTCTTGCTACCCAACTTGCTTACCAGCAACCCAGAGAAACCCATCATCAGTACCTGTCCCATAGGAATGGCAAGTAAGATGCTACCCAACTGACCATTGTTGAGATGTAGAAACTGCTTTACATCGGGAATGCGACTTGCCCAACTGGCAAACACCAAGCCTGGAACAAAATAAAAAGCTGCTACAGCAACTCGCTTACGAGCCAAATCGCTCAAACCATTCAAACGTAATGTCATCCTTAAAATCATATAGAGTATTGAGGCTGCAAAATTACGAAAAAAAGCAGAATCCAACTTCGTTTTATCAAAAAAAATAAGCCTTTATCAAAAAATAAATGTAACTTTGCCATCAGATTTACAATCAACAAACTAAAAAACAGAATATGAAAAAACAAATCTTTGCAGCTATCTTGCTGCTCTTCACCCTATCTCTCTCTGCCTATGCAGAGAAAAAACAAAAAAATACTCCACAGGAACAGAACGCTCAGCACCCTTGGAAGGGAAAACGAGTAGCCTACTTCGGTGACTCTATTACCGACCCCAACATCAAGGCTTCAAAGGTAAAATACTGGGGATTTCTTCAGCAGTGGCTCGGCATCACACCTTATGTATATGGTGTGAGCGGACGACAGTGGAACGACATTCCCCGACAGGCCGACAAACTCAAAACTGAGCATGGCGATGACTTCGACGCCATACTCATCTTTATGGGCACCAACGATTTTAACAATGGTGTGCCAGTTGGAGAATGGTATACAGAGACTTTCGATAGCGTGAAAGTGGCACGTCACAAACCAGGTGAAATGGTACAGCGTCGCCATCGCCACTTTGTTATGGACAAGAGCACACTCAAGGGCCGCATCAACATCGCCATGTCAAAACTTAAACAGATGTACCCCACCAAGCAAATCGTAGTGATGACACCAGTACACCGTGCTTTTTTCTGCTCTGGCGAGAAAAATATCCAGCCCGACGAAATGTACGAAAATGCTCGTGGAATCTTCTTCGATGAGTACGTCAAGGCTATTAAGGAAGTTGGCAATGTATGGGCTGTTCCAGTGATTGACCTCAATGCCCTCTCTGGCCTCTTCCCACTCTACGATACTGGTGCCCAACTCTTCAACAAGCCCGACACTGATCGTCTGCACCCCAACGACCTCGGACATGAACGAATGGCAAGAACCATGATGTATCAGTTAAGCACATTGCCTTGTGTTTTTTAAGTAACAACCCTTTTACCACAAACAAAAATTTTTACCATAAACAAAAAAGTAAGTCGCTTCATATTATTCATATAGACATTTGACATCCCAACAGACCTATTTTAAATGATGATACAACAAATAGAATTTTCATTGCGCCCATTTCCACGAGGATTTCATCTCGTTACTAACGAGGTGATGCGTAACTTGCCAGAACTCCCTAAAACGGGAATATTAAATCTCTTCGTAAGACATACAAGCTGCGGTCTTTCGCTAAACGAGAACTATGACCCTGATGTTCGCTACGACCTGAAAGGCATCTTCGAAAGACTGGTTCCTGATGGTGACCCAAGATATCTGCACCAGGATGAAGGACCTACAGATATGTCGGCGCATGCCAAATCGAGTATGGTAGGTGTTTCGCTCACCATTCCGATTACCAACGGAAGACTGAACCTCGGTACCTGGCAAGGTATTTACTTATGCGAGTTTAGAGAAGGAGGCGGAAGTCGCAAACTTATCGCTACCATTATCGGCTAATCATCAAATAACACATGAGCATCATTGCATATCTATCCTGACAAAAGTACCTCGGAGTAATAAAAAGGGATACAGAAAATGCATTTAAAGAAATAATCGTTTGGAAAATTCAGAGTAATCTTGTAAATTTGCGGAAAAATTTAAAATTACTTCATACAGAAAACAACATGTTGAAAAAATTATTTGGTTTTGACCCAGCTCAAAACAAGTTGAAAACAGAGATTGCGGCAGGTATAACAACCTTCCTCACCATGGCCTATATCCTGGCCGTAAACCCTAACATCTTTAGTAGTTTAGCACCACAAGGTATGGACACACATGCCGTCTTCACTGCTACAGTGTTAGCTGCTGTTGTGGGAACACTCATCATGGCGGTATACGCCAAGAAACCATTCGGACTGGCTCCTGGTATGGGACTTAATGCTTTCTTTGTTTTCACCGTTTGCCTTACCATGGGATATCCCTGGCAGATGGCTCTCACAGCCGTCCTTATCGAAGGCTTTATCTTTATTATCCTATCAGCTACAGGCATCCGCGCCCTGATGGTGGACGCCATACCGCTGTCACTGAAATGCGCTATTGGTGCGGGTATTGGACTTTTCATTGCTTTCATTGGTCTGAAGAACGCTGGCATCGTGGCAGCCAATGATGCCACCTTAGTAACCATCGGAAAGATAACCGAAGGTTCTGCACTCTTAGGTTCGATCGGTATTATCATCACCAGTGTACTGGTCATCAAAAAGGTGCCAGGTAGCTTGCTTATTGGCATCATCGCCACAACACTCATCGGCATTCCTATGGGCATTACTAAGATTACGGGATTGATAGACGTTCCGCCTTCGATAACCCCTATTTTCTGCCAGTTCGACTTCTCACGTATTTTCTCTATCGACATGGTGATTATCGTACTGACCTTTCTCTTCATCGATATGTTCGACACTATGGGAACTTTGGTTGGAGTTTGTACAAAAGCAGGAATGATGCGAACCGATGGTAGAATACCGGGTCTTAACAAAGCTTTCATGGCAGACGCTATTGCTACAGTAGCTGGCGCATGCTTTGGCACCAGCACGACAACTACTTATGTGGAGAGTGCATCAGGTGTAGCTCAAGGTGGTCGAACAGGTCTTACAGCCTTTATCACCGCTGTTTGCTTCCTGATAGCATTGTTCTTTGCGCCCTTATTCTTAGCCGTCCCATCGGCAGCAACAACTCCTGTATTAGTCATTGTTGGTCTGTTTATGATGTCTCCCATCAAGGATATCAACATGAACGACTATGCCGAGTCTATTCCAGCCTTTATCACCATCGTGATGATGCCACTCACTTACAGCATTTCTGATGGTATTCTCTGTGGTATGATAGCCTATGTAGTTATCAATGCGCTCTGTGGAAACTTTAAGAAACTGAGCATCACGATGTGGGTATTAGCCATTCTTTTTGTCTTGAAGTACATCTTCATATAAAAAACTCAACTTTCGCAAATGGGGAAGTTGAGTTATTAAAACAAGTTTCCCAGTACCGTTTTCCATATCAGCTAAGTGGTACTGGAGTTTCACCCGGCTGGTACTGGAGTTTCACTTAGCTGATATAGCAGTACCACCTTATTGACACAAACGATGAAACTAAAAGTCTTTTTAAAGGAGGCTAAAAACAAAAGTTTCGCATATACGGAAGTGATAATAGTTAAAGAAGTTATCACTCCCTTCGGTCGTTGGAAGTTATAGACAATAGCCTTTTTGGTTGTATATTTAGCTATAAAGCATATGGCTTTAACTTCTTTAAATTCTTTAACTTCCTCATTTGCGAAAGTTGAGTAAAAAAACAAATGAAACTTCTTAGCTTAACGAAAGCAATCAGGAGGGTGTGTCATAATTGACTATGGTCATTTATGGTGCA
>ULTW01051378.1_pt1 | contig 78132 bp, 44 predicted proteins | sample 1957961 | NCBI WGS metagenome assembly ULTW01 (sample SAMEA4835744, study PRJEB28245) | human gut metagenome | biome: gut microbiome; material: fecal sample | place: Denmark | collected 2008 | reverse complement strand
AAATGCCCACTTCAGACAAAGTTCCGTTACAAAATCGTTACTAAAAAATAGCCTATAAAAATAGTAACGATTTTCGATGTAAATCCTTGATTTGTCGCTCATTGACGTTCAAATGTCTGCTTGTAACCCAATTATTAATTATTCCTTTGCAGAGGGAAGTCATTACACCCACTGTAACGGAGCTAAATTAAAAAAGGATATGAGTAAGAGTACATTTAAGATTCTATTCTATCTAAGAAAGAATCAGGTAAACAAAGACGGAACAGTTTGTATTATGATTCGTTTGTCACTTAACGGTGAAATCACACAGTTCAGTTCTAAACTGAGTGTGAAGCCGGATGCCTGGGATACAGTTTTGGGCAAGGCGAAAGGAAATACACATAGCTCCCATTTTTTCTCTTGGATGAAAAAGGTCTTATTGTATATATTATATGTATCCTTTTTGTGTCTAATTCGCTAAAAATATGAATTTGGGAATGACTCTCCATAAAAAATTCGCTAATATTTGAGTAAAATGTTTGGTTGGACAAAATAAAAAGAACATTTTTACCATAAATTTAGGTTGGTATCTACAAAATAAACGAAGATGGCTACAAAAATACAGCAAATATTAAAGTCTACTTGACAACCATTCGCCCCAATTTGATTCCAACATTGTTGGAGGCCTGCGCATCTCAGAAAGTGAAAACTCGGTTTCTCTATATGGCTGAAAAAGCAGGTCATTCTAGGTATAGGGCGTTAAAACTGGATAATATTAATCTTGGTACATCTAGGTTTATGATCACGCCAACAGGAAAGTATATCAATAAGTATAATATGACAATTTCAAAGGAACTTGCAGAATATGAATAATAATCTAACATTATCAATAACTACTATCGGTGATTTGCTCCTTCGCAAAACCATTACTATTACTAATAGTGGAGAGCCAATTAACGATGTAAGCCTATGTGTACCTATTTATCAACGTCCATACAAGTGGACAGCTCGTAATGCCATACAATTGCTTGATGACATTATTGAAGCGAAGAATAGCAACAAGGAAAGATACAGGGTGGGTACACTTATCCTTCACAAGGCAAAGGATAAGGAACAATATGATATTGTTGATGGTCTGCAACGTACTATAACATTCTCATTACTTTTGACTGCATTAGGCGAAGATGGCATTGAGTTCTTGCAGCAGAAAATATATAATAATGTGCACAATAATCATAATATTGCAAACAACTATAATGCACTTAACCGTAGGGTCGGATTAAAGTTGCAAGATAGCGATTCGGCTACTGAACACCAAAGAGAAATGGAGCGTCTTAGGGACTATATTGAGAATATGTGTGAGTTAATTGTTGTCATAACTCCCGATGTATCGGAAGCATTCCAGTTCTTTGATTCTCAAAATGCACGAGGTAAAGCTCTTTATCCTCATGATTTATTGAAAGCATACCATCTTCGCGAAATGAATACCATTAGTGAGGATGAAACAGAAAAGATAGTAAAGGATTGGGAACAGGTTTCACAAAGTGCTTTAGCAGATTTCTTTGGTAATTACCTATATCGTATCAAAGAATGGGTAAGTGGCAATAAGGCAAATGTTTTAAATGAACACAACATTCATATGTTCAAAGGTATTACGCGTTTTTCAAGAACACCTTATGCCCAATTCTACAAAAGTGCCTATTGTTATGCAGATATGGTCAACTCTTCTGCTATGCCTTTTGTCTCTGGTACTCGAAATGTAAATGCGTTCCAATTAGACACTCCAATAATTGCAGGTAAACCGTTTTTCGAATATACAAAGCACTACTATAATATACTAAAGGATATTCAGAACAACAACAAATATGAGGGCTTCTATATTAATGATAATATTATAGTTAAAACATTAGATAGACATTTTAAAAAAGGAATAGGTAATGGTATAGCACGCCTTTTGTTTGATACTTCGGTTCTGCTTTACGTTGATAGATTCTGCCCAGAAACATATCCAACAAAAGAAGACATGGAACTATTTGAACAATTTGTTGTATACGCATTCATTTGGGCTTATTCATTAAGGGCCCAATACACTAATCTTGGTTGGCTTTCTGCACAGAATTATATTATGGGGTTGAGTGATAAAATCAATGCATTCAATATGTATAAATTGATTGTCAAGCAAGATACTCCATCTTCATTATTGAGTGCTTTGGCAGACAAAATCAATCCTCTTTCGAATAATGATATTAAAGATGGTTGGGCGCAGGAATGCTATGAGTATAGTGGTAAAGGAGATACATTAAAGAATCTAAAGGATGAGATAGATGGTGTGTATGAAAACTATCTGTATTTTTTTCAAATAAACGGTTTTTATAAAAATTGATTACAATGAAAGATTTGAAAAATATTCTTGAAGAATGTTCGATTAATGACATATATTTCTCAAACAGCGGGGTGTCTATATTATACAAGATACCTATCTATCAGCGTAATTATGCTTGGGGACGTGAAGAAATATACGCCTTAATAAAGGATGTACATGATTCGTTGGAGAAGTCCGTTTACTATATTGGCACTCTTGTCACATACAAAAGAGATGAAAATATTTTTGAGGTTATCGATGGTCAGCAACGACTTACAACAATCTACATCATCTTGAAGGCTTTGGGCATAGAAACTATTACAAATTGTCTTACATATTCTGCAAGAAAGGTTTCAGCTATGACAATAGAAAAGATGCCTAAGTTTGGTGAAGAAAAAGATAAGGGCATTGTCGATGGATTCAATTATGTGAAGGAAGCAATTAAAGACATTGTTGGCGAAAAGAAGGCTGACATAGATGCATTCAAGGATTTTTTCTTGAACAAAGTGCATATTATTCATTATCGTGTGCCAAAAGATGTGGATTTAAATCACTATTTTGAGGTTATGAATTCTCGTGGTGAGCAGTTAGAAAAGCATGAGATAGTAAAAGCTAAACTCAGCGAACAGTTGATAGGTGATGAGGACGCTATGGAGAAGTTTAGTCGTATATGGGAGGCTTGTAGCGACATGAGTTTCTACATTCAGCAGAAACTTCCAGAGATGACAACTGTCTTCGGTAACACTATGGACGATTTTGTTATAGAGTCTTTCGACGAGTTTCCAAGTTCTAATGAATGCTTATTTTCGTCATTAGGAATGAAAACTATTTCAGAACTTTTAAATTCGTCCATAAAAACGATAGATAAAGATGATGAAGTAGACAAGAATGATAATTTCCAACCAATTATTGACTTTCCGAATTTTCTATTGATTGTTTTGAAAATTACAAGGTTGCGGAATAAAGATGATTTTAATCCTTTGAGCTTTACACTTGACGATAAAGAACTAATTAAAGAGTTCGAGAAGGTAAATCTTACTCCAAAGTTCGTTAAAGACTTCGCCTACAATCTCCTTTTGGCTAAATATTTTCTCGATAACTATGTTATACACCATGCAAATGGTGAAGATAGGGCTATTGAGAATCCATGGAAATTGCAATATTATTATAAGAAGGGTAATAAGGCTGCCTACCTTAAGGATTTGTACGATGATAATAAAGTGCAACAAAACGAAGTGATTCAATTACTGTCTATGTTTGAAGTTGCTTTCACGCCTAAGCAAAGAAAAAACTATCTGTTCTATTGTTTATATCACTTATTTGAGAATTATGACCTTAATGATTATGTGGATTTTTTAAGAAAACTAGCTGATAAGTATTTCTTTGATGTGTATCTTGATACGGATAAACTTAACGAAATAAATCAGCCTAAGCCTAATAGTTTTGACGAAACTATTCTTAATTGTGATGAATTAAACGTCGAATTAGAAAGAGCGAATCGAGATTTCAATAGTGTTTATCCTACTGGATCATGCAATATACCTCTGTATGTTTTTAACTATACAGATTATAAGCTTTGGAAGAAATATGCGGAAGAACTTCGAGGTAACAAAGAAAAGAAAGGCTCCCGTAATAGAATGGAGTTTTTTAGAGCATTAGGTTGTAGTGACTTTGAGTTGGAACCTTTTAAAAATTTCTATTTCTCTCGAACACGAAAAAGTTTGGAGCATTATTATCCACAAGCCAAGGCTGGGGATAATATGCTAATTAACTTGCAAGATATAAATTGCTTTGGTAATTTTGCTATGATAGGTTCTGATGCAAATAGTTCTGGATCCAACTGGAATCCTATTGATAAAAAGAATCGCTATCTTGATACAAAATCCAACCAAGTAAGCGTTGCTTCATTAAAATTCAGAATCATGTTACAAATATGCCAAGATAATTACGATGCTGGTATTAAAGATGATACCTTAAAACGTTCATTTGGATTAGAATGGAATGTTGATGATATGGTTCAACATCAAAAGAAGATGCTTGAAATCATTATGAATTTATAATCACGCCTTCGGGAAAATACATCGACAAGTAAAATATGATAATCTCGGAAGAACTTGCAGAATATGAGTAATATAAAATCAGGTGTTTACTATTCATGGTGGAACAACCATCAATTTGTTTCTGAAGGATTTGCCACACTATTCTATAGATGTTGATTCGACATATATCCCATTGGTTGACCGCCAGACAAGTTTAGATAACATCAATTCGCATCTGAAGTCAATAGCAGATAAAGTGGACAAGTGAAAGTCTATGAGTGACACAAAAAGACAGTTTTCAGTTACTAAATCGTTACACTTGAAAAATTGAACCGAATTAAAATATTGATTCATAATGATTTAGAAAACAAAAAAAATTATAATCCTGTTTCACCGGATAAAAAGAAAAAGTCCCGTAAAACATTGATTTTACGGGACTTTTTCTTTTTATCCGGTGACAACCGAAAGACAAATAAACCGGTATTTACAGAACCGAAAATACCGAAGCTATAAAGATTCTTTAAAGAAAAACTTACTCTTTATTTTGATTTTACCCGCTTTATCGTTTCTTTTGCAACCAAAAACATTCAATTCTTTGACACATGAAAAAACTACTAGTTTGCTGCACTGCATTTTTGTCATTAGGAATACAGCCTTTCTTTGCTCAGAAAGCCGTCGTTGAGAAGATTATTGAAATCGGGCACCAGGATAATCAGGCCACACACCAGCTGGATATACTGACTAACCGTTTTGGCGGACGTCCCATCGGTTCGGATGCGTATGAGAATGCGGCCGAATGGATGATACACGAATACAAAAAGTGGGGACTGGATGCTCAGCTGGAAGAAGCCGGCGAACTCTCTGTCGGTTTTAACCGCGGACCCTGGTTTGGAAAGCTGTTGAGCCACGACCATGGAATGACCCTCCATTTCGCGACTCCTTCGTATACTTCCGGAACGAAAGGGGTACAGCGCGGCCATGTTTTAATGGAGCCTCGTACCGATCAGGAATTCAAACGCATCAAACTCAAATTAAAAGGAGCCTGGGTACTGATTTCCGGCACAAACAACGGCTGGCCAATCGACCGGACGGCACAGGCTGATTCTATCCGTCAGGCTATCAAACAAGAGAATAAGGAAATCGACCAGAAGAATGCCGAACTCCGAAAAAGAAACTGGGAGAAGGGTGAAAACAACAAGATGATTCCTTATAAGGAATTCCCGGCACTTTACTACCATGAGATGGTTGAAGCCGGTGCCTTAGGATTCATCCAGTCATCAGAGGTACCTATCCGCGCGCTCTATGACCGGAAGATGATTGACAGCATGACGTTCGACAACCTGCCGGAAGTTCCTGACATCAAGCTCGACCGGCATCAGTTCGACATCATTGCTCAGATGGTAAAAGAACGGCGGGAAGACTTCCTGCTGGAATTCGATATCCGCAATCATTTCAAGCTCGGACCGATTAAATACCACAACGTAGTGGCATCGATACGGGGCAGCAAATATCCGGACGAACAAGTCATCGTCTGCGGACATTTAGATGCCTTTGATACCGGTACAGGCGGCATCGACTGTGGCACAGGGATTGCCCCCATGATGGAAGCTGCCCGTATGCTGGCATTGTCGGGAGCGAAACCCAAGAGAACCATCCTCTTCATCGCCTTTGCCGGAGAAGAGTTCGGGCTGTTAGGCTCGAAAGCCTATTGCAAGAAACATCAGCAGGAGTTGCCGAAGATTCTCAACGTATTCAACCGTGACGGTGGGCCGGAACCTCCCGTCGGAATAGCTGTCTCGCAGGCGATGTATGATGATTTCGTCAAAATAACCCAACCCATCCAGAAGATTCGGGCAGACATTCCGTTCAAAGTGACCGTGCGTCCGCCCCGTAAACTACCGAAGGTAGCAGGTGGTACTGATTCGGAAGTATTTGCCACGTATGGCGTCCCGACATACGGATTTACCACAAAAGATGTCAAAGGATATAATTTCAATTATGGGGAAATCTGGCATACGGAACGTGATTTGTTTACCAAGAACATTCCGGAATACCTGGAGCATACAGCAACCGTCACTGCCATCACCGCATTAGGTGTAGCCAACCTCGACAAGCCTCTGCCGCGGGAAGGAGTCTATGAAAAGGATAGCCAAGACGGACGCCTCACAAATAAAGATTAACAACTACATCAAGCCTTCTTTATGGTGAAGCATCTGTCTGGATAGTACCGGAAATATTATTATATGGACCGCGCATTAAAACTCATTCTAACGCATTTTTAATACAACTCTAACAATATTCTAATACCACCTTCCCCCATTCCCGCAATACCTTTGCCAGAAAAAAATATGATGTTATTTTACGATTACTTGGCAAGAATGGGGTGTGCTTTCGTAATGGGCACATTAATTGGTATTGAACGGCAGTACAGGCAACGCAATGCCGGGTTGCGGACTAACATCCTTGTTTCAGTAGGAGCCGCAGCCTTTACCGTACTCTCATGTGACATGACGATAGGTAATGGAGATCCGTCAAGAGTGGCAGCACAAATTGTTTCAGGGATAGGCTTTATAGGAGGAGGCCTCATCCTGAAAGACGGGTTTAATGTCAGAGGGCTGAACACAGCAGCTACTATCTGGTGCTCTGCTGCATGCGGCACATTATCTGGAGTCGGCCTATATGCAGAAGCAGCAGTTCTAGTAGCCTGTGTATTAATCACACATTGCCTGTTCCGACCTTTATGCACATGGATTGAGAAAAAAGAATCAGGACTTTTTCAATACACAGTCCACGTGGAGTGCGAGCAAAATCTGTCCAATAAAATACAACAAATAATCATGAATGTCTTGTCTTTTGACCGCAACGTAAAATTAAACGCTTTATTCCACAAAACAAGTGGCAAAAAAGCAATTGTTTATTGCGATATGGAAATGCAAGGAGAACACAAGGTTTTATTGGACCTGCTTGTATCCCGTTTACGTTCGCAAGATGGGGTATTCAGTGCTGGATGGGAAAAGAAGAACTTACCACAAGAGGATTTCTAACATCAAAACGGGTAACATAAAAAGGACTATGAAATAAAAGAAACATGGAAAAGCGCTTTTTACGTTTCCCGACCGTGAAACGTACGGCTCTCTCTGCGGAAACCTACGTTTCCCACATGAAAAACGTAAGGTTCCGGTGCAGGAAACGTAGAACAAGCAGAAGAAACCGCAGAAAACCGTATATAGGTTTCCTTGTTCCGATGCAGAGTACATTTTATGTAAAATATCAATTATCTACCGGAATAAATTTAGCAAGTTTATTCTTCAACTCCTTATACTTCAACTCACCTGCTAAATTATGATATTCAAATTTATCCTTGGAACGATCGTATAATTCTTCAGAACCATCTTTATATCTGATATAATTCCAGTTATCCAAAACAACAGAAACATTACCCTTCTCATGTGTTATCACGGCAGGAATTTCTCTTGGCTTATCCGGATCTGTCAACCAGTCCACTATAGAGTGTCCTTCCAAGAAATCCGGTTTCTCTACCTTCAACATATCAAGTATTGTTGGATATATATCAAGAAATGAAACTGCCCGTTGACATACCTGCCCTTTTGACTGACCAGGATACTTAATAATCAAAGGAACATTGGTAGCCATCCGCCACAAAGAATATTTTTCCCAGCGATTCTTATGACCTAACTGAAAACCATTATCCGTTAATAATACCACAATTGTATTATCCTTATATTTGCTGTTATTCAAGGCAGTCAGCACACTACCCAGCACATCATCTGCAAATGACATACAGGCCAAATATCCCTGAACAGCTTTCTTCCACTCTCCTTTTTCTTTTATCAGCTTCATGAAAGAGGTAGAAAAATTTGTTTGGGCGATTTGAGGAACATCGTTCATATCATCGTCAGGAGTTTCAGGCAATTTAATCTGATCAAGAGGATACATATCAAAATACCGCTGAGGAGCAATATGGGGCGCATGTGGGGCAAATATTCCACATGCAAGAAAAAAAGGTTTGTCATGATCCTGCTGTAAATAGTCCACACAGAATTGAGCATTCTTCCATTCATTTGACTCTTCTTTGGTATAAGGCACAGGCCCCCATACACCTAATTTTCCTAAATAACCTTTATATTCACCATTATGCCATTTACCTAGTCCTTTTTCATTTTGATATATTTTCACTCCCTTAATACCCACCAAACTCTTTGGCTGAATACCCCAAGATTGAGGATCAGAATAAGGATTTGCTTCTTTCCCTTCACCACGCGGGTGATGAAAAACCTTACCCGCTGATGCAGTTTCATATCCTATACCTTGCAAGTATTGTGGTAAAGTGATAAGGTTCTTATTGTTTCTTTTATCTCTGAACACACCTTGGTTATTATATTGCCCTGTCGTTTCCGGACGCAAACCTGTAAACAAAGCCGTTCGTGAAGGGTTACTGGCCGGAACCACACAATGCGCATTTGTAAATTTAGTAGCTACATTTGCTAATGAATCAATATGGGGAGTAATTGCCATTCCATCAAACTCTCCAGGCCAGATATTCATATCATCAATCGTAATAAACAACACATTTAGCGGTCCCCTTTTCTCTGTCCCTTCAGCCATCAGGTGAGACGATGTCATAGGAAGTATCCCTCCTATAGCACATATTACATTTCTATATAAACTTTTCATTTTACAATAAAATTATTTAATGATTTATTTGATATATAAGCACTTACATTCTCATTTGTCAGCAATACCCCATCTATCAAGAAATCCTCCACTTGCACATGAAAAGAGGGGTTCTCAATTTTCATGAGACAATAAGGTTTTTGGGGCAACCTTACGTTCTTGATGACAAAATTCCTCACTTCCGGAGTAGAAAGCCAGGATTTTCCATCATTATCCATTACACAAAAAGACCTGACCGGAGCATAAAATCTGATATTTTCAAAACATACATCTTCTATCACATTAGGAACATCCGGTTTACGCCAATTAATAAAGCTCCTTACGTATTTACATTCTTTCTGATTATTCAAATCCCGAAATACCGTTATATCCTTCACACGAATATTCTTTCGGGAACCATAATTTCCCCAACCAAACTGGAAAGTGTGCCCATTTCCCTGCAAATAGGTAGAAAACCGTTCGACTTTTATATTGGAAATATACAGTTTCACATGATCATCATTCACTTTCGAAAAACAATCCAATATCTGCGAACCGATATAAGCATCTGTCTCATACAAGAAAGAAAAAGCTTTTACACCTTCGTACACAGTGCCATTCCCAGGCCATACCCAGAAATGATACATAGCAGGCTCGATTGATGTCACTCCTGTTATCTTCATCCGAGTATCATTCCCCCTTACAGCCACATTACATTTAAAAGGATTATCTTCACCCTTCTCATAACCAGAGTGCTTTATCCCTTCCTGCGAAATAATCCCCAAGCCATCCACTTGTATATCATGATCAGATATAATATTTCCCCGATAATAAGCTCCCAAGGGTATATATATTTTATTAACCGAAGAGGGTACTTTATACGTGCCTTTGTGATACCCATCCAGTACCACGGCTGAATCTGAAGCTGAAACAGTCTGTGGAGCATCCACAAAGATAAAAAGAGGCTCTGATTCATTTCCATCTACTACAATCATGCCACGCTGGGCCATACCTCCCTTGACAGACAAGCGTAATTTATTTCCTACAAAAGAAACAGATGAACCTTTCAGGCCTTCAACCTTTGTACGATGTGGAGCCATTCCATTTTCCTGGTTCAAAGTCAGCTCCAATACTTTTTCCTCATCCTCCCCCAAAGCCAACTGAATCCAATGATTGTTCGTGGTGGTATTCCATATATACCCTAACCCTATAACAGATTTGTTTTTATAATAATTATAAACCGCCAGTTCTTCACCGTCTATATAAGCTGAATATAGCTCTGATAAACGAAAGACTTTCAAGGAATCATCCAAAGAAGCATCTGCATCGCGCGCTTTCAACACTTTTTCAAAATCGCTTCTCAACACATAAGTCTGCCCATTCAAAACATTCAATGGCAGCCACAAGACATACAATATCCATATCCACAAGTATCTCATACTATAGAATTTAATTACAATGCAAAAATAAAGGTGAACAATAAGACATCCTTTGTCTATTGTCCACCTTTCTGTCGTGATTGTACAAAAAGCTATTGTTTGGCAAAATCAGATGGCGTTACGCCAAACTTATTTTTAAAGACCTTACTGAAATGAGAATTACTTCCAAAGCCCGTTTCATAGATTATCTCCGTGATATTCATATCCGTATGCTTCAGCAGATAAGCTGCTTTGTTCAGTCGCATATCCCGGATGAAATCACCCAATGACTGTCCGGAAATCTCCTTCACCATGGCATAAAGTCTTGTCCGACCCAGCCCGAAATGCTTGCAGAGCATGTCTACAGAAAGGTCCGGATTCGATATATTTTCTTCCAGGAACCCGTTCAGGCTTTCTATAAATTCCTTGTCTTTCTCCGACTTTATGGATTTACGGGTTGCTTCCGGTTCTGCCGGTTCCTGCCCCTCCATCTGTTCCTCCGGATTAGCCTCCACAAGCATTTCCTGTGCATGCCCGGCCTGCATCATCCGGAGTTTCTGTGCCAGAAGTCTGGCCACATTAAGTTCCAATATCTTCATGGAGAAAGGTTTAGGAAGATACAAATCGGCTCCCGATTCATAACCCTCAATCTGATTTTCTACCGTACTTTTTGCTGTAAGGAGAATTATCGGTGTATATGCTATCGACAAGTTATTTCGGATGGCCTTACACATCTCTATTCCGTCCATTAACGGCATCATCACATCACTGATAATCAAATCGGGATAGAATTCCGTACATTTTCTCAATCCCTCCTCTCCGTTTTCGGCAGTAATCACATGGTATTTCAACTGGAAATGCTCTTTCAGCAGGGATAACAATTCTACGTTGTCCTCCACTAGCAACAGGGTCTGCTTGTCCGGATCACCATCTGTTTCCTTATCTTCATCTACCGATGCTTTCTGAGGTTCCATATCATAGTTATATTCCACGTGAACTGATTGCAAATAGTCATGCACATCAAATGTATTATTTTTATCCTGCACTTCTTCTTTCAATCTCATGGGCAATGTCACAATAAATTCCGTACCCTTCATCCGCTCACTGCTCACTATGATGTTCCCACCATGCAGAAGCACCATATTCTTGGCAATGGCAAGTCCTATGCCCGAACCTAAATGTACCGAAGAGTTGTCTCTTATCTGAAAGAAACGGTCGTAAATCTTACTGATTGTTTCCGCAGAGATTCCGACTCCCGTATCGGAAACTTTTAAGATACAGACTTCTTCACCCCATATCGTGTCGCCCACTTGGAAAGAGTTTTCATATTTAGGAGAAGGAGCCACATCTGTGCCAGTTGTAAGAGACACTTCCACACGCCCTCCATTGGACGTATATTTCATGGCATTGGAAAGCAGGTTTGTCAGCACCATGGAAAATTTCTCCAGATCAAATTTCATCAGCACGTTCTCCTGCACCGAGGTGGTAAATTCTATTTTCTTACGTAGGGCCCAAGGAGAAAATTCCTGCACAATCTGCAACACATATTTATCAATTCTGTCTTCTTGCAAGTTCAGGTCCGCGATGTTCAGGTCACTCTTTCTGAAATCTACCAGCTCTGTAATCATGGTTAGCAATCTGTTGGCATTTCGGGATACCGAATTGAATGACTCCTGAATTTTCTGTGGCACCTGCCCGACTGTCCGGCTAAACTCATCTTCCATTCGTTCCACTGACGACAGAATAAGCGTTAAAGGCGTCTTGAATTCATGAGAGATATTCATGAAGAACTGCAGTTTCAACTGATGGTTTTCCTCATCCTTTTGCTTTTCCATATCATGCAGGGATATTTTATGTTTCATATTCAGTTCCTGCACATACAGGTAGAAGATGAACAGCACCAGTGAAAAGGTAAATATCAGATAAGTGATTTTAGCCCACGGAGAAAGCCACCAAGGGGGCAGCACTTCAATCTGCAGTTTTTTACTTACCGGATTCCAAGTCTGTCCATTATCCGTAGAGTACTGCAGTTCGAAGTCGTAAGTGGAATAATCCAAATTGGAATAAAGCACTTTATTCTCACTCACCGGCACTTCCCGCCACTCCGCATCATATCCGCTCAATTTATACCTATACATAATTCTGTTCGAAAGACGATAGCCCAAAGCAGAAAATTCTATTGAGAAATCATTCTGGTCATGATGCAATGTCAATTTTTCCAGTTTATCCAAAATTTCAGGAAGCACAACTACCCCATTTATCTTCTCACCGACCCGAATTCTCTCTCCATGAACATATAAGTTTGACAAATAAAGCTGATACTTTTCATTCCCAGTTTGCACATGATTAGGATAAAAATAGCTCAAGCCATCTATTCCACCCATGTACATCATTCCGTCTTTCCCTTTGTAACCAGCTCCATATTTGAAGAAGTTGCCCTGCAATCCGTCCAGATAATCAAATCGAGAAAGGATGCCGGTTTGTGTATCCAGCTTCATAATACCATAGCCGCCAATCCACACATTGTTATTCTTATCTACCATCACAATTTCCGCATCATTGCTCATCATACCATCCTGTGTCATGTAAGACATTGCAGAATAAGCATTGTCCGTATCCCCCTGGATAACCAGACGGTTCAGACCTCCTCCCAACGTTCCGACCCAGTAAATCGAATCATTCTGCTTGTCAATGCATGCCAGGAAGTTATTCGATAAAGAATGAGGGTTCTTCAAATCTACTCCATAAGAAACGACTTTTTGAATGCCCAGTTCAGTACCTTTCAAAATAAATCGAGAAAGCCCTTTCCGGGTACATACCATCATTTCATTCTTTTCCTTATCGAAAAACATATAGGGTATGCAGGCTGACTTCAATCCATCGCCAATACCTAAATGCTTCACAAACGTAAGTTTTCCATTTTCTTCCTTAAAACAGTAAACACCGTTCTTCCAGGTACCTACCCATAAACAACCGTTCGCATCATACTCCATTCGGGTAACATCGACGGCAGCCTTTACCAATGCCTTCTCATTATTGAATATAACATACGACATCGAATTTGACTTTACATCATACGCCACCAGTCCATTTATCAATCCCACATAAAGAATGCGTTCATCCTTATTGAACTTTACGGCCTTAAACACATTTCCCTTTCCCAAGAACTGAGAGAAGTCCGTAAACATCAGCAGCCCGTCATCCGTACGAAACTTGTTCAGACCTTGTTTTTGAGTAAGAAGCCAAAGTGTACCGTCCGAACTTCTTTCAATCCCCTTGACAAAAGTACCCTTTATCGAATGCTCATATGAGGGGTTATCGTATATCGTACCAAATAAAGGCATTGATAGAGATACATAGTTCAATCCCTTTCCCCAGGTTCCAATCCACAGATTATGAAAACTGTCTATGAACAACGTAGAAATAAAATTAGACGAAATGGAAGTAGTATATGCAGATTTACGGGCATGAATATCGGCGTAAATTTTACCTGAATTTGTAGAAATCTGCAACAAGCCTATATTCGAGGCACACCATAACGTATTGCTTCGGTCTACAATCAGTTTTCCTGAAGTATGTTGAGGAATATGTGCATTCAAGCTATGAAAATCATAAAAATCATAACGTGACAAGTTCAGACTGCCATCTGTATTTAACGGGAATCTGGCACAGCCGGAAGATACTCTCAGATACAGGAAATTGTCTCGGATATAAAGTGAGGAAGAAGCCTCATTCCTTCGGGATATTTCACGGCATTTATATGAGTTCACAATTTTCACTCTACCCTGAGTTAGTTTCACCTGTAAAAGCATATCGGGAGTACACAACCAAGTATAATCGCCATTTTTCACAATCGTATGCACATTTTTCTTTGCCGACAAGACCTCAGACTCTTTCCCATAAGAAGAAAGTAAGTTCTTTTTACGATCTACCTTCACCACATACATAGAATCAGAAGTTACCACCCACAAAACTCCTTCTTCGGTGGCATATACTTTGTCGACCAAAGTGGATGATAATACCTGAAGGTCGCCTGAAAGTTCAAAATCGGCATAATTCCCCTGATTATAATTAAATCTCAACAAACCGCTTTCTGTACCAATCCACAAGTTACAGGAGTCAGCAGCCAGCGAAGTAATGCGGTCGTGAAGATAACGGATTCTGTCCGTCGGCTTATAATAGTCATACGACTGCAGGTTATAACCATCAAAACTTTGCAATCCGCCATTGGTTCCAATCCAGATAAGTCCATTTACATCCTGAGTTACACAGGTTACATCTGTATGTAATAGTCCGTTTTCCATTGTCAACGTCCTGAACTTAGGAGCAGTTGCAGCAGTCAAACTCAGACTGATAAAAACTAACAAACAGCCAAAAAGTATTCTTGTTTTTTCTTTTAAGGACATCATAATATTACATTTTCAACAAAGATAAAATATATAAATACATTAATTACCACTCATTCACAAAAAAAAGAGGAGTTACCCCCTCTTTTTACTAACCTATACAACATTACCTTTATGAAAACCAAGAATAACATCCTTCATACAAGCATGTTATTCAATTATTAAAACCCTATTGAAAACATCTCCACAAAGAAAAAAACAATTAGTCCGTTGCATTTGATTTATTGTACGGACTCTTATTTCAAATGTACAAATATTACCTGAAATCAATCTTTTCACAGTTTAAGATAGACCATCTCAATACCTCATGCATATTTTTTTCGGTCAGCACCTTTCTGTTGACCCTGAAATTCTCAAAAACGAGTCCACTTAAAGGAGTCTTATCCTTCACTCCTTCCATATAATTCTTTTTACCTTTTGAAACATCCACCCACACATCCCAGTCCTTAAACAGGAAATTCTTAATCAACTGGTCTTTATCGCCCAATGGAGATAATCTGAAAATATGTGTCACCGGAGTATCCGTACGCACGTCTTCAAACACAAACCCTTCATCTGCTCCACCACCGTTCCGGCAACTTAGAATACCATTGTTAGGTCTGTCTGAATCCCACTCCGCCCGGACTATATCCACCCGACTTACACGGCAGTTTCTTGCTACTGAATTACTCCAGTTCAACTGGAAAATGGCTCCATTATCCAATTGCCAGCATACGACATCTTCTACCACAATATTATCTCTATATATCTTGATATTGTCATCATTTGCCCAGATGAAACAATTCCGGATTGTAGAGTTGGCATAAGCAGCAATGCCGTCACAATTATAAATCCATCCTCCCACAATCTTCGTCCAGGACACTTCATTATCTGTTCCCAGCAATCTTACAGCAAAGAAAGAATAGTCTGCAATCACAATACCATCCACTATAATGCCGTCCGCTCCATTTTTGGCTTCTACCATGTGCGACTCACGCAGATGCAAACGTGCTCCCGACAAAACCCCTCTTCCGTAAATCTTCACATTGGAACAATCCTTTCCATCCATAATGAAAGAACCAAAGACCCAAGCTCCTCCTTCCAGATAGATGCGTTTTATATTTGAAGGAACTTTATACACTCCTATATCATGTACCCCTTTCTTAAAATAAAGGGCTGAATCCTTTACAGAAATGGTAGAGAGAAGCGTTTTATCTCCCTTTTCTATCACTTTCCATTTTGGCAAATCGGCCGGCACATCTGTTTCTATCGGATCAGCAAAAATCAACAATCCTTCCTTATAGCCATCTTCACCAATTTCCACAGAAAATTGTCCTGAACGGTCGAGCACAAAAGAGAAGCAATTGGCATCCTGCTTTGTCACTTTTATATTGTGTCTGGACGGATACACTTTTATTTCTTTTCCCTCTATATTCTTATTCACCTGTACCGTAACTTTCACCTTTCCTTGAAACGAGAAATGTCCCCAATGAATGCTTCTGCCTTTGAATTTGGTCAAAGGCTTGTCATCATTTTTCCTTTCTCCAGGCATCCCCTTGAAATAGGTGTTACAGACATTCTTGAAAATAGTCACACCATTATCCATATCATCATTCAGGTACACACGATATAACTCAGACTGTTGTACCCGAAGATTCTCTTCCGGATATGTCACAAGTGCAGCTGTTTTGCTTCCTGCGTAAATGGAATTCATCCATGAAATCCATAAGCATACAATGAATAATACTTTTGCTTTCATACATTCTTCATTCTTACAACGACAAAATTACAAGCAAACAAGCTATCAGGTTTATTTTCGTGTACAAATAATTTGCGTCAGCGTACAAAAACCTCAATGTGTACACTAACAACAATTTCAAGGACGCACAAACCAGTACTTCGCTTATGCCCAGGCTATTTTTGTATAAAACATTTATACATTATGAGAAAATTCATCTTTTTATTATGTTGCGGTGTATGTTTTTCCGCTTATGCACAAAAGTGGGAAATGAAGCAAGCTCCTTTAATGACACCATGGAGCAAAAACATCGACATCCATCATGTACTTCCAGAATACCCCAGGCCACTCATGCAACGGGAAGACTGGAAAAATCTTAATGGAGTATGGGAATTTGAAATGCGTGCAGAAGGAGACCGGCTACCGGCAAAAAGAAAACTTCATGAAAAAATCCTCGTTCCCTATCCATGGGAATCGGCTCTTTCTGGAGTAAGAAGACAACTCTCTAACCAACGGGCGTGGTATAAACGAACCTTTTCTCTTCCTTTAGAATGGAAAGACAAGAATATCATTCTAAATTTTGGAGCCGTTGACTGGGAATCAGAAATCTATGTGAACGGAAAACTAGTCGGAGCCCACAAAGGAGGATACGATCCGTTCTCTTTCAATATAACGTCTTATCTTGACTTATCGGCCAAAGAACAGGAACTTATTGTCAGTGTCTATGACCCGGGAAACAGCAAAGCCATTCCACACGGCAAGCAAAACAACACTCGTTTCTCCGAACCGAAAGGCTATAGTTATTCCCCTTCTTCCGGTATCTGGCAAACCGTATGGATAGAACCGGTCAACAAAGATCATGTCACAGCCATACATACGATTCCTGATTTTGATAAGAAAGCATTCCACGTAGAAGTCAATGCTTCCGGCAATCAGAACCTGAAGGTAAACGTCTGTATCCAGTCGCAAGGGAAAACAGAAAGCCAGCATTCAGGCGTGCTTAATACCAAAATTACCTTGCCCCTGCAAAGCATTCGCCCATGGAGCCCCGACACACCTCACCTGTATGATGTGGTAGTCACACTGACCAACGAAAAAGGAGAAACGGTGGACAGCATCAGAAGCTATGCGGGTATGCGCAAAATCTCATTAAAGAACGAAAACGGTGTACAGCGTCTGGCACTTAATAACAAATTTATTTTCCAGATGGGACCATTGGACCAGGGATATTGGCCCGACGGCATATACACTGCCCCCACAGATGAAGCTTTGAAATGGGATGTACAGCAGATAAAAGAATGGGGCTTCAATATGATACGAAAACACATCAAAGTGGAACCGCAGAGATGGTACTACTGGTGCGACAAATTAGGTATACTGGTATGGCAAGACATGCCCAACTGTTTCAAGACACGAAATGAAGAAGAAAAGGAGCAGTTTGAAGCCGAACTGCAACGCATGATTCGCACCCACTGGAACCATCCTTCCATTGTCAACTGGATTGTGTTCAACGAACATTGGGGCATATACGATTGTGAGCGTATCACAGAAAATGTCATGAAGCTGGACCCGAGCAGACTTGTCACAGGTAACAGTGGTATCGATGCCCGGAAGCCCAGTATCGACTATGAAGTGGGCCACATTAAGGACAACCATTCCTATCGGCCTCCTCACGTGCCGCTTATCAGCAGCAAAAGAGCCACTGTCAACGGAGAATATGGTGCCATCGGTTATAAAATCGAAGGCCACATCTGGGATACCGACGGACCTTGGGTGCACCACAATTACGAGAACAAGGAAAAAGCGACAAAGGAATACGTAAAATTCATCCAGCAAATCAATGAATACATACGTCGCGGACTCAGTGCAGCTGTATATACCCAGTGGACTGATGTGGAAAATGAAATGAACGGGCTTTATACCTACGACCGTAAAATAGAGAAATTAGATAAACAAAAAGTATCCGAAGCCAACCGCTCGACCTATACAGAGAAAGAGCAGGTAAAAGGACAGACCGATGCACAATACATTCAATAATCTTTTAATTACACTTTATGAATTCTATCAAACTGATTTCACTTGCTGCATTGGCAACATCATTCATGCCCTCCTGGGCTGCTCAAAAGCAAAACAAGCCGAACATTATCTTTGTCATATCCGATGACCATAGCGTTCCGTTCTTAGGGTGCTATGGAAATAAAGACATCAAGACTCCCAACTTCGATAAGTTCGCTTCCGAAGGAATGACTTTTACCAGAACCTACGTGACGGCCCCTCAAAGTGCTCCTTCACGTTCTTCTTTCTTCACAGGACGTTCTACCATCTCTACTACGATGTCTATGTTCTCTCTGCCTCTGCCAGGAAATGTCATTACCTATCCTGATATTCTGAAAGAGCATGGATATTACATCGGAGTGACTGCCCGAAGCCATCACCAGGATGGGCTGAAACGCAACAAAGACATTCAGCAGGCCATTGAAAGAAACGACATGGCTACTTTCGGCCGTCGGTTCGATTACCATAGAATAGGGGGACAGCCGTTGCCGGAACTGAAAGTCTTTCTGGACAAGGCCTCCACAGAAGGAAAAGGAAAGCCCTTCTATGTTCAGGTCAGTTTCTATGACCCTCATCGCCCATGGGATAAGAATGCTATCCCAGAACCTCATGACCCTAATACCATTAAATTGCCAGACAATTATCCGGATAACGCACTTATTCGGGAAGATTTTGCACGTCATTACGATGAGATAGCCCGTATGGATACCCAGTTCGGACTCATGATGGAAGAACTGGAAAAACGAGGATTGGCAGACAACACCATCGTCGTATTTGTAGGCGATAACGGTTCAGCCCTGTTAAGAGGTAAAGGAACCCTTTATGAAACCGGTATCAATGTTCCGCTCATCGTACGCTGGCCAGGAAAAATCAAACCGGGAAGCTACAGTAATGTACTTGTATCGGGAGAAGACTTTGCTCCTACCCTTTTGGAACTGGCAGGATATAAAGCCGACCCTAAAATGACCGGCCACAGCTTCGCTCATACTCTGTTAGGTAAAGCAGGAACCGACAGAACGTGGGTATTCTCTGCCCGTGGAGCCCACGCAGAAGACCTGCCAGTCACCACCAAAGACTTTGACCTCATCAGAGCCATAGTGACCGACAGATACAAGCTTATCTATAACCCGGTGAGAGAACTTCCCTACTGGCCGGTAGATTTCTCACATGAACCATTCTGGCTCGACCTAGTAGAGCAAAACAGAACCGGCTTCATACCACGGGAATGGAAAGAAAGATATTTCTCAGAAAGACCGATGTTCGAACTGTATGACCTCAAAAACGACCCGCAAGAATTACACAACCTTGCCGGACTTAAGGAATATGCAGAAATAGAAAAGAAACTGCGTGACACCATGGCCGAGAAAATGCTGGTAGACCGTGATTACGTGCCACTTCCTTTCTATTCGCTGGACAAAGAATATAAATAGAACGTACAAATTCAATAAGAATGCGGACACAGGAATCAACCGTTTTCTCTTAGTCCGCCTAACTTTGTGATAATAACCAAATAATTATAAATCATGAAAAATAAAACATTCTTATCTGCCGCACTGGCTTTCTTCATGCTGGCCGGCTTTAACCAGACAGCTCAGGCTACCACTCCGCAGATGCCGTCTGAAGAAACAATAAGTAAATGCAAGGTGGCTCCCACTCCTCCTATGGGATGGAACAGTTTCGATGCATACGACTGCCGTATCAACGAACAGGAATTCAAAGCCATCGTAGACTATATGGCTGCCAACCTGAAACAGCATGGTTGGGAATATGCCGTTATCGACTACTGCTGGTTTAACGATAACCCTGGAGGCTGGAATAACCCCAGCAAACGATATGGCCATCCGGACATCCGATTGGATAAAGACGGCAAACCGCTCGACGTGCTTTGCATGGACGAATACAGCCGTCTGATTCCTTCTGTGAAAAGATTCCCGTCTGCAGCAAACGGAAAAGGATTCAAACCGCTGGCCGACTATGTACACAGCAAGGGTATGAAATTCGGTATCCACATCATGCGTGGTATAGCTCGCCAGGCTTACTTCCAAAAATCAAAAATCATGGGAAGCAAGGCTACGGCGTACGACATAGCTGAACCTTTCGACACATGTAACTGGTGTAACAACATGTACGGAGTGGACGCTTCTAAAGAAGGCGCACAGGAATACTATAACTCTATCTTCAAATTGTATGCAGAATGGGGAGTAGACTTTATTAAAGCCGACGACACCATGTATCCTCCCTATCACAAAGGAGAAATCGAAATGATGCGCAAAGCCATTGAAAATTGCGGTCGCCCGATGGTACTGAGTTTATCTTGTGGTGAAGCTCCATTAGGCCGTGCGGAACACATCAAGAAGAACGCTACCATGTGGAGAGTTTCAGCCGATTTCTGGGACAATTGGGAAGATTTGTATCACAATTTTGACTTACTGAATGCCTGGTCTTCTCACATCGGAGAAGACAGTTGGCCGGATGCGGATATGATTCCGTTTGGAAAACTGGCACTTCAAAACCGTCCGGTAGGAAAAGAACGCATGAGCCGCTTCACTCCAGAAGAATATAATACGCTCATGACTCTGTTCTGTATGGCACGCTCTCCGCTGATGATTGGAGCCGACTTGCTTTCTACCCCCAAAGAAATCATCGACAAATATTTCAAGAACGATGAAATCCTTGCCATCGACCAGCACTCCACAGACAACCGGCAGATATTCAAAAACAAGAGTTATGCCATCTGGACTGCCACCGTTCCTGAAACAGGCGAACGCTATATTGCGCTGTTCAACTTGCAGGACAAGCCTGCTACCGTCACTTTCAATATGGAACTGGAATCTCTGCGCGGCAAGTATCAGGCACGTGATTTGTGGAAGAAACAGAATATCGGTATTGTGGAAGGAAAACTTTCAGCTCAGTTAGGAGCGCACGATGCCACCGTATTCAAACTCACAAAAGTAAAATAATCCAGAAGGTAATCTCCATGAAAAAAATCAGTATTCTACTTATTGGTATATTCATTACTTTTCACACGCTATACGCCCAGACCCCTCTTTGGCAGGGGAAAGGGCGTATTGCCATAAGTAGCGACGGCAATGAACACGATGATGATGACTGGGCTGCCACTCCGCTGTCGCTCGCTATGATTGCAGCTAAAGGGCTACAAGACAAGCTTGTATTGTATACCTACAGCGACCATATCTGGGGGAGCAATCAGGATCGCCCTAACAAACATGGCATTAGTGCCTATGAGCACATGCGTCTCAGTGCACTGGGAAGCAAAAAATGGTTTGGCTTTCACCACAGCCGTTTCATTTGTGCCGTAGACAATGCCGAAATTGCCTACAATGCTATGAGGGACGTAATCAATGCTTCCTCTGCAGAAGACCCGTTAATCATCGTTGCTGCCGGACCTATGCAAGTGGTAGGAGAAGCCCTGCAACGCTCCGATAAAGAAAAGCGTCAGTATGTTACCCTGCTGTCTCATTCTCAATGGAACAATCGTCACAGCGACAATCCGGAAAGGAAAAAAGGCTGGGATATGCATTCTGGCTGGACATGGGACGAAATGAAAGCTGCATTCGGTACTCCGGAAGGAGGCAATGTCCGGTTCGTACAAATTCTCGACCAGAATCATGGAAAAGATTATATTGGTTTCTTCTGCCCCAAAGAAAATTACGACTGGATAAAGACCTCACCGGCCAGAAACTCTCCAGCCTACCAACCTGGAGCATGGGACTTTTTGTATGAACGTATTTCCACTTGTATCAAGAAAAAAGGTACTTGTTTCGACCCTTCCGATGCAGGCATGATTGTATACCTCTTCACCGGCATTGAGAAAACCAACCCAGACATGGCAAGGGAAATCATGGAAAATCCTGAATTTACTTATCAAAACCCAATCCGTTCAGGTATCGACCCCAAAGGATTAAGAGATTGCCAGGTGCTGAAAGACCAGAATACCTGGTACCTCACAGGTACTGCTTTTCCTCATTGGGCACGACAAGAACAGAACGGGAAATTGAACCAAGGAATTCCCCTCTACAAATCCACGAATCTGACCGACTGGACTTTCGTGAAATACATCGTAGAAAGACCCGATTCCAGCAAATGGTATTACAATCGTTTCTGGGCTCCTGAAATCCATAAAATCAAGGGAAAGTACTACGCCACCTTCAACTGTTCCAACCCCAAACACGGGTATCCCGGACAACACATCGGTTATGCCGTGGCCGACAGAATTGAAGGCCCCTACAAAGTAATTACAGAAGAAAAGCCACTGGCCAACGGAAATGACCTGACACTGTTCGAGGATGAAGACGGAAAAGTTTGGGCATTCTGGAACAGAGGACGCGAATTCGGTATTGGGTATGCGCAAGTGGATTTGGAAACAGGAAAATTTCTGACCACTCCCCAGACAGCTATCCAGCCCGGAAAAGTAGATTATGAATACGATAAGGAAGGGAAATTAGTACACGAACCCGGATACGACGGACGCCCCATCCCTAAAGTAAAGAAGTATTACTCTTGGGATTCCATCGGAATAGAAGGTGCCTACGTCATCAAGGAAAACGGACAGTACTACCTTTTCTATTCCAGCTGGACCAGAGGATATGAAATCGGCTATGCTACTGCTTCTAAAATTACCGGACCATGGAAAAAGTATGGAGGAAATCCCTTCTACGGAGCACAAAGCAAAGCCGCATGCAACAGAAACGGATTCACCTGGGAAGGTAATACGCACAGTCCGTTCAACCAAGTGGGCCACAATGAAATATTTGTCGGACCGGATGGAAGATATTGGATTTCCTGCCACGGAATTACAAACGATGCCCCCGAAAGTCCCTCATTGGTTATTGACCCGATATGGTTCGACCAGAATGGGAACATCAAGAGCAACGGCCCGACATATACTCTCCAAAAGGCAAACTATATAAATAATCAAACCACTAAGGCTAAATAACTCATATTTTAAGGTTAATCCCCCGGTGCTTGTGAAAGTGCCGGGGGTATCTGATTTCTATTTATACAATCTTAATCCATAAAACTTTAATCACATGAAAACATCTCTTAAAAAACTCCTGTTCATAACAGGAATATCGCTAACTTTTCACATAGTCCCTGCAATGGCACAAGAATTATCACGTACCCAAGCCACTCATCTGTTGGCAAACACCTGGATGCGTGACCCCTACATCGTAATCGGACCAGACCAGCACTATTATCTCACCTACACAAACGGGAAAATGGAAATGCCTGTATGGAGAAGTACAAACTTACAGGATTGGGAAAAATTAGGTGAAGACTATAACATGAAAAAATTGTCTTATTACCAGAATATTCTGAATTCTCAGAAAGAGTTGATAAAAGAAAGAGGAGAAGCCAAGCTCTGGGCACCCGAAATATATTACATTAACCAACAATGGGTAGCAGTTCATACCTCAAATCTCAAACAATCCTCCATCATAACTTCCTCCTCACCTGAGTTTGAAAACATAAGCGAACCCATGAAACAGGAATTCGGTCTGAAACATGACCCATCTCTGTTCCAGGATACCGATGGGAAAATCTGGCTAATAAACAAATGCGCAGAAATCCAACAGTTAAAACCAGATTTTACGGGATTCATAGGAAAACCTATAGCAATTCATCCTGCTAACCGGAAAATGGGACATGAAGGATGTCAGATTATCAAAATAGGCAATAAATACGTATGGTTTGGTACCGCATGGTCAAAAGACACCCTCCGAAAAGGGACGTATAATCTGTATTATGCTACTGCTGATAAAATCGAAGGTCCGTATAGCAACCGGAAATTCGCAGGAAGATGCCTGGGTCACGGCACAATCTTCAAGGATAAAAACGGGAACTGGTGGTGCACTGCTTTCCTAAACGGTGATTACAAATCTCCTACAGAAGTCAATAAAGGAGTAAATCCCAATATTGCCACTTCCATGAATAAACAGGGGCTTACTTTAGTTCCGATGAGCATAGAAATAAAAGATAACGACATCGTAGTAAAGACACTAGACCCGCAATATGCCCAGCCTGGTGCCGAAGAAAATCAGAAATTTTAAAACCGTCTATAATGAAAACGAAATTAATGCTATCCACGTTGCTGGCTTTTCCGGTGTTAAGTCATGCACAGACTAACTTTATCATCATCCTCACCGATGACCAAGGGTATCAGGACATAGGATGCTATGGTTCGCCACTAATCGAAACTCCCAACCTTGACAAAATGGCTGAAGACGGACTCCGGCTTACCAATTTTTACGTATCCGCTTCTGTATCGAGCGCTTCGAGGGCCGGACTGCTTACCGGACAGCTAAACACACGCAACGGGGTAAAAGGTGTGGGCTGGCCAGATTCAAAAGGACTTCCAACAGATAAAATCACGATAGCCAACGCGCTAAAGACAAAAGGGTATGCCACCGGATGCTTTGGTAAATGGCACTTAGGTGACCTTGACGGATATCTTCCTACCGATCGTGGATTTGATTATTACTATGGTATTCCTTACAGTAACGACATGTACATTGGGTACACACATAAATTCGCTCCCAACTGCGTGTTTACCGACGGATATAATCTTGATAAGGCCTTACAAGACCAGCAGCTGGTAAAAAGAACTAAAAACAAAGCCCAACTGAAAAAAGAACTGAATTATGCTTCTCCTTTGTTCGAGAACAAGGAAGTCATAGAATATCCATGCGACCAAGCTACTACCACATACAGATATTTCAATAAAGCAATGGAATTTATCGGGAAAAACAAGAACCAGCCGTTTTTTGTATACCTGACTCCTTCCATGCCCCATGTGCCGCTTTTTGTCTCTCCTCAGTTCAAAGGAAAAAGTAAAAGAGGATTGTACGGAGATGCCGTAGAAGAAATAGACTGGAACGTAGGCCGACTGCTTGATTTCTTAGAGAAAGAAGGGCTCAGTGAGAATACAATGGTCATTTTCACTTCCGACAATGGCCCATGGTTAGGAATGAAAGAAAACGGTGGCTCTGCTCTTCCATTAAGAGACGGTAAGTTCTCGGCATACGAAGGGGGTGTCCGCACTCCTTGTATCATCAAATGGAAAAACCACATCCCGGCAGGAAAAGTAAGCGACCACATCATTGCAAGTATCGATATCTTCCCCACTCTATTGGAACTTGCCCAAATAAACAAATCGTCTTATGACCTTGACGGTATCACACTTACCAAGTTCATAAGCAATCCGGATAATGTAGAGCCTCGCGACCGCTACCTGTATGTGAAAGACGGAAAAATCGTAGGCATCAGACAAAATGACTGGATATATCTGCCGCAAACAGGCCGCAGAGTCACTCCCAAAGGAAACTTCGAGCAAGAACTCTTCAATATCCGTAAGGACATTGGACAAAAATCCAATCTGTTCAAAAAAGAAACCAAGAAAGCTCAGGAAATGGAACAACTCTTACAGCAACAGTCTCATTAATCCTTTTGAGCAGGTGTATATAAAAAGTCTGGTATGAACCACAGCAGGTTGCATACCAGACTTTTTTTACAGAACTTATCTATTGGTTATTTGTAAATCACAAACTGATTCTTTCCAGAATCTGGAGTTACCAGATAAAATCCGTTGTCAAGCTTCTTGTAGCTGGCATACCGACATTTCAGAAGCGGTTTGTCACTGTATATCACAAAAGGCGCATTCTCCTTCAAGGATACTGTCAGCTTATTCTTTTCAGCCTTATACTTCTTGACAGCTACCGGACTGAGGTATTTGTTCTCCAGTCCTACAACCGACCAGCCGTTCTCAATTTCACACAGCAACACCAGACGGTCTTCCATATTCTTCAGGTTAAACGCATATTTTTTGTTCAGCACGTTTCCCTTCTTCGCATACCAGTCATAATACACCAGTCCATCTGCCGGAAGTTCACGTCGTCCTGGATACGGCTGTACCATCGCATCCGCATATGTATAATCCTCTGCAGTAACCTCTACCTCCGTTATATTCTTGGTATTCTTATTTGATAGGCTATAAGCCACCACAGCAGCAGATGTTTCTGTCAAAGGAGCTATCACATAATACCCCCCATCTCCTGTCAGCACATTGTTAAACAGAGACTTGGGCAGAGAAGTTCCCGGAGCCATAGGCCGCAAGATTTCACCGTCTGAGAAAGCTAATGGAGAAATATAATCATCTACAAAATCTTTGGGAGGGTCGGACAGATAGATAGGAGCCGCCGACATCGCTTTGCTGACCGCCATCAGACGCCCCAGTCTGGCATCTGAAGAATGAAACATGTCATGATCCGGCCAAACCGTCTGCCCCATCCACAATGTGTTCTGGAATCCCTGATAGATATGATTTCTCGCCAATGGAATGCTGTTCAACTTATAATCCACGCTCACACGCGTCGTTGCACTGTATTTGGTGTTAAATGCACAAGGCAGGTTCTGAGCCATACAGTTCATCAATCCATCCAGCTTCTTTTTGGCATACCGCTCCAGTGCCTCCGCATTGTTGTGATGCGCCTCCACCGGATTGGATGTCATCAGGTAGTTGTTAAAGTCACGTGTCTGAACGTCTATTTTAATGAAGTCAAAATCATTGTCCGATGCAGAAGAAACCATCTTGTTATAAAATAAATCGGCAGCTTCCGGCGAACCGTTTATGATGATACGTCCTCTGTCATTCTTCATCAGATAAGGTTTCAAATCATCCATTTTATGATTGGCCGATATACCACCCCATATACCATACATGCAATGCCATAATCCGAACCACTTTATCTTGTCCGAACGTTTGGACAACAAAGGAGACCATCCTCCCGGGAATTTCTCGGGACTTACCTCAAAATTGATAAGCTTGTCTTTCACCTGAGTCTGGTGTCCGTGATCTACCAAAACCCAACGAATGGGTACATCACATTTCTCTATCCCATCCACAGCTTCCAACAACACTTTTTCATTGATGTTTTTCCGGAAATGCTCCCATGAACACCAGCCTAAATATTTGAACGGCTCCGGATAAACCTTGTCTTTTCTTAATTTCAGGTTATCTTTTATGTATTTATCCTTAACCAAAGAACTCCAGATTGCATTCACCACTTTATACACATCCCCACTTCTTCCATAAGCAAACACCGGAGCATCTTTCAGTTCCACTTTTTCCGTTCCCATGGTGCCGTATTTGATGTCAATGTGATTATCGTCCACCACTTCTATCCAGCTCATGACTGAATTAAGGGCTACTGGCTGTACTACCCAGTAACTTCCATCCTGAAGTTCCAGGACGAGAAAAATACCACAGTTGACAGGTTTATCAATAGTGGGAACCGGTTCAAACGAAGCATCAAAAAGCGCGGACAATTTATCCACGGGCCATGAAAAATTCTGGTTTATCCCGTCAAAACCCTTAAACCGGGAAGCATAGAACAAGGCCTTCTTATACGCAGGTAATTCTATGCGGTAACTCTCCAACACTCCCTCTGCCGGCTTTCCCGTTACAGAAGTTCTAAACACAGCGCACGAATCTGAAAAAGACAGATTCAGGTCTTTTGCCTTCGACGGAATACCTTGTATCCACATCAAACACATCAAGACCAGATACATAACATTCTTTCTACACATAAATCCGGTAAATTATCATTTTATGATGATGCCTTCTGTCGTATTTTCGTCAGTCAGCAAATTCGCGTCAGACATATTTTTCCACAATTTGCCATTCACCTTAATATTTTCCAGAAGCACGTTGCTTACTTTATGAATAGAATCATGCCCCATAATGATATTTCTCATTTTAGGCTGGGTATAACACTCAATATTTCTGAAGGTAAGATTCCTGATTTCACCTCTTTCCGGATCCCAGCTTCCGAAACGGTTAGGTTTTGTCATGATATGAAACAGACGATGCTCGCAGTTATCAATCCGAATATCCTCATACAAATAATTAGTCATAATGCCATTACTGCCATGAATCGCATCAAACACAGCCTCGTTCGGATTATCCCAAGGATGCTCCACCCGGATTATATCCATGTCATAGACATGAAAATTCGTGTTATACCCCGGCATATTCCACCCTATCTGAAAAGGAGCCCCGTTTTCCATCTGCCATATCACGCATCTTCTTGCTATTGTATTGCTTCGATACAATTTGATAGCATCATCATTTACCTTGAAAAAACAGTCTTCTATCAAACTATTGCTCCCAATTCCGATTCCATCCGTACTGAACCACCAGCCCATCATTTTCAGGTTCCGGCATATCTGGTTAGTGCCACTCAACGACACACAATATCTCGGTGCATTGATGATAGTCACCCCTTCAATCAGTACATTGTTGCAATTTCTGAAAGAAATCATGTGGTTATGGCTTCGTGCAGGATATTCCTCTCCGCTTATAATACCCTGTCCCATAATCGTGATGTTCTCCTGCCTGTCAGAAACGAACTGTCCTTTTACATAAGCCCCAGGAGCAAGGTATACCGTTTGATTGCTTTTCAACACGTAATTGTCTCCAATCTCGTGTATCCCTTTTTTAAAAACAATCAGATTAGGAGTATGCTCAGCTGGTTTTCTGAGAGGATACGTATCCACAAAAATCAGCAAGGGATGGGCAATAGCCACTCCCTCCTCAAATTCCACTGAATACTGTCCAGGGCCAGGCAATTCAAATTCCACAATCGAATCGTTCAGAATACGACATTCTACATTGTACTTACGAGGCAATATCCGGCATGCTTCAACCTTATAAGCGTTAGTCTTTACCCTGACAACCGGCTTCGTATCCGTAGCGAACGAAGTCCACGAAGTAGTCTTACACCGGTTGGTCTTCCATTGCGCCACATCGGTATACACAGGAGAATCCCAAAATTCTCCTCCACCAGAAACTTCAATTTCAAACAAAGAAGATTTCCTGATGCCATCGGCCATAGGATATACAAATACATCGGCTAAAGCCACATCCGAAAACAAGGCAGTAAAGCATAATATCGTCAACAGTAATCTTTGTTTCATAATTTGATAAGCTTGAAAAGGTTATTTACGGAAGAGTTATCGCACACTTAAATCCGTTTTCATCCGAATATACACGGTCAACGCAGAAAAACGGTTCCGCATATTTATCCTCACTATGATACGAAATATACCACTTGTCATTCAGTCCCTTAAACAATTGCACATTGCCTATAATCTCGCAAGGAGGAGCAAAGACAAACGGATTGTCATATTCACCATGCAACTGAGTAGGAGCCTGATCTTCCGAACGATAAAACAAGATTTCATCAGAAGCTTTCCAAGGACCAAGCGGAGACTCAGACACTAAATTCGCAGCATAGTATCCTCCTTTAAACACCGTATAGAAGAGATAAATCTTACCTTTGTATTTTAAGACGGAAGGAGAATCCAGAAAACGGTCATCTTTTCTAAACTGGCGAGGAATGGCAATTACCACAGGTTCTCCGGCAAGATGTGTAAGCGCAGTATCCATCAATGCACCACACAAGCTTCCGTCTTTCTCCCAATAGGCATACACTTTTCCATCTTTATCATCCTGCCATAAGGTAAACCTGTTTCCTTTGACAACAGGCTTATCTGTCACAACTTTATAAGGCCCCTTAATCTTATCACTTATGGCCACAACTGTTTCCGTAGTGCTATAAGGATTTACGTCGTTGTTCCTTCCTCCGAAACACAACACATACCTGCCGTTTATCTTATGAATTTCCGGAGAATCAAAACCATCTTTATACCAGGAATCGGCAGGTATGCTTTTCCGATCAACTAATAGAACGGTTTTCTTCCACTTCTTCATATCCTTACTTTCATACAAAGATATGCCTTCTTTATCTTCACCCGGAGGAGCTATTTCCGTCCCCACCATATAGTACCGGCCTTTTTCTACATAAATATGACAATCTCTGATTCCATATTCAGGCAAACCTTTACGTATCGGATTTCCTGCCAACGCACTCTCCAAACAAAGACATACTAACAGGAACAGAAAAATCTGCTTGTTAAACAGACATTTAAATGACGCGAGATTCATAATCTAAATTTTAAATCAGCTTTAATATACAGATGCTCTACAAACCTATCACTTCGCATTCTTCCATTCCGTAAGCAACCGGAAGAAGCCTTTTTTTCTTTCACTGTTAATACCCCAGTCTGCAGGAATACATTGAAAACCCTGTTCGTAGGGTTCATCCTTTTTTCTGAAATCAAAATATCCCCACGAAGCATAAGCCTCTGTAGCTTTTACAAAATTATTTACTTCCTCATCAAACTTGAAATGGTCATCCTCATTATACACTACTGGCTTGAGAGTATAAGCCGGCGATTTTCTCACTGAATCTACCTGCAGAGTTATTCTTTCAGGTTTCCATACTCCATTTCCATGAAGCAAGACAAAGTCCGATGCGGCAATGACCTTGTCACTCGGAACAATTTTTCCGGCATAACTCGTACTTACTAACAGGCGTCTTCCATTGTGAGTAATGGTCTTTGCGTATTCAATGGATTTATGCACGGTTTCCGGACTTAATCCATCCAGTTTAAAGAAATCGCACTCATTGTTCACTTCAAGCAGTACATTTTTATATCCATTCTTCAATACCCACTCCACTGCATTTTTTATTCCATTCTTAGCAGCCTCTGCATTGTCCAGAAATTTTTCCTGACCTACGTAAAACAATCCCAATATCACCACCATTTCCAGTTCATCTGCTTTATCAAGAATCAGCTTCAGTCGCTTCATGTATTCCTCATCCAGACTTCCATCCGAAAGAATAGCTGAATTATGCCAGGGCTGTGTTTCCGAATATCCTTCCGGACTTCCTCCCTGCAGGTTAATGGTAAAAGCAAGCAACCCTTTTTCTTTCCATACCGGCATATTCTCTACAAACTCTCTTGTATTGCGGTTGGCATCCCACACTTTTGTATCTGGATACGCCCATTTATAACGGGTAGAATCTGTCTTGTCATCAAAAATTCCATTCACAAGTCGCGCATTAGGAAGCAACCCCTGTATTTTCATCCCCCTCCATGTTTTACCTTCGAACGTAGGTTTTCCATTAATATAGAACTCCTCACCTACAATCGAAACTTCAGTTTTGTGAATATCAGCAGTTTCACAAGAGACGAACAACAAAGAAAGAAATGCTGTAGAAATAAAACTTTGCTTAAAAAAATTCTTCATATCATCCACTATTTATCTTATATTAGACTCTAAATTTTATTGTTTCTTTAAACTCCAGGTCTGTTCAAAAACAAAAGATTCACCTGGCGACAACTTATACAAAGGACTTACAGGCTCAATCTCACACAACTTTCCATTGGTATAAAATATAGTTGTATACCCCATAGTAGAAGAATAATCCATCTGTGGCATTACTTTGAAAGTAACCTCAAACTTTAAATCTTTATACAGATAAGAAATCCACCCAGACCTACTATTACATCCTAACTTCAGGGTCTCATCTGACACATTGTAACATAATTTCCCATTATTTGTCAGCACCTTATCACTTTGATAGTTTCCCATATATCCCCATACCTCATTATCTGACAACGGGAGTACCACACGTCCACCTCCTTTGCAGAAATACCTTCCCCAGAAATGACGGTTCAGACATTTGTCTGTATAGTTACGGGCACTTTGCCTGATATACAGTTCTGAGGAATGTTCATTAAGAGTAAAAGTCCGTTTCAAATGAAGTCCCAACATATTATCTTTTGAGAACGAAAGTTCAACCGTATATTCATTGATTATTTTATAATCCCATACCCCCATAAAAGGCTCATCACGCAACTTGCCAGGAATGGCTTCCGGTCCTATGTCAAACCTTGCCCCATCCGGCCAGTACCTGTCTTTTCTGAAATTTTCCAACAGATAACCATCAAACCCTCTGTCTTCAAATAAAATATTCTCATTCTCTATAGAATAACATAATACCCTTCCGCCCGATTGTGGAGATATAACAACCCGCGTACCGACATTGCTAATCTCGATACAGTTTGACCATCCTCTGTACTCATTCAACACAACAACTTTAGAACTTATGTTTGCAACATAAGCTGCAAACAATAAAAACAGAAGTATCTTTTTTTGATTCATAAATATTTATATCACAAATAATCAGTTTATTAATTTATCATATTAACCGTCACCCTTTTTCAGGAACCTAAAATGCTATTATATTATTTAAAAGTTTCACGCACACAGGATTATCAACGGCTTTCATAAAATCAAGAGAAGAAATGATAATATGTCCTTTACCAACCGGCAATATGGTCAAGGCACTAAACAACTCATTTTTATGGTCCGCATAGCAGCCTACCACACATTCTCCGTTCTCGAGACGAAGTCCTTCCCTATGCCGGTTGTACGAAGCAAAACACTGGTACTCCCAGTTGAAAGCTGTAGCTTGCGGCAAGCCATTAAACAACGCATGGTTTTTCACAAAGAAATTTCCCCCAAACCAGTCTCTTCCAATAAGTCTGGAACCTCTGTAATCTGCCACCTCTTTTTGTTCCAGATAAGTACACCATTCCGATGCATTATCAAGAATTACAAGTTCCCCCCCACGAGAAACCCATTCTATCAAAGGATCATCTTGTCTGAAATTACCACCAATTATACCAGGCTGTAGTTTGCCTCCAACCACCAGTGTTCCCATTCGGGAAATGATATCTTTAATTTTAATATTCTGATAGGGAATATGAGCTTTCTGAAGCATTCGTTCCATCCGACCCGATGTGTCGGCCACATACACGGAAGAATGAGCAACCGGCGAATTGTTCACTGCAAAGATCTGTTCAGTTCCTTGAGCTACCACCTTACCATGCTTCGACAGTTCTGCCCTTATAGTGGTATAGCCATCCTGGTTTATTTTAAATCGAATGTTCTGTTTCAGAAGCTGCCCGAAAATAACACCTCCTTTCACGACTACCTGAAACTCCTGCTTCTGCGTCCAGGCATCATTAGCCTGATTTTCCAGAAAGACAGTCAGCTTGTACTTCCCTTTCAAATCTTTCCTATTCACCACAAAGAAATCTACGTTTGTCGTATCATTCTGTTCCAGCACTTTTTTCTTAGCCTTTACAGCCACATAAAGCGGCTGGTTATAATATGCGATAATGGCAGGATCAGCTTTATGGTTTCTATATATATCCACAATTCCAGAGTGATTCTCCAGCTTCGCACTCTCCCAACCGTTTGTAGCCCAGCCATCGATATTGTTACTGATATACATATTCTCTATCATCCTGCCTTGATAATAATATGACACACTACCAAGACTGCGACATAAAGAATCAACATCGGGAAAAGCATCCGTAAACCCTTTTTCACGAATAAACGCATCAAAAGCATGATATTGCTTCAACAAATCATCACCAGTCCAGCCTTTCTCCCCTCCTTTTTCAATTTCCTGCTTTATCAGTTGAAGACGAGGTGGAGTACCTATGGCTCCTTCTTCTCCATAAAATATGATTTCATCCTTTTCTTTCTTATATCTTGAAAAATCTACGGGCGATTTATAAAACTCATCTTTATACACTCCTGGCCCACTGGCATGATGCTGGTCCCACCAGCCTTGATAATGAATCGTTGTATCATTAGGCAACATGTGCATTTTTATTGGAGCAGGAGTCGACGGACAAACTCCTTTGTAAAGCTTGGCACCGAAATAAGTAGACGTAAACGTAATACATCTGGTAGGGTCTTCCTGATGTGCTTCCCGAATGTCTTCTATCTCATTAGGATATGGATTTCGGGCCGATTCATTAATCATATTGACTATCACAAGCGAAGGATGATTCCGGTCTCTTCTCACCATGCGCAAAAGCTTCTCTTTTTTCCATTTTCTGGCAAAAGCAGAATTTCCAGGTCTGTATCCTCCCGGTTCTTCATAGATAAGCATGCCGAGTTCATCGGCCAGATCAAAAACACAAGATTGTCCGATACCCCGATGGAAATTCAGCATATTCATTCCCAGTTGTTTGGCAGACATGATATGCTTTCGGGCCAGTTCCGGAGTAGGATAAATTCCATTAACCGGCCAATGCCCCCATGAAATAGCCGTATGCAACACTATACGTTTGCCATTCAGCATAAACATCCTGTCGCCATCAACTGTTTTCACATCAAACCACCGGAAACCAAACCGTTCCGTTTTTACATGTTTCTCTCCCTTATCATTCATCCATGTTGCTGTAAGCACATATAAATTCGGACTGTCCGGACTCCATAATTTTACATTCTTTACCTCTATATTTTTTTCTACACAAATCTTCTTTGACCAAGAGGGGACCACTGTCTTTCCTCTCCAGACCAATTTGTCCGTTCCATATTCCTTTATAGAATATTCAATAACTCCGTTACATAAATCTCCTTCATTTTCAAGAGTAGTCATTACGTTTACCCGGTTCAAATCGGGTGTGTTTTTTATAAAAATATCGCCTATATAGCTGTGACTTGTAGCATGAAGACTTACTTTTCCCGTAATTCCACCAAAGCCATGACTTGGAGGTATTTCATACTTTCCCCACATAAAAGAATCCCAGTCTCTCCACGCAAAATTGCCATTGGGGTCGGTTATTCTTACGGCCAATCTATTGTGCGAACCTATCTTTACGTCATCAGTTACGTCGATGCTGAAAGGCGTTCCATTTATCAGTTCATACCCCACCAACTTGTCATTAAGATAAACCTCTGCCCTCATTCTGACACTTTCAAAGTCTATCGTAATACGTTTACCCTTCCAGTCAGCAGGAACCGACACCCCAGTAGTAAACCATGAAACGCCGCAATAATTTCCGCAAATTCCATGTGTATTTCCATTCTTTCCCCACATATATTCTTCAACTGTAGCAGGTATAAAAATATCTATCGCATTTTTATTATTGTACAGGTTCTGCCATCCACAAGTAGGAGGTGTACATGGAATCACATCCATATTATACGGGGGTAAATAGAGTGAATCATTAAAATATTCCGCGGTTTCATCAAGCCATAGCCGCCACGGCTGTTTACTTAAATCAATTGTTTGCGAACAGGCACATAAGGAGAAAGTCAGTAAAGCAAAAAGGAGAAAGTCTTTCTTCATAGATTCATCTAAAGGGCATAGTAAAAGATGAAGCAGAAGGAATTTTTATCCCCTCTACTTCATCAAACATCATATAATAATCATTTAATAACCATAATTTTGTTCCACTTTAGGAGCTACATACAGATACTCCTGCGGAATGGGGAATACTGTTCTAAAATATTCAGTATCGGCAGATAACGGTCTTCCTAAACGTTCCCATTTACCCCCTATAAATTCATGAAAACGAATTAAATCAGTTCTTCTAATAAGCTCCCCATAAAACTCTCTTCTTCGCTCTTCCAACAGTTCTTCTTTAGTCAAATTAGAAGTTGTATAATAATCTTTCGAGGCTGAATTTTCAAAGGATCTATTTCTCACATCATTAACTAAACTTACAGCTTCAGAAGTAGCAATCCAATTATTTTTTCTCATAATTGCCTCCGCTTTCATCAACAAAATATCGGCATAACGGATAACCGGAAAATCGTTGTCCGCACTATAGCCAACAAGATCATTGGGAAACTCATACTTTGCCAATCTGGCACCATCATACTCATTACATTCTTCTATTTCCCAATCTATTGTAAAGTTCAAATCATCTCCCATGTTTCCTGTTTTCTGACATTTAAGGGGTTCCCCATTATAAGTTTGCAATCCAACCCTCCAACCTTTAAGACGCAAATCATCAGATTTGAAACTATAATACATTGAGGGTAATGCACTAAAGCCATTCCATAAATTACCTACATTTTCCCCATAATAAACTTGTTCACTATTATGCAAACAATATCGAGGTAAATTAAACCCTTGTGCGGCATTTCCAAATACTCCCATACTATAAGTGCGGTGGAAAGGTATCACGAAAATATTTTCAGTAGAACCTTCATTATCCGATTTAAAATTCGTAAAATAATCAGGCTCTAATTTATATCCACCATCTTCAATTATTTCAGTACACACATCAATACATTCATCAAGGCCTTCATTTTCGAATGGATATACATTATCCTTTCTTTCCGTATCAAGAAACACATTTGCATTAATGAGGTATCTCGCTTTTAATGCAAGAGCTGCATAATAATGCATCCTTCCATACATATTCTTATTATCATGCGACAAATAAGGAAGGCATTCCTTAAATTCATTCATCATGAACTTATAAATATCAGCTGAGGACGTTTTTGTCAACTCTTCCATCTTCACATCTTTAGATGTAATCAAAGGTACATCCCCCCAATGATCAATGATGTTATAATATACATAAGCCCTTACCATTCTTAGTTCCGCATCATATTGTAGTTTGGTTGTCTCATTCATGCTGGAAGATTCAATCTGCGGCAATATAAGATTTATAGCTGTTACAATACTAAAAGAACGGTCCCAAAGCTTTTTCAAATCTGCATTTTTAGGATTCCAGGTATGCGTGTATTTTTCAATATGATTACTCCCATTCCACTCATTTGACACATTTCTAAAAGGAACAATCATACAATCTGCTGTTGATTCATTAAACCATACAGAACAATCGGCAATAGGTCCTCCAAGTTTTGCATAAACCTGCCCCATAAGAATATCAAGCGATTTAGGATCAGACATAAAGTCCTCTTCAGTAATTTCACTATATACAGTATCTGATAAATCCGTACACGAAGTGTAGGTACATCCTATCAAAGCAGATACAAATAAAGATAATATTTTATTCTTCATAATTCACTAATTTAAAAAGTAAGATTAACACCAAATGAATAAGTACGAGCTACCGGATAACTGTAATATTTTTCTATACCCTGCATAGTACCATTAATTTCCAACTCAGGATTACAACCCGGATATTTGGTAAATGTACATACATTCTGTACTGCTGCATGCACTCTTAAAGCTTCCACGTATTTATTTTTCTTTAAAGGAACATTGTAGCCTAATGTCACATTGTCAAGTTTCACAAAGTTTCCTTTATACACATTTCTGTCTGTATAAGATGCTCCATCCAAACAAGGATTATCCATCGCAGATTTCAATACATTGTCATTGGAAGTAAAAGACAGTGTACCATACTTCACATCTGCCTCATTAAGAATATCAAATCCAAATACACCTCTAAATAAGAATGACAAATCGAAATCCTTATATTTTAATGAATTTCCCATATTGACATAATATTTAGGCATACCGTTACCTATTACCGTTCTGTTATCCTCACTTCCTTTAGTCTTCTGAAAAGGAATAGTCAAAGAATTTCCATCTGCATCTTTTGCTATATTCTTATTTTCATCCAATTGATATACTAACGTTTCGCCATTTTCATTTACCCCGGCAAATTTCCACCCATAAAAATTACCTAAAGGTCTTCCCTCTTCAGTTACGAAAGCTAATGTACTATGCAAATCTCCCATAAAATCATATTCATACTTACGCTGCACATCATCTCCCACTGTCAGTTTGTCTACATTATTTTTATTATAGCTTCCATTTACATTAATGTTCCATACGAAATCCTTTGTTTTTATTGGAGTAGCACTAATATTCATCTCAATACCTTTATTAGATATGGTACCGATATTTCCCCACATCATATTAGAAAGATAAGGAGGTACAGGAACCTCATATTGGTATAACAGATCTACAGATTTTCTCCAATATAAATCCACATTGGCCGATAAACGATTATTCAAGAAACTCATATCTAATCCTATATTCCATTCTCTTTTTGTTTCCCATTTCAGATCAGGATTAGCATTACTTTTAGGAGCATAAGTAGTTTGCCACTTTCCGTTCATATAAGCATAAGTATTCTGGACTTTATATAACACATAGTTTACATAATTCACATCAATCATATTACCAGTAACACCATATCCTAAACGAAGTTTCAAGTCATTGAATATTTTCTGCTGTTTCATAAAAGGTTCCTCTATAATACGCCAAGCAAGAGAAGCAGAAGGGAATGTACCCCATTGATGCTGTTTTCCAAAACGAGAAGAACCTTCGTGACGTACGGTTGCATTAAACAAATAACGATTCTTAAAATTCAGTACTGCTCTACCAAAAAATGAAATCAATTTTGATTCTCCTTTATAACTGGCCATTGTTCCAGTGCCTTCTTTTAATCCCGCACCAGATCCAATACTATTGAACGAATTAGAATCGAAAGTAAAATTTCTGTTAGACATGCTAAAACTTTCATTCATAAACTTCTGATAACTATACCCACCCAGAACTTCCAAATTAAGTAAATCTATCCATTCTTTATTATAAGTGGCTGTAAGTTCTAGCGTTTCATTCTTATCCTCATTTTCCCCTCTTTCCGCATAACCGTTATAAGACTCAACTTTACTTAAATCATTATCTGATGTCATATAAAGTCCAGAGTTTTTCATTTGTTTGTCAATACTAAACATAGCAGACAAATTCAATTCCGGCAGCAAACGATACGAAACTTTTGCGCTTGCAAGAATATTTGTATATTTAGTAATATTATCCGTTTCATTGGTTAATGTCATCGGATTCAAAAAATTACGAATATCAGGAGAAGGAGTATAAGAGCCGTCTTCTTGGAATAAAGGGTTCGTAGGATTCCAAATAAATGCCTGTCCTAATACTATCTGTTCATTTCCATATCTTCTAAAAAGAGATTTCGCTTCTTTCTCGGAATAAGACAGATTCAGATTCACCTTAAGCTTATCATCAAAATTTTTAAATTCCGAAGCAATTCTTCCACTTAGCACTTTCTGGCCGGTATTCTGAATAATACCTTCATTGTTACGGTAATTTAATGAAGCAGATACATTGGCATTCTTGGAGCCGCCTGTCAAAGAAAAATAATGCTGGTGATTGGCTGTATTCTGAGTTACCGCATCAATGGCATTCACATTACCTCCATAATCATGCATACGTTGAGCAATGGCTTCCTGTGCTTTATTCCCACTATTTGCAAATTTATCCTTTATACTGCGATAATCATCAGCCGACAATAATTCCCAAGAATTATACATCTGATCAAAAGAAGCAGTTCCTTCATATTCCATTTTTATTTTGGAATCATATTTCCCTTTCTTTGTGGTAACGATGATAACCCCTGAAGTTCCTCTTGAACCATAAATAGCTGCTGCCGAACCATCACGCAACACATCAATAGATTCAATGTCATTAGGAGAAATTGAGTTCAAGTTTCCTCCAGGAATTCCATCAATAATAATAAGGGGAGAAGAACCCGCATTAAGCGTACTCATACCACGAATCTGGAGTGACATTTCTGCATTAGGGTCACTACCACCTGAACGAGACATTGCCAATCCCGGGATTTTACCTTGTACCATCTGTAATGGAGAGGAAGTCGTTATCACAGAAGAGAAATCTTCCTTTTTAATTTTAGCCACCGCACTGGTCACATCTGTTTTTCGCTGTACACCGTAACCTACGACAACCACTTCATCCAACACCTCTGTGTCTTCCTGAAGAATCACATTAATTACATTACGGCCATCAATTTCCAGCTTCTGGGTCTGATACCCTACATAAGAAACGACCAGCACATTCTTGCCTGCAGGAATGTTTTCAATCACATAATTACCGTCAAGATCGGTAATCGTACCCTGACTGGTTCCCTCAATTAAAACAGAAGCTCCAATAATGGACTCTCCAAGTTTGTCCTTCACTGTGCCTTTCAAAGATTTTGTCTGTGCAAACACTCCATTCATAAGAAGAAAGCACAAACACATTACAAAAACAATTCGTTGTTTCATAATAGATTTGATTTAAGTTAATAATCAGTGTTGACCTGAAGGTCTAGAGCAAATGTACCGCATCGCATGTTTTCAGGCTTGTCCGAGTGTCCATTCTTTTATCGTATATGTACACAAACAAAAAAACAATCCGACAAAAACAATTTTCCCATACAGACTCGTATAAAACAGAAAATGCAAAAGAAAATTCTCTGTTTCACACTGTGGGATATAAAAACCACAGTGTGGGATACATATTTCACACTGTGAAACAGAGATTATGTAAAGGCATTTCAAGGAATATGCAACAGAGAATGAAAAAAGATAATGTAAGCATATCAGTTTTAACGGTAATGGAAAAAGACAGCAAAAAAAGAGCCGCAACCTGAAAAGATTGCAGCTCGAAGATTTTATTTCTTTTTCTCCCAAGGGAAGGATTTTATACCATTGGGTCTGTAAACCGGCAAGATGTTTCCGGTTTCTTTCGCTCTTTTTACTTTTTTCTGATAATCAGCAAAAGTCTCATCCGGTGTCCAGTACCAGGGATGGGGAGTAAAGGAAGAATCCATAATCCGAATGGCCTCTTTCACAATCTCCGGATAATTAAAAGCCAAATCCCTTTCCCAGTAAGTATCTTCTTCCGTCAGATACAATTCTACCGGAGAATTCTTGTCTGCTCTGTATGCCGAGAAAGCTCCTAATCTTACACCTTGTTCTTTACCTCTGGAGAAATACAGGTATTTATGACCTTTATAGTTTTCTTTTTCTCCTTTCAGCAATGGAAGAAGGGAAATACCATCGGTTCTTCTGGCGTGCGGATCAAGTCCGGCAATTTCTGCAGCTGTAGGGAAAAAGTCGGGCAGCCACACCGGAGTGCTGATGACTTCCGGCTTGAACTTCGACGGACAGGATACGAAGAAGGGCACACGCAGACCACCTTCCTGTGCCGTAAATTTTCCTCCCCTGAACGGTCCTTTATTCTTCAGCCAAGGATCGTCCGGCCAGGAAGGTCCGTTTCCTCTTTCGGTATAACCGCACATGGAATAACCGTTGTCGGACGCAAAGAAGATAATGGTATTTTCATATTGCCCCGTCTGTTTCAGGTAGGCCACCAGTTTCCCTACAAAAGAATCCAGTTTCATGACCATGGCTGCCCATTCCCGAGAAAGCTGGTTCACTTCAGGATGGTCCTTCATTTCACCCAACTCATCCACGATAACCGGACCATGCGGCAACTGCGTGGCATAATACAGGAAGAAAGGCGATTTATCTTTCACTTCCGTCTGTCGTTTCAGAAAGTTCATGGCTGCTTTCTCCATCTCATTCTCTGAATACGCATAGCCATACGGATCTTTCAGTTCACTGATATACAGACGACCATCCTTATCATACGTATTTTGCGCCTTGTTGCCTTTATAGTCATATCTCCGGGCCATTTCAAATCCCTTATTTTGCGGATACATCACTTTCCGGTCATTCTCGTACAGATAGTCCGGGATATAGGTATGTGCTTCGGTCTGGTCATAAAAACCAAAACAATAATCAAAGCCCTGCTTGTAAGGCACTCCCTCGGTTCCCTGCAGACCGATTCCCCATTTACCGACAAAGGCTGTGTGATAACCGGCTTCTTTCAGTACTTCTGCCACCGTCACATCACTGTCCAGAATGTTATCCTGCCCGCGTGCGCTGGAGTTCATCCGGACAGAAGAGTGGCCGGTGTGCAAGCCGGTAAGCATACAGCACCGAGACGGAGCCGACTCTGGCGCAGCCGCGTATGCCTGACTGAAACGTACTCCCTGCATGGCAAGGCTGTCCAGATGAGGAGTTTTGTATCGCTGTTGGCCATAACAGCTCAAGTCACGGTAACTCATATCATCGGCCAGCACAAAGATGATATTGGGTTTCTCCGTTTTATGTGCTTCCTGCCCGTTCGCAAACAGGGGAGTAAAGAGGGATACCAGTGGAAGCATCCCTCTCAAACTATATGTTTTCATACCTATTGACATTTTACTTACCTTCATAATCAAACCAGTCAAACCATACCTTGCTCTTCGAAGACTTTCCATTGGAAGTAGCGTACACACCTACATACGGACCGTTAAATCCGCCGCTCACTTTCTCATCAGAGATAATGGAAAGCGGTTGTGCTACTCCCATATCGGTAAGTGCATCCTCCGATTCTCCATAGTAGAAGCGCATATCCTTTCCGTCGGATACAATCCGGAGCACCACTTCTGCTTTCTTGTAAGGAACACGTGCCAACTCTTTCTTGCCTGCCCGAGTAGTCGATACCAGTACCAGCTCGTTTCCACACTTGATGAACTGTACATGGCCGTTGCTTACACGATACACAATCATACCAGCCTGCTCGTTAGATTTACGGGAAGAGAATTTCATCTTGGCCGACGCCGTAAAAGCAATATGTTCTATACGACGTGCCACAAGAGAAGGATTTACCAGACTGTCGGCCACCTGCGGACGGAGTTCCAATGCCAGGTGTCCGTCCTTCAATTCATACCATTTCTCCATCGGTGTGCGAAGGAAGTTCCATTCCAGTGCCAGCTTGTCTGCATCAAAATTATCTCTGACAGGAGTTTTCTCTACCGGCGACCAAGGCAGATTCGGACGTTTGCACACTTCAGGCACACCGCCTTTTCCCGGATTAAAAATAGGAGTTTCCCATTTCACCCCTTCCAGTTTCTGGAATTCCACCGGAGTCAGGAAAGTCTCACGAGCCAGGTAAGTATATCCGTCAAAATGACGTTTAGCCAATGACACAGCCCACCACTCGCCATTCTGTGTCTGTACCAGGTCGGCATGTCCTACTGAATGAATGTAACTGTCCTTACCCAAATGACGGTGAGTCAGCACCGGATTGGCATGGTCTGGAATATAAGGCCCCCAGATACTGTCACTATGAAATACGGTAACCGAGTGAAAATAGCCGGTACCCCCTTCTGCCACCAGTAACATGTATTTTCCGTTAATCTTGTAAATATGCGGACCTTCTGTCCAGCGGGCATTAGAAGCATGTCCATGCGTAAGCTGCACACGCTTGCCTACCAGTTTGCCTTGCTTGGTATCCAATTCCTGTAACCAAGCTCCATTTTTATCGGGCCAATCGTTCTTTCTCGACATGTTTCCATGGCCTACATAATAACACTTTCCGTCTTCGTCCCAAAACAAGGAAGGGTCTATTCCTTGAGAATGAAGCCACACCGGGTCACTCCATGGACCGGCAGGATCTTTGGCTGTGATATAGAAGTTGCCACCACACTGCACACAAGTAGTAATCAAATAGAACAATCCGTCATGATGGCGAATCGTCACCGCATAAATTCCTCTTGAATCCTGAAGACCATCGGCAAATTGCATCTGTTCTGGACGGGTAATGCCATAGCCTATCAGTTTCCAATTAATAAGATCCTTACTTTTATAGATTGGAATGCCGGGGAACCATTCAAAAGAAGAATTCACCATGTAATACTCATCCCCTACCCGGCAAATCGAAGGATCCGGATGAAAACCGGACAATATCGGGTTTTTAAAGGTCGCATTCTCTGCACATAAGGAAGCTATGGCAAAGACTACGCTCATAGCAAACAAGACTAGTTTTCTCATACAAATTTAAGATTTATAATTTCAACGCTACGAAATTAGGGCATTACACTGAATCCGATTATCTCATTTGTACAGGAATCTATTCCATTTATGCAGAAAAAGACCATTTCAAGTTTCCTTGAAACAGCCTTTTTCTCAATTAATCAAAAAGAAAGTATTATTACTCAGCAGTAATAATCGGAGTAAATGTTTCAAACTTTACATTATTATTTCTGAAAACCAATGTATCCTGGAACTCATAGTTCTCTCCGTTCAGGCCTTCCACAAAGTAGTCAAGTGTCATGGTCAGGTGAGGCGTTTCCTTTCCTGTCTGTGGATCTACCAGCCAGGAGCCGTGTTCTTTTGCAAACTGTGTGGTAGAATCATAGTATTTTCCCGTACCGAACACACGGTAGCTGGCACCTTCCGGAGCAGACACCTTAATAATCCCTTCGCCATATTCCTTTTCAGAAAAATCAAGCACAGTCTGATACTTATTACCATCCTGCCACTCTCCCATTCGGTCGTATACCGAACGATTACGCAACAAGGTAGTTACATTGGCCGTTTGTCCCTCTTCAAATTCATCATAGGCAAACTCTTTATCAAGCGTATACTCATCATTTACACCCATCTTAAATTGTTTTCCTCTGTGGAAGAAAACACCATCGAACATATTGATAAACTTCACGCCAAACAAAGTGAAGAAACGAGGCTGATCAGTAGCTACCCAATGTGAAATATCAAAAAGATTGGGATTTTCAACTGTTGGTGTTCCCCACAATACCTTCGGGCAAGACGAATCAGTAATTTTCATCGGCAACACATATATGACATCCGAATCAAAACTGCAAGCATCCTTGTCCTCAAAAAAAGCATCCGACATGTTCACGCGGATAAGCCCATTAAAACTTCCCTTCGGAATCACCACAGAGTTTTCAGGTTCCAGCGTATAATAATAATCCGGAAGCACCTTCAACGTCACATCTTTTCCCTCTGTATTTTTAACCTTCATACCTTCTGATGGAATCAGAGACGGGTCGACTTCATAATCCACCGTCCAGGAAGTTTCGTTGGAATAGCCACCTCCCACACATACACCTACATGAAAAGCATTCTGCAAATCCACCGAATTGTCCAATCGTGTTTCCCCAAGCACAAGCGTTCTCACCGGATACTGAATCGGGAAATAAACAGCCTGTTGCTGACTGCTTTCAAATTCATGAGACTGGTTCTTGCAGCTACCTAACATAGCTGCAATACCCAATAAAGACATAATATATAAACTCTTCATAAGACTTATTTTATTTATAAGTTAGCACAACATTTATTCCCATCCTTTATTCTGTATCAAACCGTATTTCTGAGTCTCTGTATAAGGAATCGGTGCATAAATCATATAATCCTCATACTTTCTCACTTCTACCGAAGGAATCTCACGCATAGTAGATGCATTGTATCCCTTTACGCTCTCGTTCATTCGTGGAAGATCCATCCAACGGCGCAAGTCCCAGAAACGGAATCCTTCGAAGCACAATTCGATTCGTCTTTCATTCTTAATCAACTCAGCCAATCCAGTCTGATCAAGTGAATTCACATAAGCTTCATTAGTAATTCCCGCTCTTTTGCGAAGGGCATTGATTACCTGACGAGCTGTAAAACCTTTGATATCTACATCCGGTCCGGCAGCATTCGCCGCTTCTGCAAAGTTAAGCAAAACCTCTGTATAACGCATGCGTACATGATAATGAGGAGTTGTTATCACCTTACCCACCTTCAGAGAAACTGCCTCATCCAGCAATTTCTTCATATAATATCCGGTACGGGTAGAAGTAGTTTTAGCCCCAATCTTATCATCTCCGGTCTCCATGTTCAATGTCACGTTATTGGCACCTGCCACTTTAGAGCCGTTATGATAAATATACAAATCCAGACGCTGGTCACGGTGTGCGTAAGGATCATCTGATTTATACACAGTAGACGGATCATCGATTGGATACCCGTTCTCATCCGGAAAACAGTCCACTAAATTCTGTGAAGGATTGATTTCTCCTTTTCCAAATAAAGAAGGAGGGAACATACGATCCTCCCTGTTAGATGAAGCACCAATAGAAGAATACCAAAGTACTTCCTGACAGGTATTTAAATACTGCTTATCTGTATTTTTTGTTCCCAAATTATAGAATGAAAGCCCTCTTTTATCCGTCAACTTTGTCAGTCCTTCATTATTAATCATCACGTCAGCCGCTGCCTCTGCCGCTTGTTGCATGGTATAACCACTTTTTGCAAAAGCAGGACTGGCTGCAGTCAGCAACACTCTGGCTTTAAGTGCCATGACAGACAAACCATTCATTCTGTTTATATTAGTAGCTCCCGTCACACGGTCATCACCTACCCACTTAAGAGGTAATTCATTTTCGACCAATGCTTTATCGCAATCATCCAGAATTTGCTTCACACAATCGGCATACGTATCTCTTGGCAATTCTGCTGCATCCACATCCCGCAATACTTTCGTTACAATCGGGAATCCCAATAGATTGCCGTCCTTGTCTTCTCCTCCATAAATGGTCAGCAATTTAGCCTCCCACCATGCTCTCAGAGCGTATGCTTCTGCTCTAAGACGTTTTTGATATTTCTGCTTGACTTCTTCATCACTCAACGGAGCGAAATCTACCCGTTCCATATTTTCCAGGAAGTCATTCACATGTAGGATGGCCTGAAAAGCATTCTTATATTCATTTCCGAAGGGAGTGTTACGGGAGGTCCATCCTCCCGTAGCCATCGTTACCGTATTATCAGTCACCAGATTGGTAACCATATCGTCTGTCCCGTAATCATACTTTTCCGTATAGTCATTCGGCAGCATGTTGTAAGCTTTTATCAATACCCCTTCTGCCAATTTAGGATCAGCCCATACAATCTCGTCATCATAACGTCCGTTTTGGTCGTTCTCATCCAGAAAATCAGAACAAGAAACCAGCCCCATGGCTAAAAACAGCACCGCATAGATTTTATTTAATTTCTTCATATCAGTAAGGTGATTAGAATGTAGCTACCAGTCCTAATGCAAACACTCTGTTCTGAGGAGCTGAACCTACATTAAGTTCAAGAATCTTTTTATCCTTTGCAATCATCAGCAGGTTGCTGCCACGTAAATAAGCCTGCAAACCTTTAATTGCAATGTTTTCTTTCAATTTGAAGTTATAACTCAACTGCATGGCCGACAATGAGAACTGACTTCTGTCGTACATCCAAAACGTAGAGTTCCGATAGTTGTTATTTCCGGTTGTCAGCGTCAGTCTGGGATAAGCCGCATTGGCATCCGGAGCGTCCGGATTGTAGGCCTGCAAAGCATATTCGCTATATTTTGCTTCTTTTCCCTTAAACCAGTAATACTCACTGTTCATAAAACCTTTTCCACCAAAACCTCCGTTAGCCTGGATGTACAAGCTCCAGCGGTCGTATGTAAAGTTCAGATTCAATGCCACAAAATGATTGTTTCCGCTTCTTCCCAATACATGCTGGTCGTCTTCCGTTATTTTTTTGTCACCGTTATAATCTACATATTTGATGTCACCGGGACGCACTTTACCGAAAGTAGTTTGAGGCAATCCTTCTACTAGGTTTCCGCTTTCATCAAAGTCATCATCAGAATACAAGCGATCGGCTTCATATCCAATCAATGCATTGGCGTATGTTCCCACACGTGTCATGTGCTTGTTATAAGGAGTATTATACGCCTGTTCTTCGTATTTCAGGATTTCAGAAGTAGTGTACATGTAATTCAAACCGGCAGAAAGCGTAAACTTGTTCCACTTTTCAGTGTGATTGATTCCCACTTCCACTCCCTGGTATCTTGTAGAATTGTAATTTTCAAACACTGGTACATTACCCATGGTATAAGGTGTGGAATTCTTCATCTCGGTCAGCTGATCCTCGTATGTGCTATTAAAATAAGCAGCTTCCACCCAAGTACGTTTATCAAACAAGTTAGCCTCAAATCCCACATTCAATTCCTTTCTCCGCTGCCAGGAATAGACATTTCCCAATGAAGAAATGAGCAAGGAAGCGTTTTTGTTTGCTCCATTGTTATAACTCCAGACATAAGAACTTGAATAGTTGGAATCATACAAGAAATAACCATTGTAAGAGCCCGATGGCCAACTAGTTTTCTCCTCGGTCCAGTTGTCATTCAGCATAATACCATACGAAGCCCTTAATTTCAGATAGTCCAGCCATTCCACATCTTTCATAAAATCTTCCTGGCTTAAAATCCATCCTAATCCATAGCTGGAAGAATACCCCCAACGGTCATCCGGATTCAATTTATTGCTTCCCTGACTTAATCCAGCGATTTCTGCAATGTATTTATCATCATACATCAGGTTGGCTGAGAAACCGTAAGACAACTTTTTAACATCTTGTGCCACATTATTTGCCCAGTACTTCTTCATATTTCCCATCAACAATGCTGACACGTCAAACTTACCAAAACGTCTCTGGTAATTCAGCGTCAGATGCGCCTGCATCTTTCTACCGAAATCCATGTTCTTATAATCAATGGTTTGTGCAGTAGTATTTTTATCGTAACCAATCTTTGTCACAGAGAAATTGTCCTGCATATCCACATTACCAATCTCATAAATGGCGTACGAATTATTAATCAACTGGAAATATTTGTTGGTAAATTCAAAACTGAACATTCCGTTGGCGGTCAATCCCTTCGTAATGCCGTTCAAATCCAAATCCATCCCCGTACGGAACTGTACATAACGATCCATTTGCGTTACATTTCCCTTCTGGGTAAGGTCTCCCAGCAGGTTGTCCTGATATACAGAAGTTCCTCCTAATACATACCGGTCATTGATGGTCTTCACTCCTGTCAGTTCTGCCATATTAGTAATACGGTCAGTAGGAATCAACAAAGGAAATGAATGAGGCAGGAAAGAAGATGCCTTCGTCCAAAAAGTCTCCTTTTCCACTCCATTATCATCATAGGTAGACACATTCGGCGTATTCAGAATATCAAAAACCGCAGTCGCATCCACATTCATTCTCAGCCACTTGGTTACATCGAAATCCACCTTACCACGCACGCTCATAATGTTCTGCACATTGCCATCAGCAGCTTTGAACCATTGTTCATTGCGCTTCCAGCCTAAGTTCATATAATAGCGTACTTTATCATTACCACCAGATGCTTCACCATACACATTGCTGAAATTCACCACATCCTTTACAAATGCATCTCCATAATAATCCACATCCGGATACAGAAAAGGATCTACCCTATTCCGCGTATTTTTAATTAATTGAGGAGAGTAAGGCAGGGCATCAGGCGAACCACCATCATTCAGATAAGCACGGTTATACACTTCCATATAAGACGCTGCATCCAGGTATTTCGGATAAGCAATTGCCTGCTGCAAACCATATTCTGCATTGAACTTCATCTTATTTTTCCCAAAATCTCCCTTTTTCGTGGTAATCAACACCACTCCGGTATCAGCATCAGCTCCGTAAAGAACGCGTGAAACTGCATCCTTCAATACCGTAATCTGATCTATTTCCAGCAGATTAAGGTATTTGATGTCTTTTATCACCCCGTCTACCACATAAATCACATTCCCCATTCCATGTAAATTCACTCCGGTAAGTCCAGTTATTTTATTTTGGAGTGCTGACTGTACATCCTGACGGGAATCGTACTTCAGGACTTCATCCGGATTCACCACAGACACACTTCCGGTGGTCTGCTTCAAGTCCATTTTCTGGTAAGCCAAGTTCACCACTCGACCTGCCTCTTTATCTGTATCCTCTACAGGCAATGCACTCTGGGCAAAGAGCAAGTTTGCAGAGAACAAAGCCAATAAAGAACTAATAGCTTTTTTATTTTTCATAACATATTACATTTTAAGTTTACTCCCATCCTGTATTTTGCGGGAATTCAGGATACATTTTAGTCAAGTTCGTCGGGAAAGGTAACCAATAATGCTTCGGTGCCTCAAAAGTACGGTTCACCAATGTACGACGCGTAAAGTTCGTCCAGTCTTTGGTGAAGTCCATTGTCTGGATAGCTTCTCCTCTCAGATGTTCACCTAATTTATAACGACGGATGTCATACCAATACTGTCCTTCAAAGCAGAATTCTACGGCACGTTCGTTCAGAATCATTTTCATGAAATCACCGTGTGCTCCTCCATGAGCATCAGTATCTACCTGTCCGGCACGTGAACGTATCTCATTTACTGCATCAAGCGCAGACATTCCACAATCTCCAATTTTCTGATTGGCATCTCCTAATGCCTGATAAACCGCTTCGGCATATAGCAGATACACTTCTGCCAAACGCATCAGAGGCACCATCATACGCATGTTGTTATATTCCGTACCATTATCCGTCTTATTACAGTTCCATGGCCAATACTTATGTATAAAATACGGAGTCTGGCAGTTATCTGCATTCCGGGTTTTCCCTCCAATATACAATTGTAGGATTGTCTTCTCCGTATCGCCCGGATTATCACGGTCTACATAAATAGCTTTCTTAAAACGCGGATCACGTCTTTCCCACATATACAATTTACCATTTTCATCAAACTTTCCGTCCAAGCTTTTATCATACAACTCTCCATTATCCATTTCAAACAAGTCCACATAATTCTGGGTAGGCGTACAGTTAATTGCATTACCTCCAAAAACGGAGTTATCCGGCAAATGAATACGACCAAGCGTATTCAGAATCAAGGTATTTCCTTTCAGGGTATTGTATCTTCCCCATAAAGTTTCCTTACTCCAGGGTACCGTACTTCCATCAACCGTATAGAACATGTCTGAATAGTTTGACCAAGGCAGTAAACCATAAGCATCCCCATTATCTTTGGCCATCTTGATAGCAGCCGACGCTGCTTCTGCCGCCTGTGTCATCAGTCCTGTATTCACTTCTGCAGGTTTCAAGTCAGAAAGAGAAGTACCAGAATATTCACTCATCAACGGAGAAGCTGCAAACACTAAAGCACGAGCTTTATAGGCTAACGCTGCCAATGCCGTACAACGTCCTCTGTTAGCCACATCGTTATCCCAGACTATCGGAAGAAGTTCTGAGGCCTCCTGCATGTCTTCGGCCACGCGCACAGCACACGCCTGATAGCCATAATACGTATTCCCATCTTTTGCGGTATACTCACCAAAACGAGGCAACTTAAATTGTTCTGAGTCATCTGTAAGTACTTTATCTACATAAGGAATTGAGCCCCAGGCAGCTAAGATTTCCTGATGGAAGAATGCACGCATAAAAAGCAACTGACCTTTTATCTTGTTCTTTTCTTCTTCCGTTCCTTTCATCAGGTCAAAGTTTTCCAGTCCCAGGTTGGCAATACGAATCGCCTTCCATCCGGCCCATATACCCGGTCCATAGTCATCCACCGTACTCAGGTAACCTCTCGTTAAATACTGATTGTAGAGTCCTCTCACAGAATTATATCCCGTACTCCAGTTTGTAGTACCGATTGTCTCTCCTCCATAACAGTTATCCATACATACCGTATTCACAATCGGATCGGCCACATACATATATAACTGATCTACAAATCCCTGAAAATTATAGTAATCTCCAAAAATTTCTTCCGTATCTTTTGCTGCCTCCACCGGAACACTCAGGTAATCGGTACACGAAGTACCTATTACCACCATTTGGGCAGAAAGCAATAATGTATAAAATATTTTTTTCATAATGCAAGCGTATTAAAAGCTGATATTTGCACCAAAATTTATCTGTTTCGTATTAGGATAGCTCTTCAAATTAAAATTCGCACCTTCTATATCCATCGGCAAAGCACTCCAGAAAAAGAGATTGTTTCCATTCACATATAAGCGCAAATTAGAAATAGACAGCTTATTCACCCAAGCCTTAGGGAAAGTATAACTTAATTCAGCCGTCTTCAAACGTAGATAAGAACCATCATAGAACACTGAGCTTCCCGTAGGGCTCTTGGCTGTCATGCTCAATGCCCGGTAAGTCCCGTCACCATGGAATTCAGGAGTCCATGTTTCATTCAGATTACGTTCGTACACACAATCTGAATTAAAATCAAATTCTGCAATATCATACGCATTGACCGACACATTATAAGCTCCATAGAACTGGCAACTCAGACTCCATCCTTTATAACTCACTCCTACAGAGAAGCTATAAGTATTTTGCGGATAAGTAGAATACCCCCACGGACATCCGTCATTATTGTTAATGATTCCATCACCATTATAATCCAGCATACGATATTGACCCGGTAATAAAGTGGCATTCGTACTTGCATTTTCATACAGTACACCAGTATACAAATCGTCCCAACTCTGGATAATTCCCGTAACCACCTGCGGCTTAATCTGTCCAATGGCATAACCTGCCGCTTTTTGATAGTCAGGTTTCAGTTCAGGGTCTTCCTTATAAGTAATCTTATTTTTTGCTACTGTCCAGCTGTAAGAACCCCATACCCCCCAGTCTTTCCAATTCTTCTGCACCTTGAATTCCAATTCTGCACCATGAGAATCCACACTACCTAAATTGGCAGCCGGAGGTGTCTGTCCAAAGAAATCAGGTATACTTCTGTCATTTGAACCAATCAACATATCATATCGATGTTCATTAAAAATATCGATATTAGCTGTAATCAGGTTATCGAGCACTCCCAATTCGATACCAAAATTCTGCTTGCGTGCTTTTTCCCATCTCAAATCCGGGTTACCAGGAGTTCCTTCTATAAAGATAGGATAAGTACCTTGCTTAGGAGAAGGATAACCGAAATTCGGCCATCGTCCTGTATTGAAAGATCCACCCGGGAACAATTTATCCGTTTTCAAGAACTCATTCCAGGTAGTTACATACGGCCACTGACCTACTCCCGGCAAATTATCATTACCTACCAGACCGATAGAGTATTTCAATTTCAGGTTGGAAATAAACGGGAGATGTTCTTTCATGAACTTTTCCTCACTTACTCGCCAGCCCAATGCCAGAGAAGGGAAAAAGTCAAATTTATGTCCCGGACCAAATTTCTCAGAACCATTGTATGCCGCATTCACTTCGGCCAGGTATTTTCCGTCATAGTCATACGTTATACGTCCTACCCAGTCTTCACGTTTGCTGGGCCATACACTACCTGTAGCATACTCCTGACGGCTGAACAAAGCCAAGGCACCTACATTATGCACGCCAAAACGTCGGTTATAAGAAAGCGACATTTCATAATACATATTTCTTCGGGTCTGATTAGCAGTCGTTTCATTCAGGTATTCCGTAGTGTAACCTAAAGGAGAGGGATAGAAATCAAAACCATCATCACCAACAGCCGGAACTTCATATTTCCATTCTCCTTTCTCCTTATCCCACATCTTACGCATATAGTTTTGCGTATAATCATCACTGATTTGCTGTCCCAATGATGTGAAATAGTTATCAAAAGAGAAACGGCCCTTAAAACTCAACCCCTTCGTAATGAAATCCAATTTCTGCTGCAATTCAAAGTCTGTGGTAATAGACGTACGGTTTGTCACCTTGGTACCATTGGCCATCATGTAAAAATAACCATTAAAACCTAATCGGTCGGACTCTGAGTCATCCATACCGTAAGTACCGTCACTATACACCGGCAAAGCCGTTGACGGAGAATATTTGTACACAGAATACCACATGTTATGAATACCATTAGCAGGAGTCTGCTGCTTACCGTAGTATCCACTTAAATTCACCTTAAATTGTGTGGTTTTGGTCAGATTAAAATCCAAATTCGTACGGAAGTTAAAACGGTCGTATCGGAAAGCCGGACTATATCCGCGTGAATTTTCTCCAGTATCAAAAATATCACCATCGTAAATATATCCCAACGAGGTAAAATATTTTACAAAATCCGTACCACCGGAAATATTGACGTTATACTTGGTAGAGTAAGCCGCATTATTCAACATATAATCCTGCCAGTCTACATTTGTATATTTTTCCGGTTCAATCTGGCTTCTGTAAAGCTCCAGCTCATTTGCCGTCGTAAAATACTTCCAATACTGACTGCCATACAGAGGCAGTTCATTTACTATGGCATAGTTACGAGCCATGCGTCCTGTATACGAATCCATCGGTTTTTCTACCTTTGACAAAGACTTGATAGACACATTCGCTTCGGCAGTTACTTTCGTTTTTCCCTTGGCTCCTCGCTTAGTATTAATCAAGATAACACCATTCGCACCTTTCACACCAAACACAGCCGTGGCCGATGCATCCTTCAATACAGAAAAACTTTCGATTTCATTCACATCAATATCGTTCATGGAACGTTCCATACCATCCACCAGGATAAGCGGCTGGGCATTGTTCCAAGTATTCATACCACGAATCAGGATTTGTGAATCAGTTCCATATTCACCTCCACCGCCCGGGTTACCGTTTGTGGTCATAACAGTCACACCCGGCATGGCACCACTCAATGCATCGGTCAGGTTAGATACCGCTCCTTTTGATTTCAGTTTATCACCGGTTACTTGTGCAATAGAGCCTACTACACTTTCCTTTTTCTGTTGTCCGTAGCCTACCACTACGACTTCTTCGAGTACCTGTGAGCTCTCCTTCATCACCACCTTGATGATACCAGGCTGCACTTTGATAATCTGGTCATCAAAACCGATATAAGAGACCCTTATTTTCGCATCCTTACTGGCTACTTTCAACGTAAAGTTTCCGTCAAAGTCTGTAATCGTACCGTTAGTAGTACCTTCTTCCAGTACATTCACCCCAATCAGTGTCTCCCCATTCTGGTCGACCACCACTCCCTTTACCACCAATCCTTCCTGCTGAATAGAAGAGAGCAATGGAGCTTCACTGGCATTCAAACTTCCTCCGCCTAAAGAAAGCAGCATCATCGCCATCAGCGAATACCTTCTCGGAAAGTGGAAGCCTATCAATCTTTTGTTTGTTTCCATAATATTAACATCATTCTTTAATTCAAACACCGGCTTTGTGTATGACAAAAGTACCCCAGAAGCCGGAGTTGAATTATTTATTTTATACACTTTTTTTGTCTACTTGTCCGAAACACGGGCGGGAATCACTCAAAATTGATATTTTTCGTAGTTTCCGGGTCAATGTTGAACCAAGTATCTTTGTTCTCATTTGTAATTTTCACACCATCAATCGTCACATTACGGAAGGTAATATCCTTTACCCACCAGATTGCCGTAGGATCGTTCTTCACAATCGGTGCATTCGTTTTCCCCACGGTTTTAGCTCCCGTAATCAGATTCGTTTTCATGCCATTACTTTTATCGCCTACCTGCTCTTCTATAGACACATTCTCCAGCAAGATGTCACCCATCCAACCTAAATCAGCTTTAGAGGACAATGGAATTTTAGCAGGTTCATTAGGATTCTTGCCCGTAAAAGGGTCGTATTTATCATAATTGGAATTAGGCTTCAAATTCACAAATCCCGGTATTTTCCCTTCAAAACGGATATTCCGAAGTACGGTAGTGGGTGCACCCACCGGAGGATTATAAGCATACTCATTTTGTGACATAATAAGTCCCTTATTATTACCCATGCTCAACCATTCCGGAAAGATAATGTCGATATTATCAAAAACAGACCCTCCGATGTCAAAATACTGCCAGCCGTTTGTCAGGATACTTCCGTTAAATGCGGGCCACAATACACAATCTTTCACATCCAAGGTATAATTGTAGAAAAAGTCATCGCATGCACGAATAAAACAATTGGAAATCTTAGAGTTCAATCCTGGGCGAAGACCATCGTTGTTACAATGCCAGCCCAAGAATTTCACGTTTGTAAATGTGGCATTATCCGTAGGCACAATTCCATGGTGAGGGGATTCCATTGCAATCACCCCGTCAATCACCGCATTGTTACCCAACTGAATCAACTGCCCCATCAGTCTGTTCGAATTTTCAGGTTGCCACATATACTGACGTCCGGACAAGATACCTCGTCCATATACCGCCTGATTACTGTCGCCATAATTACGTCTTAATATATAGCCTTCCACAAAAGCTCCTCCTGCTATATATATCTTCTGATTGGCTGTAATAGTCAAACCACCCTGTTCATTTATCATTACTCCACGGGAGCCATCTTTCTTCAAATTATAGTATCCCGGTTTGAAATAAATTACTTCTGCATTGGCTAAATCCGATTCGGATACCTCTTTTGAGTAATACACTATATTCTGTCGGGCCGGGTTGGGTTTCAAAGTTTCCACCGGATCTACAAAAATGCAAAGCATATCTTTAATCCAGTTAAAAGGAGTACCTGCACCACCTTGTCCCACTGGTACTGTTACAATGTTACGAGGGTCATCAAAATTTACAGCAATATATTTATTCGCTGCATCCACCGTAAACGAGACAGAAGACCCACTACCCTGTGCAGACAAGTTATAACTTTTAGGAGAAATCTGCACATTACTACTAGAGTAACCGTCCTTGCTTTCAATTCTGAAAGTCAGTTTTTTGTCCTGACCAGGATCGTATGTTACAGGTACAAAAGAAAATGAACGCTGCTTGGTATAGGCAGCTTGCAAATCTTCTCCAATAGTTCCATTAGGCATTTCTTTTTCTACTATCGGATCAGACTGCAACACCTGAATCTCCTTCTCTTCTTCTCCATCCACCGTGACAAATACCTTGTAATGCTCAGAAAGTTTGGCCTGTCCTTGTTCAGTAGGCCATTCGTATGTAGTTAACACTTCTACCGGAGCTTCCTCCTCATCCGTTTGTCCACCTCCCTCTATTGTAGAAATGTATGCATCCATTATATTATCGCTACAAGAACAAAAAAAGACTATTCCCATAGCGATTAGCATATTCTTATATATTTTCATGATAAAATATCGTTTAAGTGTTAATTTTTCTACCGAAACCATATCCATTTTCATATTATTTTTTCATATTGGAAACCATAAAACGAAAAATGAAATAATCTATTAGTTTCATAATTGGTAATGTCAGGTTAATCCTGACATTACCAATCGACATCAAACATTAATTCGGTAAAATTACATTTGTACAACCTTCAAATATTCCACCCCAAGTCTTTGGTTCTTGTGCCAAAGAACCAGGAACTTCCCCTGTAACAGTTCCATATAAACCCATATTATTTTTAAGTTCCAGCTTCTTAACCTGCGGGTGTAAGTTATGTAGAATATCAGCCACATCCATTTTTAAATCAGGGCTATATGACACCTGAATATATTTTAAACGTTGTATAGCAAGAGGATGAACCTGTCCTTCCAGCTTTCCAGCGCCTTGCCATATCTGCTCAAAACCTTGATTAAACAGAACTTCTAACGGAAGTTGACCCTTTAAATTATTAATACCTCCGATGCCCATCAAATTAAAAGACTGACCAGTTATATCTTTAGAGCCACCAACTCCCCAGACACCAAATATCAAAGGATTATCAGTACCTTTTCCATATTCTGTAGATGTACCCTTCGTACCACCAGTAAAATATATTTCTTTATCCAACCATTCTGGTGTGGTAGCTTCATATTTAGTAGAAGTCCAGCTTTCTCCTCCCATTTGATAGTACATCACTCTCAGAATTCCAGTAGAAGTCAATCTCAATTGCCATTTACTTGGATCTCCTTGTGTAGTTGTATTATATTTTACACCTGATCCATAAGTATAAGAAATATCAGCATTATCACCTTTTTGAGGATAAATATTTTCCATTGCATTCCAATCAAAATAATGAGGATGTGCTACCAAATCACTCGGGAATACACCTTTAATATTATTGCCCGACAACTTCAGTACCTCAAGATTAGTTAAGTCTATCAGGCTGACAGGAACTGCCGGTTTAAAGGTAACACCACCACTTAAACTTTCATTACCATATTTGATATCTGGTAAATCAGGAGTTGCTACCAATTCATTATTCGACAAATCAAGCACACGCAAAGAAGTAAATTGTGAGATACTTGCAGGGATATAACCTTTAAGCCCTTTACCTGAAAGATTCAGTTCAGCCAGATTACTACCTTCAAACTTCACTCCCGTCCACTTAGTATAATCAGGTTCAGAAGACCAGTTCAATGCATTATTATTCTCACCTTCCAATGCAGCTTCCAACTCTTTCAAATTTTTAGCATCTGTCGGCATTTCTCCCTTATTCTGCTGTACATTAATTGTCACTGTATTTCCTTCACCAAAAGTCACAGTAAACTTACCAGAACGGCCCCCTTCAGTATCCATATCAGAATTCGGCTCAGCAATCACTTTCACCTCTACCGGTTCCAAAGAAGCCACACCTTCTGAAGGCTCAAATGTCAGCCATTCTGAATTAGTACCAGCCTCAATTTTCCAGTCTGCATTCGCATTCAGTGTGATGGTGCGAGTATCTCCTCCTCCACCAAGTTCTGTCAGGCCATCAGTTGTTAAATCTGTATTTTTATCCTTGATTGTATACTTCAAAGGAGCAGGATCCTGAGTCACGGTATATTCGTTTGAAGTTGACTCCGGCACACGTACTTCGAATTTTCCCTCACGTACTTTTGCAAACGGATTGGGGTCTACACTCACTTTTACTTCCATATTTTCTCCAATCTTACCTACGTTCGTCTCATCAAAGTGAATCCAGTCCTCTGCATTCTTTGTCTTTACTATCCATTCGGTATTTGCCGTAACGTTAAAAGTACTTGTTCCGCCATCTGTAGCAAAAGTAAATATGTTATCTGCCGGACCAGAAACCTCCAGACGAATGTTATCTTCCAAATGGATGACCGTAATAGGATATTTTCTGCCGGAAGCATTGAATATAAACTTTGAATACTGCTTTTCAGCCAATGTATTTGCTTTAGTCGCAGTTACCGTCAGCTTAAAGTCACCGGCTTTACCGCTCATAGGTTCCACAGAAAAGAAATCACCTTCTTCTACTTCAATTGTCCAGTCTACATCGGATGAACCGTTCAGCGTAGCAGAAGAACCGGCATCCCTACTTAATTTAGCCCGAGAATAATCGAATTCCACATTGACTCCCTGAGGAGTATTGCCACCGTCAAGAGGAGAATTGTCGTCCTTACACGAGAACATGCAAGCTGCCAACCCTACAAAAAGAATTGATTTAAAAAATGTTTTGTTCATGATACATGTTTTTTTAGTTATTACATAGTATTAACGTTTTTTCGAAAGACAAAGAAAAGCCAAACGGAATGAATCCGTTGGCTTATTCATACGCACAATTGTTTCATTTGTACAGAAAAGCTTATCCCCATTTACAGCTATCTGTAGCATGCATTATTTCACATTCCCCGCAAAGAATCTGCACGCAGAAATCCGAACATCTCCACCTACAGCTTTCAAGTAGATAGTCTGTTTGCCATTAGCATCTATAAGAGAAGTATCCACATAGCCATCTTTCTTCGCAAGCAGCGTACCGAGCAACTTGCCGTCGGCCGAGCCTGTACGTACTTCAATTTTCAAAGGAGCTTTCACCCCGGAAACTTCCGCACTGAAATAATAGTAGCCTGTACCCAGATTGACTTTGGAAACGGATACTGATTCACCATCTGAAAGAGCAGCCTGCTTCAAAGCAAGGTTCACCACAGCCGGCTGATTGATTTTCACGGCGGCAACTCCTTCAATAGTCTGTTTCACCGGCACAATGCTTCCGTCTTTCCTATAATTCAATTTGTCTATGCACACAGAACGCTGTGTCCAGGTGCCCGGTCCTTTAAATCGGTCCTGACGCCAGGAAGAAAGAGCGGAAGTGTGATAAAACAAATATTCCTGCCCGTGGTATTCCACAATACCTCCGTGGTTCGACTGGGTCAGACGCCAAGGTACATAGTCATATCCCGGCAATTTCGGGCCGTTCTTCACACCTACTCCCAACTCGTAGTTCATCACTCCTCCGTATTTGAAAGGCCCCATAGGAGAATCGCCTACGGAATAGGCCAGTTCAGAAGGCTTGCGGTTCGGGTCGTCCGGTTGCTTCCGATCAATCTTGTTACCGTACTTCGTATGATAAGAAAGATAGTACTTTCCGTCGTGCTTGTTCATCCAGATGGCTTCCATGAAGCGGTCAGTATCCACATCCAGTTTTACAGGTTTCCCGACAAACTCATACATGTTGTCTTTCAACTGCGCAGCCATGTGACTGCCCCAGTACAGGTAAATCTTGCCGTCCGTATCGCGGAACACTGCAGGGTCAATTCCTCTTGTTTCCTTTATTTGCGGAGCCAGCACCTTGAAACGTTCGGTCAGCGAATTGCTTTCCGCTACAGCCAGATAAGCCGTCACTTTCCGCTTTTCCTGTGAAGACTCTGCTCCATGCTGGATACGAATCGGAATATACAGATAATACTTGCCGTCTTTATAGATAAAGTCCGGAGCCCATACCGCCCACTTGTCTGAAGCCGGCGCGTCTTTCGGACGAATATCGTTTACATGGAAAATCTCTCCATGGTCAGTCCAGTTCACCATGTCGGACGAAGAAAAGGCATGATAGCAATGCATGGTAGAATATCCACCGCCATTCTCGTGGTCTACGGAAGTTATCATCCACACCTGTCCGTCGGGCATCACATGTGGAGCCGCATCGGCAGTATACATGTGACGTATCACCGGATTCCCGTATGGATAAGGGTCGGTGTTCACATTCTTTTTTACCTGTGCACCCACGGTTCCTGCCAAAGCCATGCACAGAGACAAAAATAAAAATCGTTTTTTCATTGATTGATGTTTAAATGGTATTTAAAAGATAATTGAATTCATTCCGATCCTTTCCCGGCAGCCACATCCGAACGCTTCAGCAGTTCTGCCCGGATGGCAGCAGCTTCCTGAAAGAATTTCTTTTCATTGGCTTTTTCCACTTCCGGATCATTGGTACCATCAGAAGCCACATCCTGGAGTGAAACTCCCCACCTGCCCAGTAGCACATAATAAGTAGCGCAGTCGGAATCATCCACCGTATCGAACGCATACTTCCCAGTGGCAAAGATTTTACCCAAGTGACTCTTATGAAACTGATTGAAATAGTCTTTTCCACGCGGACTGCCGCTCACAATACCGTGCTGTCCGATGGCACCTAACTCATAATACAAAATCTTGCCTTGTGCGGCCATCGCTTTCAGATAACTGCACGCTGCAGCATCTTCCCGGCAGTTGGCTACATTCTCCGGATGTTCCGGACTACCCTGGTGCAAAGAGGAATCCGTCCAATGACCAATAAAACGGACTTTCTTCAATAAATGAGCACGTCCGGAATGAAGACAGGCATTTACCAGAATGGCCGGTTCGGTCAAAGAACCCCAGCAAAGCACGTTCACCGTGTCTTTTTCATGCTGCAGCAAGTCTAAAAGAGAAGTGACTGTAGGATAACGGTCGAGGATTCTGGCATAATCCTTCTTGTAGTCAAAACGCTCTGCACTCTCTTTGATGCAGCTCTGGGTAAAGGAGATGGAATCCGGGAAATCCGGATATACCTTTTTAAGATTCACCACATCGGCCGCATAAGCGTCGCCAAACTCACGTTGCGCCCACTCTGCCTGGTTGCCGGACGAAGCATGCTGTTTCCGGTGAGTACTGGCCACCACAATACCTCGCGTATCAAAACAATCGGCCAGCAACAAATATCCGGCCATGGCCGAAATATCGTCAGGGTCATTCACTGTACCTTCTTTATTGGGACCCGGGATGGTCTTATCGGACATATCCGTGTAAATCCATACTACAGGCTTTCTTGTATCGGCATAAAGGGCGGAAGAGATTCCGCCCAAACATACTGCCAGCCAAACTACCAGTTTATTCATAATCATTAAATCCAAGATATTTATTATACTCAATACATTCCTGTTCAATTATATCCAGTGATGAAGTCAGTCTCTTTCCCTTACGGGTCTTAGTCGGTTTTTCATCTATGGATTTAGAGACATGCGACGTACCGATGCTGGGCACATTCACTTTCGGGATGAAAGTTCTCAAGCGTGCCTTTACGTCGGCATATTTTTTGTCGGCAGCCAGATTTTTCCATTCCAAAGGATCGTGTTTGTGGTCATAAAGCTCTTCCGAACCATCCCGATAGATAATATAACGATAACGACCGTCACAAATAGAGTGCTCGTTTTGTGCCAGTGTAGTAATGGCCGGCTTCGTCCAATGTGCATTCGGATTCTGTAACAAAGGAGTAATGTCATTTCCTTCGTTCAGCGGATTAGCAGGCAGTCCTGCCAGGGAAACCAGCGTGGGATACAAATCCAGCAAGCTGACCGGCTGTTTGCACACGCTTCCCGGTTTTGTGATGCCCGGAGCCACAATAACCATCGGTACATGGCAAGAACGGTCCCACAATGAGAATTTGCGATAACGCATCTTTTCGCCCAGATGCCATCCATGGTCGCCCCAGAACACCACGATGGTATTGTCTCTTTCCGGACTCTTTTCCAGCGCATCCACTATCTGACCGATGCAATCGTCTGCATAGCTGATGCAAGCCAGATAGGCACGAACCGCCTCTTTCTCCATGGCATACTTCTTCAGAATATTGAATTCATGTTCAGGCTTGTTATATCCGGTCATCGACAAAGCTCGTGGAGAAAGTTTTTCCATGGTTTCCATCGGGTCCTGCTTAGGCAACTGAATATCTTCAAGTTTGAAACGGTCGAAGTATTTCTGAGGTACATACCACGGAAGATGCGGACGAAAAATGCCACAAGCCATAAAGAAAGGCTTATCATGTTTTTTCATAAGCTCCTGAGCAGCCCACTGCGCATTCAGGAAGTCGTTGGTCTTTGTTTCGTCCACATCAACTCCTGCCCAGTCAAGAATAACAGCTCCTCCAGTGGTCTGTTTTTCCAACCCGTTGGCTTGTTTTCCTTTCTGCCGGGGAGGATTCAGCGACAAACCACCTAAATTTTCCTGGCTGTCCCATGACTGCGGGTCACCCCAAGGCCCCATCGGCTGATGGAATATCTTTCCGCGCGCCATGGAATAGTATCCGTGATTCGAAAAATACTTCGGTAAGGTCACGGCATCTTTCAACACCGGAGATTCACGCATAAATTCAGCATTTCCATAAACTCCGGTAGTGGAAGTACGGAAACCGGACAGAAGTGCGGCACGTGAGGCATTGGAAACCGGAGCCGCACAATAGGCCGACTCAAACACCATTCCCATGGCAGCCAGACGATCCATATTGGGGGTACGGGTATTGGGATGTCCTTTCATAAATCCCACCCAGTCGTTCAAATCATCCACTGCTATAAAAAGCACATTCTTCGGCTTTTCACTCTGCGCTTGCATCCATGCCGGCATCAGCGTGGCTGCAATTCCTATCAGCAAATTCTTGTTCATTGTCATACTTTTAATGGTTACTTATTTAAATGTGAGGTATCTACATCCGATTGAAAAATCCATCCCGGGAATTTCAACTTTTCTCCTTTCTGCAAACGGTTATAATAATCCCGGTGATTTTTGTCGCAATAAGGCATGCGTTCATAATAACCCGCATCCCCCGCCATGCGATGGTCTCCCTGAGATTTCAATTCCTCAAACATCTGTTTCCGGAGTTTATCGGCCATTTTTCGTCCTTCGCCCGAGGAAATCAGGTTGTGCATGCAGTCAGGGTCTTTTACAATGTCATAAAGTTCCTCTTGCGGTCGCTTTCCAAAATTCAGACTCCAGTACTTATGCGCCTCTGTTTTACCGTCTTTTATCAGTTCTGTCTTAATGGCTCCTCCGTCACAGTTCAGATAACCCGTTTCTGGATTGCCTGCCGGCCAGCGGTCCGGTTCGAAATTATAGACATAGAGATACTGTTCGGTCACGATTCCCCGGATGGGATAACCGGCATCATCAGGACGACCTATATCGTGACGTTCCTTTCCTATCAGCACATGATTACGGGATGAGTCATATTTGCTTTTTCCGGATTTTATGAGTGAAAGCATGCTTTTGCCTTCTATCTGCTGCATACCTTTTGCCTCACCGTCTATTCCTGCCGCTTCCAAGAAAGTAGGTGCCAGGTCGATGAAATTGACAAAATCAAAATTCTTCACTCCCTTCTGCGGAATTCCCTTTGGCCAGTACACCAGCATCGGCAAATGATTGGAGGCATGATACGCCTGTCCTTTTATACGCGGAAAAGGCATGCCGTTATCAGCCGTCACCACGATAATGGTATTATCCAGTAACCCCTCTGCCTTCAACTTTTCTACCATCTTTCCCAAGTGGGCATCAAAATGCTCCAGTTCGAAAGCAAAATCGAGCATGTCATTCCGCGTTTCTTCACAATCGGGCCAGTAAGGCGGAACCCGGTCTATATCCGCAGTCCGGTAATTTCCCTTATTAACCCCACTTCCGTATTCATAGAAGCGGTGAGGTTCCAGCGAACCATACCAGAAAAAGAAAGGCTGTGATTTATCCCTCGTATCAATGAATTCCGCAAAGTTGGCTGCATAGTCAATATTCGAGATTTCCGGAGTGGCCGGAGTCAGCTTGATACGGTCGAATGACGGACCTATCAGTTCACGTCTTTTCCCATTTATTTGTCCCGGATCGCCCGGTGCCCAACCTTTTCCTGTTTTAGCTACCACATAGCCATTTTCGCGCATTACCTCTGCAAATGTTTTAAACTGCGACGGCCAAAAGGCAAAATGATTGCAGGCTGCTTCCAACTGCCAGGAATTCCGTCCTGTCAATATACACGAACGGCTGGGTCCACTTTTGGCATTACAGGTATAGGCATTCATGAAAAGCGTGCCTTGAGAAGCCAACTGGTCTATGTGCGGAGTCCGCACCCACTTGCATCCGTATGCCCCCCAGAAAGGAAAAGACACATCATCTGCCAGACAAAATAAGATATTGGGACGAGCGTCCGGACGAACCGCCTCTGTACATTCCTTCCCATGCATGTTCATTGCCGTACAAACAGCAACTGATGTCAACCAAAGTGTATTTTTCATATCAAAAGTCTATTAAACTCCCTCAAAAGTAGGAACGCGGCCATACAATCATTGTACGCCGCGTTCACAGTTTTGGTTTATTTGTTCAAAAGTATCAGAAAACTAACTCCCGCACTATCTCAAGTGTATCATCCGCCTCTTTCATCTCGAAAAAACGGGCATGAGGCTCTGCCCCGCCATTGGGATAATGGAGCGTCATTACCAGACGTCCGTCAAAAGTCTTGAACAACATGGCATGTCCGCCGTGTTCCCCATACAGAGGAGAAGGCCTGTGCTTCCAGGGTCCCCAAATACTACCCGAAACCGATACGGCCGTAGACACGGCATATCCTCCCGGCCCGAAACTGGACCAGAGCATAATCAGCTTTCCATTGGCATTGCGGTGCAGGAAGCAGCCGTCGGTCACGTAGCCTTCCACTTTCTTGCCCTTATACATATCCAGCGATTGCACCCAGGAAGCATCTTTCGCCCTGAACATCGTCACTGGGGTTCCTTCCGGCATGTACAAATCTTCCGACAACGGCAACAATTCCATCGTTCCGTCTGTCATTTGTGTCCACTCATGGCAGAACACCATATATGGCTTTCCGTTTTCCACATACAAGGTACCATCGAGCGACATCCAGTCGGCTGGCGTGTGAGGCTTGCCCGTCAACGGCACAAAAGGTCCTTCGGGCGTATCTGCCACCAAGAGAACAGTTGCTCTTCGGTGTAAAAACGGACGACCGGGAACTTGTTGCGGAAGAGGCGACTTCTCGTTGGTGAACGTAGCAAACAAATAATACTTCCCTTTATATTCATGCATTTCAGGAGCCCAGATTCCGTGAGAAGCATCGGCCCACTCACTATCCACCGACTCGTATACCATATAAGGACCTTCCCAAGTCTTCAAATCCCGACTTTTATACATCTTCAGGCCATGCTTGCCATTCGGACGGTCTGCTTTCTGCCGGGTGGCACAATACAAATAATAGGTCTGTGTCTTCTCGTCTGGAAAAATATAAGGGTCGCGCACCGCAATCTCATGAAGCGAATGTTTTCTTACCTGAAGAGGGAATGCAGCACCTTCCTTGTATTCAAAATAGTCAAAAGAAGCCTTGTTTCCTGACTTCTGCCCGTTACTGCTGGCATACATTCCAATAAACGGACCGATGAAACCACCTGCATGGTTGCTGCTGTTAATCGTGGCATCCTGCGCTTCACCCAGTGCCATCATTTTTTCCGGCTGACTGCCCACATAGAAACGATAGCTTTTACCCTGTGCTACCACCCACAGGCAAACTTGCTTATCCTTATAAGGAAGGGAAGCCATTACCATCTGCCTTCCTTTATCAACCTTATACAACAGCAGACTGTCCTTTCCGTGCCGACGCTGTTTCACCAGCCGATAATGATTGGCTCCGTTCTGCATGAGAATCAGACCGGCTTCCTCCCCTTCACGCGCTGGTTTGAAATGCATCATAGCAGAGGCGGTAAAATTAAAATGCTGTATCCGTCGTGCTATCAACGAAGGGTTGACCAGCTCTTTAACCGACTCCGGACGCAATTGCAGCGTCAGCTTGCCGTCTGCCAACTCAAACCAGCGAGTATAAGGAGTGCGAAGAAAGTTCCAGCAATTACGCAGTTCCGGCGCGTCAAAATCATCTTTTGCCAGCTCTTCCGGAAAAGGATGAGAGCGGATACCCGTCGCTTTCTCTACCGATAACACCCGTCCTATGCCCGGATTAAACACCGGCCATCCGTTCTGAAACTCAACCGGAGTAAGAAAGGTTTCTCTGCCCAGCATCGTAAATCCATCCAACGGACGGACTCCCAACATCACCGACCACCATTTGCCTTCCGGTGTCTGAACCAAATCGGCATGTCCCACCGTCGTAATATCAGCTTGCTTCCCCAAAAAACGATGAGTAAGCACGGGATTGGCAATGCCAGGCACATAGGGTCCCATTACCGAGTCTGACATAAAAGCCGTAACGGCATGGTTATTCCAGGTGCCTCCTTCTGCCACCAGCAAAAGATACTTCTTTCCTATTTTATACAAATGAGGAGCTTCCGCAAACGGAGCATTCACGGCATGTCCGGTAGAAATAATCTTGCGTTCCCCCACCAGTTTCCCTTGCTGCAAATCCAACCTCTGAATGTAAATACGGTCTTCATTGGGATAACGGTCCTGATTTTTGGTTCCGTTGATAGAGCCTGTGTACCAGCAAGTACCATCGTCATCAAAGAACAAGGAAGGGTCTATTCCCGGAGCATCCTTAAGGAATACCGGTTCCGACCACGGTCCGGCAGGCGATTTCGCCGTGACATAAAAATTTCCTCCAGCCTGCTGCGCAGTACATATCACATAAAACACTCCTTCGTGATACCTTATCGTAGGAGCCCACAAGCCGGCAGAATGTTTCAATCCTGCTTTTAAATTCAACTGTGAGGGACGGGTCAGCACATGTCCTATCTGCTCCCAGTGCATCAAATCCTTGCTATGATAAATGGGCAGTCCGGGATACCACTCAAAAGAAGAGGTAACCAGATAATAATCCTCACCCACCCGGCAAATAGAAGGATCCGGATGAAATCCCGGAATAATCGGGTTCCGGAACGTAGTAAGGGCATGCAACTGAAAAACCAGGCATAGCCCTACAAAGAGATGTAACAATCGTGTATTCATACTCATATTTTTAATTCTGAAGAGTCATTAAGTTAATCAACAATTTTCTGGCCACCACATTGGCAGTTTCATCTCTCCGATTTAAAGCCCGCACAATATCCAGTGTGCTCAAAATGATTTCTCCCTTTCCCATCTTTAAAGAATGAAGAGCAGAGAAGACCTCAGGCTTATGTTCCGCCACCGCTGCTACCAGACATTTCCCATTCATAATACGCAATGCCTTACGCTGCTTATGGTATTGTGCCAGAGACTGATACTCCCAGTTGAATGCCGTATTACAAGGCAAGCCGGAGAAATACAAGTTTTTAGCTACCGCATAATTTCCACCGAACCAAACGGTCCGCAACGGTACACAACCACGATAATCCAACACCTCTTTTTCAGCAAGAAAAGCTGAAACTTTATCTGCATCTCCTAAAACAAGGAGTCTCCCTCCTGCCTTCACCCATTCCAACAGCTCGCTTCGGGCTTCAATTTCAGGCATAGCCAATTGACGGTCATACGCTCCAATCACAATTACATCCGGATGAGATTTCAGTATCTCTTTTGCAGTAGAAGAACGAAAAACAATGCCCGATGATTTCAGGGCATTCGAAGTATGTCCAAGACTGTCATCCAATAATGCAACATCCAACGAAGAGTCCATTTCATGCAAACCGACCGCATACAATTTATCCATTCCCTCGGCTTTTACTTCGTTACCTTTACACAAGAAGGCCCTCACCACAGTGTATCCCTCCTCACGTGGAGTCATTTTCACCTCCTTCACCAACAACTGTCCATACGTATTTCCTCCTTCCAGTTTTACCGCATAAGTCTTTTCAAAGAAAACTCCTTTATTATCACTGCATGTTACAGACAACCGATACTTTCCTTTCAGGTTCTTCTCATTCACCACATAGAAATCAGCTATGGCCGTATCTCCTCGCTGCATCACCTTGTTTCTTAGTTTGACAGCCACATACAAAGGTTGATTATAATGAGCCAAAATATGAGTATCCCCTTTCGGATGACGATAAGCATCCACAATACCGGAATGATTTTCAATCTTGGTTTCCTCCCATCCATTGACCGCATAACAGTCTACCACATTTCCAATACGGATATTTTCAATAATCCGTCCTTGATAATACATCGCTACATTACCAAAAGACCGGGTAAACGCATCTACATCAGGGAATGCTTTCTGAAAATCCGGATGCGTTTTTAGAAAAGTATCAAAAGCTTCATACTGTGCTAAATATGCATCGCCATCCCAGCCAGTAAGATTACCATTCTTTTCGATTTCTTCTTTTATCAGCTGTAAGCGAGGCGGAGTTCCGATAGCTCCTTCTTCACCCCACATAACAATCTCGCGCAGATTATCTGAATTTCGGAAGATACCCTCTCCGGGGCCTTTATAAAAACGGTCACAATATACCCCCGGACCATCGGGGAAATGCTGATCCCACCACCCTTGCTGATACACTACCGTATCATACGGTTGCATAAAAGACTTGACTGGTGAAGGAGTGACCGGGCATTTTCCTCGATGCAATACTTTAAAAAAATTGCTGGAAGTATAAGTGATATGCCGAGTTTCATCCTGCGAATGGAACAATTTCAAATCTTCTATTTCAAAAGGAAGAGGCTGACGATTTGAAATCTCATTAATCATATTGTATATAATCAGCGAGGGATGACTTCTATCCCTTTTCATCATCCGAAGAAACCTCTCTCTGTTCAAGGCCTGAAGCGATGTATCTCGGGTATTACCTCCTGTTTTATATCCTCCCGGCTCTTCATAATAAAGCAGCCCTAATTCATCAGCCTTATCCAAAAGCAATGTCTGTCCTATTCCTCGATGGAAATTCAGCATATTAAGTCCGAGCTCCTTTGCAAGCCTGATTTGACGTTCAGCCAACTCGGGAGTAGGAATTATTCCATTCACCGGCCAAAATCCCCACGAAATAGCAGTACGCAATACAATCCGCTTTCCATTTAACTGAAAATAACGCCCTTCTTTACCGTCTTTTATCTCAAACCACCTGAACCCAAAACGTTTCCGGACCGAATGGGAGCTTCCATCCTTTCCATTCCAGTCTACTTGAAGCCAATAAAGATTTGGAGTATCCGGACTCCACAGCTGTGCTTTAGGATATTGTAAAATAAATGAATAGTATTCATCCAGTTGATTTCCATTAACACTGATACTCTTATCATATAAAACCTTATTATCATCAGAAGCCGAGAAAAGGCGGAAGCGTAACTCCCCATCCGGAGACTTCTGATTTAACAGGTTATCCACCTTTACCTTCGCACAGATGGTAGTTATCTCCGGAGTATTTTGCACGAACACATCACTGATGTAATTAGGGTCTACCCACTCCAGTTCTACCCGTCCGGTTATTCCTCCAAATCCATGACTCGGAGTAATCCGTCGTTCTCCCCAAAAATGCGGATTAAAATCAGTCCAGGTAAAATTTCCATCAGGATCTATTATCCTCACTGCCAAAGAATTTTTCTTTCCAACTGACACATAGTCCGTAATATCAAGATAAAATGGAGTGCCAAAAGCTTCGTCTCTTCCTACAAATTTCTGGTTGACAAAAACCTCTGCACAGAATCGTACACTTTCAAATTTTAGCAATAGGCGTTGGCCACTTTTAATATGAGGCAACAAGAAGTCGGTACTAAACCAGGAAATCCCAGTATAATCTCCCGACAATCCGAACCTTTCACCAGATTCCATTCCCCAACAATATGCTTCTACCGTAGCTGGAATACGAATCTGTTTGCCCTGAAAAGGAAGTTGTTCCCATCCGCATAAGGGAGCGGAAGCATCTGCAACGACAGGGGCCTCCTTATCGAGCCACAATCTCCAGTCATTTAAGGACAAATCTATCTGTCGAGCTTGCAGACTTGCCCACAGTAAAGAAACAAACAGGAGAAATGCAAATAATCTTTTGTTTTTCATATACTTATAAGATTAAAAAAGGTAGCTGCCAAAGCCACTTTATCAGTGACCATGGCAGCCAAGAAACCTAACTTTAATTAGAAAATCAGGCTGAAACTTAAGATAAGAACAACCATTAATGCAAAAGAAATACCCCACCAGAAACCTACTGAATTATACCATTTGCTACCTAAGCCGTCCTTCAGGTTAGTCAAGTCTTTCAAATTCAGCACCAGACCTGAAGAAACCTGCTCGGCTTTCGGCTTAGGAGTGAAATGAGCGGAAACCATACAGGTAACCATTGCTACCGCCCAGACAATCAGTCCCTGGTTGGCAAAAGGCTTGACAAACTGTGCAAAAGCCGTATGCGAATCAGCCAGAGGACCGAATTCCAGATACTTCAACAGAATACCGACTACAAAAGACACGATTACCGCAGTCAGAGCGTCCTGTCCGTTAACTTTCTTCCAAAGCATACCTATCAGGAAGATGGCCGAGAACGGAGGAGCAATAAAGGTATACAGGGTCTGAATGTAGACAAAGATGTTTATCTTCGTCATGGCCAGCAATACCGCCAAGGCGATAGACACAATAAGAATGATGGCACCAGCCCATTTTCCGACCCTTACCTCCTGCGCTTCCGTGGCCTGACGGTTCACGTAATGCTTATAAAAATCCAGGGTAAAGATGGTTGAAGTAGAATTCAACACCGAGCTGACAGTACTCTGAATAGCACCAAACAAAGCAGCCAGCAGCAAACCGGTCATAAAGGGTGGAACCAGCTTGGAAATCATCATGATATAAGTTTTGTTTGCCTCTTCACTCATTACCGACCAGTTGCTGGAGAACAGGAAATCAGGTTTCATCACAAACCAGATTAAACCGGGAACCACCACAATAAACGGCAACAGCAGTTTCAGGAAGGAAGCAAATACCATTCCCATTCTGGCATGGTAGATGTCTTTTGCAGCAAATACTTTCTGAATCATGTGCTGATTGATAACTGTGTACCACAAACCGATATAGAAGAAAGAGAACACCCAGTGAGTCCAGGGTGTAGTGGTATGATTAACTGGCTGCAACACCGACAAGCGGTTGTAGCTATCGCCTTCCTCAGAACCTGCCAGCATGTTCACCACATTTTTATTCAACCATTCAGAAGCCCATCCGTCATGACACTGGTTTACATTGATCATTCGGGAAAAACCGTCTACAATACTTCCATCCCCAATGTACGACAAACCCAGGAAGGTAACCATGAGTCCCCCCATAACCATAATGACAATGGTAAGCACATCCATCCAGGCCACCGACTTCAGTCCTCCCCATATCGCCCATACACCAGAAGCAAAAGCAATCAAGAAGATAGAGATGAACAATCCCCAGTTAGGAATATATCCAGCTGTAATTGAAGCAATGTCCAGTCCCATGAGTTTATTGAAACCTAAGGCTTCTTCTACAATCAGTCCGCCTCCATAAATTACAGGAGCCATGAAAGCCGTTACATTTGCCAATATCGTGATAAAGGCAAACAAGAGACGTATTTCTTTATTGAAACGTTTTTCCAGAAATTCGGGTGTGGTATACACCTTTGAGCCCAGCAGAAAAGGAATAAACAGCCAGATAAGAAAGGAGAATGCAATGACAGCACTCCACTCTGGCGTGGCCACTACAATTCCATACAATACCGCAGCTCCAATCATTCCTAAAAAGTGTTCAGTACTGATATTGGCTGCAATATAGGAACTCCCTACCACATACCACGGAAGAGTCTTACCGGCCAGAAAATAGTCGGATGCAGCCTGTTTCTTGCTACGTCCTACATACCATCCAATAAAACTCAAGAAAAAGAAATATCCAAAAAAGGATACAAAATCAAGCAGTTGAAGATCCATATTACATTATTTTACAGGTACAAAAATATCACCATCGCGCTGTGGCACAGTGAACGAGCATGCAACAGAGTTGTCTGACACACGCTTCATTTCTTTATCGAAAGAAACTGTCACATCAGAATTCCCGTAAGGATTATATACCACGGTTCCTCCCTCAAATTCTCTTTTCCAGCTTCCGTCCGTCTGACGCTGTCCCTTTGCCAATGGCTTGCCTAAATTCACGTCATAGAATGAATACCAGTCATGATAATGGTCTGGAGTGGGCAGAGGATTCGGATCGCCATACAGCACATATCCGTCACTCATCGTAAGGCCCAAAGTCGTAGTGGCACGCATTCTGCGCAAGTCTTTCCGGTTTCCCCACACTTCCAGGCAGTTCACCTGAGGTTCCAAGAAATTCTCTTCATAATATTGCAGGGCTTCTTCTATCTTACTCCAATTACGCTTGTTCACGTCTTCCTTGGAATACAGTTTAAGTCCTTCCACCGGCATGCTGAGAGAATCTATCGGGTTCAACTCCATAAATGCCCCGTTGATATAGTCTTTATACCTCATACCGTCTTCTATGTCATCGTGTATATTGACAATAATCAACTTATCTTTTCCGATGGCCTTACGAATCCGCTTGATGACTTCCAAGTTACCGCTCCAGTCGAGCATGATACCATCGTAAACGCCGCATTCCACAGCAATTTTAGCCTGGCGCGCTATATTGTCAAGAAGTCCTTCATTCTTATAGTCAAGCAGATAGAAAGGCTCCCATCCTCCTAACCAGCCCTTCTTGATGTTTCCATTCTCATCACGAAGCCACCAGTCACTGTCTTCCGGCAAGAAGCTCATCGGCGCATCCCGCCATCTCACTTCGAACAGACACACCATATTCGGATTCAGCTCCTGAAGCCGGCGACGATTCTCTAATGCGTGTGACAGACTCTCCTTGGTAAACTCCGTAGCAAGACCGTGATATTTATGATCCCATGTAAGGCCTAAAATCAAATCTACCCCTTCTCCCAGCTGGCTCAGCGGTTCTTCCCACATCAGGTCATGCTTGGCACAAGCTTTGATTCGATTTTCTTCTGTATCAACCGGATATTCCGGCATGTCAATATTATACCATGCCATAAAAGCGGAAGGATAATCACGCGAATCTACTCTTTCTGCTAAGGATTTCCTGTCCATCTTCACAGATGAGCAGGAAACCATACACATAGCAATAGATAATAATCCATAACTAAACAAACCTTTCATCATATCGTTGTATCTGAATTAGTCATGTGACATATCCGTTTCTTTTCCGTCCATTTGCAACAATGAAACTACCGGGAAAGGCGTATGTCCTTCTTTTATATAGCCTTCCATAATTTCAACCATTTCAGGATGTTCTTCTTTAACATCTTTCTGTTCAGACACATCGTCTGTCAAACGGTACAGAGAAGTTTCTACCGGTTTTGCACCCTTTCCCTGACGTACATTCAATTTGATGTACTTCCAGTTATCAGCTACCACAGCCTGTTTTCCTCCTTCTTCATAGAATTCGAAATACAGATATTTATGTTTTTCTTGTTTAGCAGTATCACCCAGCAGTGTAGGCAACAGTGACAAACCATCTATTCCTGCCGGTTTTTCCACTTTGGCGATGTCACAGAAAGTAGGCAGCACATCCCAGAAAGCCGACAAATGGTTGCTGGTAGAACCAGCTTTCACCTTACCCGGCCATTTTACGATAAACGGAGTGCGGATACCACCATCCCACATGTCACGTTTCTTTCCTCTGAGGTCTGCATTGCTGTCAAAGAAATCAACCTTGTGCCCGCCTTCCTGGTGAGGGCCGTTGTCGGAAGCAAACATGATGATTGTATTGTCGGCCAGACCTTCTTTTTCCAGGTATGCCACCAAATCACCCACCTGCTTATCAATAATCTGCATCATTTGTGCAAAGCCTTTTTCCACTTCTGGCCAGTCTTTGGCAGCAATATCCGCATTGTGCGAAGGAACCTCACATCCGTTAGGAGCCGCTTCGTTGTTGGCATGAGGTAAATTCAGTGCATAATAGATGAAGAACGGGTTCTTCTTATTATCTGAAATAAATTTCAAGGCTTCCTTTTCAAACAAATCCGGCGCATATTGTTTACGGGCATCCATTCTTGCTACTCCGGTACCTTCCGGCATATCGGCCCACGGGTTAGTACCGTCTTCTGCCAAAGCTAACTTATTACCGGTAAGTTCCTCTTTTACTCCATTTCTGTATAAGAATTCAGGAAAGCAGTTGTGTGCATGCCACATGTTCAGATAGCCGTAAGAAAGATCGAATCCTTTGCGCTGCGGATCATCCAGAGGAATCGGATGGCCAATACCCCATTTCCCAATTACAGCTGTTTTATATCCGGCACCTTTCAGCACACTGGCCAGAGTAGCCTCGTTGTCGCCCAAAAGCTGCGGTCCAGGCTGATTACCTCTTACGGAAGTATGTCCCGTATGCTTTCCTGTCATCAAGCATGCACGTGACGGACCCGACACGGTTGTTCCACAATAATGATTGGTAAACAGCATACCGTCTGCCGCCAGTTTGTCGATATTAGGAGTTTCATATTTCTTTTGTCCAGTAAGACTTAAATCTCCCATTCCCATATCATCCACTAAGAAATAGATAATATTAGGCTTCTGTTCCTCTACTTTTTTCTGCTCTGCGCAACCGGTAGAAACGATTGATGCCAAAAGCATCGCTCCGCAGTATACTTTTTTATCCATAACAATTAATATTTAAAGTGTTTGATTTTCAACTTCACAAAAGAAGCGATTATAAAGCGTATACTTTATTTCTTTTGTACAGCATATTGTATTTTCTGTACACATCATCCAGAAATATTCGGACAATCAAGGCAACCGTACGATAGGCTAACAAATGCGTACACGCACACAAATTCCTTCTTTCTGTCGCGCGTATTTTTGTCACATCATTATTCACTTAACGGAAATAACCATGAAACAAGTATGTAATCCGAAACTCGCAATGACTCCCCCGATGGGATGGAACAGCTGGGACTGCTTTGGCCTGGATGTGAACGAAGCGGAGGTAAAAGAAAACGCCAGATACATGGCGGCACATTTAAAAGAATTTGGATGGGAATACATCGTCGTAGATTTGGGATGGTATGCCCCGGGAGTAACCACTACCAATTACAAGAAAAAGAACATTCCCATGATAACGGACGAATTCGGACGTTTGATTCCGGTGGAAGAAAGATTCCCTTCTTCGGCAGGTGGAAAAGGATTCAAGCCACTGGCCGACTACGTACACTCTCTCGGACTGAAATTCGGTATCCACATCATGAGAGGTATGCCATGGATTGCAGCTGAAAACAAACAGGTCATCAAGGGAACAGATATTACCTGCGACCAGGTGGCAGAAGAAAATGACCAGTGTCTATGGTATGGCAGCATGTACGGAATAGATTGTACAAAAGAAGGTGCTCAGGCGTATTATGATTCACTGATTGAACTATACACTTCGTGGGATGTGGATTTCATCAAAGCGGACGACATGGGAACCTGGGATGGTGACGGATTGAACTCTCCTCTGCGCACCGATGAACTGGAAGCACTGGCTGCATCCATCGAAAAATTTGGCAACAAGATTGTATTAAGCGTTTCGCCCGGTGCGGCCTATATCGGAAATGCCTATCACCTGAGCAGACATGCACACATGTGGCGAATTTCATGCGACTTCTGGGACAACTGGGAAGCGCTGAAAAGACAGTTCCCCCGATGTGCCGCCTGGAGCAAGCGAAAAGTAGCCGGACACTGGCCGGATGCAGATATGCTTCCCTTGGGAAAAATCGGTATCCGCGGAGAAGTGGGTAAAGCCAGAAACACCAACTTCACATACGACGAACGTATCACCCTGATGAGTCTCTGGTGCATCTTCCGTTCTCCACTGATGTTTGGAGGCGACCTTCCACAAACAGATGCTACTACCCTGAGTCTGATAACCAACAAGGAAGCACTCGAACTAAATCAGTATAGCAAAAACAACCGACAAATCTATGCTGATGAGGAACTGATTGCATGGACGGCCGATCATGAAAATGACTCCAAGCACTACATTGCTTTGTTCAACATCGGCGAGACAAGCCTCCAGCAAGAAAAAATAGCATCTTTCCTCAAAGACCAGCTTCCTATGCTGGACGTATGGAACCACAAGCTGATTCAAAAGGAAGATGAACTCACAATTGCTCCTCATGGGGCCTTATTGTTAGTAAAATATTCCACTAAATAACTTAAGCCGATTATCATGGAAAAAACAATATCACCCTTCTCCAAGCCTCTCTACGTCATGACCAAACCCGTAGGTGCCATATGCAATCTGGCTTGCAAATACTGTTACTATCTGGAAAAAACGAACTTATACAAAGAAAACACTTCCAAGTTCGTGATGAGCGACAGTCTGCTTGAAAAGTTCATCGAGGAGTATATCAATTCACAAACCATGCCGCAGGTATTGTTCACATGGCATGGTGGAGAAACCCTGATGCGTCCGCTAAGTTTCTACCAGAAGGTGGTGGAACTTCAGAAGAAGTATGCAAACGGAAGAACGATTGATAACTGCATCCAGACGAATGGTACCTTATTAAACGATGAATGGTGTGAGTTTTTCCATGATAATCACTGGCTGGTGGGCATTTCGATAGACGGACCACAGGAATTCCATGATGAATACCGGAAGAACAAACAAGGCAAACCTTCATTTATGAAGGTCATGCAAGGCATTCACCTGTTAAACAAGCATCAGGTGGAATGGAATGCCATGGCCGTAGTCAATGATTATAATGCTGACTATCCTTTGGAGTTTTACCACTTTTTCAAAGAACTGGGGTGTCATTATATTCAGTTTACTCCAATTGTAGAAAGAATTCATACGCATGCCGACGGAAGACATCTGGCCCACGCTTTGCAGAAAGATGAAAAACTGGCCGATTTCTCGGTAAGCCCCGAACAATGGGGAAATTTCCTCTGCACCATATTCGACGAATGGGTAAAAAATGACGTGGGGGAATGTTTTATCCAGATTTTTGACTCTACGCTGGCCAACTGGATGGGAGCCCAACCGGGCGTATGTACCATGGCTCCTACTTGCGGACATGCAGGGGTGATGGAATTCAATGGCGACGTATACTCTTGTGACCATTTTGTATTTCCGGAATTCAAATTAGGAAACATCTACGAAAAATCGCTGATTGAAATGATGTACAGCGAAAAACAGATTCAATTTGGCCAGCAAAAGAGAGATTCCTTACCTAACAAATGCAAGGAATGCAAATACTTGTTTGCCTGCAACGGAGAATGTCCTAAAAACCGGTTCCTGATGACGGAGGACGGAGAACCGGGACTGAACTATCTCTGCAAAGGCTATTATCAGTTCTTTGAACATGTAGCTCCCTACATGGATTTCATGAAAAAGGAACTATTGGCAGAACGTCCGCCCGCCAATGTAATGAAATGTCATACTATTTAACTACAAGAAGTAAAAAATCCTTATCAACGTAATAGCTGCTTATCACCGGATGGGCAGCTATTATTTTTTAAACAAATCTTCATTAGTGTCCACTAAAAAATCATAGAAGTTCTTTGAAA
>ULTW01017556.1_pt1 | contig 78736 bp, 65 predicted proteins | sample 1957961 | NCBI WGS metagenome assembly ULTW01 (sample SAMEA4835744, study PRJEB28245) | human gut metagenome | biome: gut microbiome; material: fecal sample | place: Denmark | collected 2008 | reverse complement strand
GCCGATGCCTTGCGCACGAAGGGACACGAAGTGGAAGCCGGTACGAATGAGTTTGTCACCGACGCACTTTTCTCTACAATTACCAATGCCAATTTTGACGATGAAAGTATCCTGGCTCGTGTGAGAAAGGGACTGGAACTGCGCGATTGTTTGAAGGCACGTGCCGTGGAAGCAGGTATCGTCCTACCGGAAGCAGATGAACTGACACGGAACGGTAAAGAGGAAGAATACCTGTCCAAGTCAGCTTCCGTAGGAGTGTTGAGAGAACCGAACGAGGACCTTCGCTCGTTGAAAGAACTGCTGATGTACGGACTGAAGGGAATGGCAGCTTACCACGAACATGCCATGCGTCTGGGATTTGCCGACGAGGCCATTCATGCCTTTATGCAATCGGCTTTGGCGCGTATTACCACACAGACAATGGGAGCAGACGAACTCGTGGCTTTGGTACTCGAGGCCGGACAGCACGGAGTACAGGTAATGGCTTTGCTGGACCGTGCCAACACCACCCGCTACGGGCATCCGGAACTGACGAAGGTAAACATCGGAGTAGGGAAGAATCCGGGTATCCTAATTAGCGGACACGACTTGCACGACCTGGAGGAGCTTTTGCGTCAGACTGAAGGTACGGGAGTAGACGTGTACACGCATAGCGAAATGCTTCCGGGACATTATTATCCGGCCTTCAAGAAATACAAGCATTTTGTAGGGAACTATGGAAATGCCTGGTGGAAGCAGCGTGAAGAGTTTACGGCATTCAATGGCCCAATTGTGTTCACCACCAACTGTATCGTGCCGCCGCTGGAAAATGCGACTTATAAGGAACGGATGTTTACGGCTAATTCGACGGGGTATCCCGGATGCAAGCATATTGCCACGGATACCGACGGACACAAGGATTTTTCAGAGGTCATCGCACTGGCCAAACAATGCCAGCCGCCTGTAGAGCTGGAGCAGGGAGAGATTATCGGCGGATTTGCCCATAATCAGGTGATGCAACTAGCTGATAAGGTAGTAGAAGCTGTGAAGAGCGGCGCCATTCGCAAGTTTGTGGTCATGGCCGGATGTGACGGACGCATGAAGAGCCGCGACTACTATGCCGACTTTGCTCAGGCACTTCCGAAAGATACGGTCATTCTTACCGCCGGTTGCGCGAAGTACCGTTACAACAAGCTTCCGTTAGGTGATATTCAAGGAATTCCCCGTGTGCTCGATGCCGGACAATGTAACGACAGCTACTCACTGGCCGTCATTGCCCTGAAGCTGAAGGAAGTCTTCCAATTGAACGACATCAACGAACTCCCCATTGTGTACAATATTGCCTGGTACGAACAGAAGGCGGTCATCGTCCTGCTGGCCCTGTTGAGCCTGGGCGTGAAACAGATTCACCTGGGGCCGACCTTACCAGCCTTCCTTTCACCAAACGTAGCCAAAGTACTGGTAGAACAATTCGGCATCGGAGGCATTACTACCCCCGAAGCGGACATGAAACTGTTCGGTATCTGTTGACGGCCTAATACGATTTCTCGTTAGCCAGGTTCCAAGCGTTGAGGAAAGAAGCCTTGGTAATTTCCACCACCTTCTCCCAGTTCAGCTTGTCGGCATGGTCAGAAGGCTGGTGGTAATCCGGATGTCCGTCAGTGTGATACCAGATGATGGGAATGTCGTGTACGGCAAACGAAGCATTGTCGCTTCCTCCCACCGGACGGTCCCACGGGCGGTAATCCGGTTGCAGTTTCAACCCGTAACGGGCAATGTCATCCTTGAGCCACTGGCCCAGTGCCGGATGTGCTTCCGTATAAAAATACACCACGTGCTCAGGTTGTTCCGGCCGATTGTTCCGGCCAATCATATCGAAATTCAGATAACCTTTGATATCCTTTACAAAATCGCAGTGCTGCATGAAATACTTAGAGCCTAAAAGCCCTTTCTCTTCTCCATCCCAAAATGCGATGATGACGTTGCGCAGGGGCTTTTTGCCACTGGCCTGAAAAGCACGGGCAATCTGCATCACGGCCGATACACCCGACGCATTGTCGTCGGCTCCGTTGTAGATTTTGTCACCTGCCAGTGTTTCATCAATACCCAGATGATCGAAATGCGCGCCTACCACTACGTACTCATTGGTCCGTTCTCCCGGAATCATACCTAACACATTAGCCATGCGGAGCGAGCGGTGCGTACCCTGCTTCAACTGGGCAATGGAATCAGGGTGTACCTGCCAACGGCCTTTCTGCTGCCGTTCCTTGGCACAGGCTTCGAAAGGCTGGTAATACGAACCATCATACAGAGGAGCGATGCCAGCTTCCTGAAGACAGGAAACCAAGTAGCGGGCTGCCACGCGTGAGCCAATCATGCCGGCTTCACGTCCTTGCAGCGCGTCATCGGCCAGAAAGCCTACAATGGCCTCGGCAGAAGGGCGGTTGATACTCTTCAGACCTTTTTCTACGGCGGTCTGTGCCTGAAGGAAAGATGTACTGCATGAGCCTATCGCCCACACCAGTAGGAGAGAAGTGATTGTCTTTTTCATAATGAGAGCAAAAATAGGCAGAACTTATGAATTTCACAAACTTATCCTAAAAATTGAGATTGATTCCAGCCATCACAGTGGCACGCGACATGGGATACCCGGCATTGATTTCATATTTCTGTGCCAACAGGTTTTCACCACGTGCCCAGATGTCCAGCCAGCGGTTCACACGGAAGGTGGCACGCAGGTTCCAAAGCACGAAATCTTCAGTCACCACGGGGTCCGTCTGCGTATAAAGTCCGGCAATGTATTGCAGACCCGTAGACACGTTCCAGCGTCCTTGTGAGAAACTGGCTCCGGCGTAAAGCTTATGTTCCGGAGCGGCGATGACCGGATTCTTCATGTGAAGGTAGCTGTAATTTCCGTCTACCGACCAGTGGCGGTCGATACGGTAGGCAGCCTGTACTTCTACACCTGCATTCTCTATCTCTCCGGAGTTCTGGTTCAGCATACCGCTTCCGTGAGGATTCGGTAACGTCTGGATAAGGTTTTTCCCGTCAATGAAGAACAGATTGACACCATACTGCAGCCTGCCATTCATCAGTTGCTGTGAAAAGGCCAGTTCATAGTTCCACATAGATTCCGGTTGCAGGTCAGGGTTTTGTGGCGGGAACATGTACATTTCCCGAAGGATAGGGTAGCGGAAACCTTTTGAAGCCGATGCCTTCAGTTCCATAGCTTGTGGCAGATGGAAAGCCAGACCGACCTGCGGCACCCATTCCGTTCCCACACGCGAATGATCGTCTACCCGAAGTCCGGCATTGAACGTCAGCCACGAACGGATGTCCTGACGCAAGTCCACGTATCCGGCCAATTCATCTTCCTGCTCATCCACCAGGTCGGCAGACGTACCCGCATTTTCTCCACTCACATACTCATTCCACGCATGTCCTCCGTAGCGGAACCAGTCGAAACCAAAGGTTATGCGGTTTCCCTTGAAGAATCGGGTACTTTGATAGAGCGAGACACCCATCATGTGGTCGCGGGAGTTGAAGCGGGCATCTTGCGGACCCTCTCCGGCAGAAGGAGTGTATCCGTCGTTAATCCAGTGGTTCCCCCAGTTATAGAAAAAACTCCATGCGCCGGAAGTCTTTTCGTAGTGGTTCTCCATGGCAAAAGAAGTTACTCCACGCGTAATGCGCTGGTCGCCATCGAGCAGTGGGGCAGTTATCGGACCGGGATAGGAGGCATTAAAATGTGTCAGGTTTACATCTCCACGCAGGTTCCAGTGTTCAACCACTTCATATCCCAGCTTGGCATATCCGCCGTACTGTTCAAATCCCATATCGGTCCGATGCCCGTCGGTACGATTGTAGGAGCCCGATACCACACTCGAGAACCGTCCCTTGCGGACACGGTTGGTCAGTTCCGTTTCCAGCGTATTATACGAACCATAACCCGCATGAAGGTGTGTATCGACCCCGTCTTCCTGCATCTTCCGTGTCACAATATTGATCACGCCTCCCATAGCATTCGAACCGTAAAGTACCGAGGCAGGCCCTCTCAACACCTCTACGCGCTCAGCTAGAAACGACTGGTAGGCATCGGCTATCGGATGACCGAAAATCCCGGCATATTGCGGATGGCCGTCAATCATGACCATCAGCCGGGCCGTACCTCCATTCAGTCCGCGCAGGGAAATACCGCCTGCCGCTCCGGTTGACACACCGTAACCCATAATACCTCTCGAAGTGACAAAGAGACCAGGCACCTGCTCAGTAAGCACGGGCAACAAAGACGATTGCAAGGCACTTTCTATCTGGGCGCGCCCTACGACCGATACGGTCTGTGAAAGATGTCGCACATCCGTTTCATGGCGTGCGCCAGTCACTACCACCTCATCTATCTGGTGAATCTTGCTTGTCAATGAAAGTGTATCTCGTTGTGGTTTCTGGGCCATTCCTGCATGACAGGCCAGGCCGAGCAGTAAAACAGGTATCGTTCGTTTTTTCATTCAAGTCGTTAATTAAATGTGTGCACGTAAAAAGGATGCAAAAGTAAAAAATCCTATTAAAAACAAATTGCTCAGAGCCAATATAATTGCCCCTGAGCAAGACCTTATTCTAATTCTTTATTATCAAGTTTTTTATTCTGCTAGCGAGAGGGTTACGGTAACTTCTCCTTTACCACCCAGCAAATCCAGCATCTCATTGCGGGTGGACACGCCATCCACCTTTCCTAAACGGGTAAAGCTCCATGAATTCGTATCGTAATAAATAACAAACGAGTTGCCCTGATACAGAATCAGGTCGCCGGGAGCTGTGGTTGTCTGCCGGTCATTTCTTGGCAAAGAAAAGCCTAAAGAGCCTACCTTTTCCATATTTCCGTAATCATCCATGCGGATGTCTACACTTCCTTGCGCCAATTGTTTCATCAGCGCCTCTGTAGATGAATTCTTTACTAATGTAGCTGTAAAAGAGCGACCGTTCACAGTCAGTTTAAGTGTATTATTTTCCATAGGAGTATCTTCATTTTCATCGTTTTCAGGATGTTCATTGGTTTCACTGTCTCCGGCATTCCCCGACTGTTCGGGTGTGTTCGTTTCAGGTGCAGACGGGGTATCGTCCGAAGGATTGCAGGCAAACAGGGTCATGCCGGCAAAAAACAGAAGCGGGAATAACAAGATTCTCTTCATAAATAAAAATGTAGGTGACAGAAAAGGGAAGAGTGAAAGGTCATCGGCCCCGACAAAGCCGAAAGGCCGATGACACTGGATAGATTATTGCAGTTTACTATATTCTTCGTCTGAAACAGGTTCCAGCCATTCGTTCGAAGTGTTTTCTCCTTCTACTTCGAATGCCAAGTGAGCAAACCAGCTGTCGGCTGCTGCCCCGTGCCAGTGTTTTACGCCGGCAGGAATATGAATCACCGTACCCGGCAGAATCTGTACGGCAGGTTTGCCTTCTTCCTGATACCATCCACGGCCAGCCACTCCGATAAGCATCTGTCCGCCGCCTTTAGTCGCCCGGTGAATATGCCAGTTGTTGCGGCATCCCGGTTCAAAAGTCACATTGAACACCGGCACCTGTTCTTTTGAAACCGGAGCCAGGTAACTCTGACCGATAAAGTATTGTGCAAATGCGGTATTCGGTTCTCCGATTGGGAAAATCATTTCGCGCTGGAAAGCTGCCTTTGCCTCTTCTCCGGTTACATCTTCCGCCCAAACTTCCTTGGCCTGACGGAAAGCGGCCCATGCTTTCGGCCATCCGGCATAAAAGGCAATGTGCGTAATGATTTCCGAGATTTCCGTACGGGTGATACCGTTCTGCTTGGCTGTCTGCAAGTGATAAGTCAACGAACTGTCGGTAATACCCTGACTGATAAGTGAAGTGATGGTGACCAGACTCCGGTCGCGCAGACCGAGTTTGTCGGTACGGCTCCACACCTCACCGAAAAGTACATCATCATTAAGTTCCGCGAATTTAGGAGCAAAATCTCCCAGCTGGTCGCGTCCAGCCGTCTGTTTAATCGTTTCCTGTGCCATAATAGTTGTACTGTTTATTACCCATGCGGCAAGCGCAAGGACCATTTGTATTTTCATAATGGTATGAGTTATTGGTTTGTCTTCTTTTTCAATGGCAAAGTTAACCGATTAATATGGGGAGAATGTATACCATTTACAGATGTTTATACCCGAATTGTGGAAAGTGAAAAACAAAAGGGAACTAAGAAAGAGGCTCACAAAAACTTTTATTAACTACCTTTGCTCTCATTAACTTCATATCTGTAAAATTACGGTATATATTTTTTACAATATCCAAATAATTATCTACTCCATTTTTATTTACATAATAAAAAGGCTTTATAGACACACAGTTTTGATGTTCAAAAAGAGTATTAAGTAATGTCCTGTCTGAATTACCACATGAATGTCCCATAACAAAAACCTGATATGGTTCTGATTCTATAAATGATAAGATATTTCTGTAATTATCGGATTCTAAATATCTTATAGATTTGATATTATTTAAAAGATCATTTTTATTTTGCTCAAGAAGTTGATGATAATGACCATCCAGCTCATCTCCATAACCGAATATAATACTTTCAGGATTAGATAGTTTCCCATGTATATAGTTTAAACTGAATCCTTCGTTCTTAATTCGGTAGTAACATGCTGTATCTGTATAGTTGAAACTAAGTAGCATAATGTTATTGGGCAATAAGAATTCTTCAGGATAATGTCTTAAATCGATTAATAAATGATCTTCTGGAAGTTTCTCTGAATACTTATGTATGAACTCATAAATAGCAGAAACTTTCTGCCTGTCTTTTATTCCATATTGATAAAGTCGAAAACCCCATTCTTTTTCACTAGCTTGTAGCCAATACTTAAAATGTTTCTCTAAAGACATTTTATCTTGTACAGATATATCCTTAGGATTAATAGGGCTATATATTTTATCTTTTATTCCACTATTTATTATTGTTTTGTCAATTTTGATAGAGCTCAGGTATTCGACCAATTGTGTTTGAATAAAACTTAATTGTTCATTCAAATCTTTATATTCGAATGGGAGTGGAGAAAAAGTACACTGATTAAGCAAATAATAATACTCATTTTCAATATCCACCCACCCTTTAGTGGCTATTGATTGACAAATATTTTGAAGAAAAGGGGTTAATTGTACCTCAAAATTTTCCTTATCATTCATTATATCTTTGATATATTCATGATAAGGCCTGGGATGTAAAATGCTATAATTATTATAAGCAAATTCTCCCCATGTAGAACGCTTTATTTTTAAAGAACACAAACAATCCGTATATACATTGCTAAGGTTGAAATAAAAACGACGAGCAATGTTCCCCCAATACCAGTTTATGAAATCTTCATACTTAGTAGGAAGATTGTGTGCTAAATCAAATCCATTTCCAATAAGTATTATTCTATTCATCGTGTTTGTTCTACGCTTCTACTCTAATTTACCTATAATCAGTTAACTTTTATGATATATTCAAATTGATTTCTTATTTGTTCCGCGGTAATCATATCGGCCAAAAAATCTGTTGCCAGCATAAATAACCTATCAGCAATAGGTTGCAATCTGATACCATCCCATTCAACAGGAGAATTTTTCGTAGATTTTATAAACTCTTTTATTTCAGTAGTTTCCACGATATTGTGGAAACTAAACTGAATACCATAACAGCGTATGTATACACAATGTTGTTGTGGTGCATAATATAATTCATCGACATATCTCTCATTTATGTGCGAAATACAAAAACTAACCAGCTTAGAAACGTTAGGTTTGATAAAGCCATAACTTAAAGAACTCTTATATTCTTTTTCTTTTATAGCTGCGTTTAATAGATTTAGAGAGCAGAGAACCATAAATATATCTTTTTTACATTGAGGTTCTTGAAGAATATACTGCCGAGCCTTTTCAATTAAATCTTTCATAACCCAATAAATGAATTAAATTAAATCCAATCCCAACTCTTTCAAGAAAGCATTATGCTTGTTCCGCGCATTTTCTATTTTATTGTCTAAATCAACAAGCTGCTTATGTACTTCTGCCAACTTAATGGGAATTTCTTCTTTGGCTGTACTTACATAACGGGAGATGTTCAGATTGTAGTCATTGTTCTTGATTTCACACATGGATACGCAACGTGAATATCGTTCAACATCTTTTCTGTATTGGTATGTTTCTACGATTCTTTTTACATCAGAATTACGTAATGTGTTCTGTCTCTTTCCCTTTTCAAAATATTCACTTGAGTTAATGAACAGCACATCATCGTTTTTCTTGCATTTTTTCAGCACTAAGATGCAAACTGGAATACCCGTTGAGTAAAACAGATTGGACGGTAGACCGATAACTGCGTCAATATTACCATCATTCAAGAGCTTTTTGCGAATCAGTTCTTCTTTACCACCTCTGAACAAGACACCATGAGGAAGGATGATAGCCATTGTTCCGTTCTCATGCAAGAAGTGGAAGCCATGGAGCAGGAATGCAAAATCGGCCGCTGATTTGGGGGCAAGGCCATAGTTCTTGAAACGGAAATCTTTTCCCATTTCTTCTGTCGGCTCCCAACGATAACTGAAAGGAGGATTGGCAACGATTGCATCGAACTGTATCTTTTTAGCAGGATTCATTTCGTTCAGGATATCCCAATCATTCAGCAATGAGTCACCATGATGTATTTCAAATTCAGTATCCTTTACTCCATGTAGCAGCATATTCATGCGGGCCAGGTTATAGGTAGTAATGTTCTTTTCCTGTCCATAAATTTTCCCTATTCCATGCTTTCCCATTTCGTGGCGCACATTCAACAGCAAAGAGCCGGAACCACATGCAAAATCAAGTACACGATCAATCTTTGTTTTTTTCCCAGTAGTTGGGTCTTGGCTATCCAATGATACAATCTTGGAAAGAATAGAAGATATCATTTGAGGCGTATAAAACTCTCCAGCCTTTTGTCCTGAGTTGGCTGCAAACTCACCAATCAGATACTCGTAAGCATCACCCAATGAATCTGTTGAGGTAGAAAATTCCGAAATACCCTTGGCTATTTCCGTAACGACCTTACAAAGCATGGTGTTTCTTTCCTCGTATGTTTTACCCAGCTTGTCGGAGTGCAGATTGATTTCCGAGAACAACCCACGGAACGAACTGTCGAACGATTGTTCCTCGATATACTTAAATCCTTTTTCCAATGTATCAAGCAATTCTTTGTCTTGTGTGCGAGCCAACTCTACAATATTCCCCCACAAGTATTTAGGCAATATTACATAGTGTGCCTTACGACGCATTTGCTGCTCGAAATCAGCTATATCATCAGGGTTCTCTTCATACCAAATTTGTAAAGGAGTATTGACTTTTAATTTATCCATAACGTCTTGAGGAGTTTCTGGATAATCAGAGCCTAACTCTTTTTTTACAGCTTCTTCATATTTTTCTGAAAGATAGCGCAAAAAGATAAACGAGAGCATATAGTCACGAAAATCATCAGCCATCATAGAACCACGAAGTTTATCTGCTACCGTCCAAAGGGCTTTTCCTAATTTATGTTGTTCTATTGCAGTCATAATTTGAAATTATAAATCATTTATTATTTTGTCATTAAATCGATAACTACTTTTCAAATCGGCAAAAATCTTTTTTATATAACCTTTATTGTCTTCGGATAATTCTTTAGTATCAAACAAAGAATAGTTGCCATGACTCATAATGTTAATAACTCGATTATAGATTATATTATCAGGATCATTTTCCCATTTTTGAATGCAATCACTGAATTTATCGTATCCATGAAATGCTGCTGTCTTTTCCAGGAGATTTCGTAACATATTAAAATGATATGCATATAATTGATTTGATTCTATAGCTTTTTTTAATTCTGCATATAATACAATATGGTGAAAGAATGGCGTGTCTTTGATGTCTTTCAGCTTATATATATTCAAATCTTTATTCTTATACAAGTAAAGTTTGGGGGCATTATTGTTGAGGATGTTGTGCATAGCATTGAAAAAAAGGCCATGATGAGTAGATACAATAGTCTTTATTTCAGTTTCTTGACCTAAAATTTGCCCCAAATGACATGCAACAGCAATAGCATTATTATCATCAAGAGATGAAATGGGATCATCTATATAAATAAATTTAACCCATGAGTATGCTTCTTGGCCATCAATAGCCAATTGTGCTACAGTTAAAAAGAAGCACCATATAAAAATATTTTCTTCTCCTCTTGATATTTTAATATTATCGACTCTTTGGATTGTTCCATCTACCATTTCTTGTCTATTGAATACAATTTCACTTTTTTCATGATCTATTGAGAAATCAAAATCGGCATATCCATTTAATATTGGCCTAATTCTATTTGCGATTTCAAGTTCCTTTAAGCCATCAAAAAAATGGGACTTTGCGTTAAATTTTAAAACTCTTTTTTCGTCATGTAGTAAGTCATTATCCCAATAAAATAGATCTTCAGTGAATGCATTATAATATAGTGTATCTCTAATTCCCTTTTCGCTATCTTTCCCAAGCTCTTTGAATGCCATAGAAAGACGTGTTTTACCAGTCCCATTATGGGCAAAAATCAAGGTTTTCTTTTTATCAAGTCCTCGCAAATGTGTAGCTATGTCTTCAATATTGTTGAAGTCTTTGGATATTTCTTTTGCCATTGTTTTATATTTCAATCAAATTTTGGAAACAGTTGTTGCATCAATCCTTTCTTATGCTCTTCCAATATTTCTATTTTTCGAGATGTTGTCTCTATCAATTCATCAAGGGAAGAGAGGCAATCGGCGATTTTTTCTTGCTCCGATGGTTTATAGGAAGTTTTTATAGGGTATAAAACATCAAATTTTGAGATACTTTCTTGAGATAAGGTAGGAATTGCTCCTCCTACAACAGCACATTTAATCTGCTTTTGTATCATTGGGTGCGAAATGAGAACTGACATAAAGTATTCGTTTACACCTTCTTCGGGCTTTAAGACAACAATCTGAGGATTCACTGTCGTTTTAGTTGGAAGTTCTTTAACCAATGCCGATTTTCCATATGATGAACCAGTTTTTACGAGAACAATATATCCTTTTTTTAACTGGATCTCTGGAGATTCTTCATATTTCTCCCATGATATATAAGTCGATTTTTCGAAATTCAAATTTCCATTGTCTGTTATATTAGTGGGGCTTAATGCAATAGCGCCATTTCCTTGCTCCACAATATCTTTGGTTGTATACCCTCTAAAACCAATACGCCCCTTTATCCCTACAATATCTCCTAATTTTTTTTCTTCCCATGCTGATGTCCCTTGAAATTCCGGAAATCTCAAATCGGGTACATTTTTCCCTTCCGCAGGAAATAATCGCTGCATTAACCCTTTTTTATGTTCTTTCAATGCTTCAACTTTTTGGGTAGTTGCTTCAATCAGTTCATCGAGAGAAAAGATGCAATCAACTATTTTTTGTTGTTCTTTCAATTCTCCATTTTTACCAACAGGAACAAAAACATTAATTTCTCCTATTGTAGTCTTGGACAAACTTGGGACTCCTCCTGCTTCATTATATTTATACCAATTTATTTTCTGAAATATTAGATATAAAAATTTGGGTAAACAATTGTGGAAAGAATGTGTATAGAATAATGTATCAACAGTCCAAAATTTTCCTATAAGGAATATTGGCTTGTCAATAGTTCCTTTTCTTCCTATACAAACGCTTTCCCCATCATATAGAAAATCATTAACAGAGGTCATATACCCACCAGAACCATAAACTGGGATATTTCCACGACCTAAATGTTTATAGTCTTTACCATTCCCTATTTCACAGAGACTTTTCAGTTTATATTCTTTCCAACCTTCTGTATTTTTAAACTCCGGAAATCTCAAAATAGGAACTACGGTCTTCATTTCATTTCCATTTTCCATGTTCTTATTTATTCTTCATACGTTGACAATCCTGATATGTCTTCTCCTTCTGCTTTACGTTTTAATAATGGAATCAAATCTGCCATCAGGGCCGATTCAACTTTGGCCCGTGCCTTCCATCTCAAATTGAGAGGGGCAAGCAAGTCATTCAACTTTTCAGCATCGAAAATTTTCCGCTCCATGATACCATGGATAAAATCATTTAATGAGTCAGTGGTGATTTCGTATTTACGGGCAATCGAATCTATTTCTTTTGCATACCTTTCTTCTTTAAAACGACTATAGCCTTCTTTGATTTCCTGCTCCGTTTTGCCGTTCACTTCTTCCAAACTGTTGATATATGCGATGATGTCGTCGCGCTCATCCATCAGATTGGAATTCGATAAAACCATGTTCACCAACTGTTCACGCGTCAGTTTTACCTTAACGCCTGTACCACCATACTGTTTGGCTATAAGATCCATGATATAGTCATAGTCAATCATGGCAGAAGCAAACAGTACAAACTCAAAATCCAAATCCTCAATCTCTGGGGAAACAGGTTCTGAAGTTTTTTCTCGTTTTTTCTTCAGGCTGTAGGCCAAATTCAGATAAGCTCCTCGGAAAGCAAGCAAATCATCGTCTGTGAAACCATATTCGGATTGTGAATCTGATAACAGAGACGTGTCGGCTGCATCAAAATCAACGTACTGATTAAGTTGCGTCTTATAACGTTGCACTTCCTTAAAGTGATTGATAAAGCCAGCCTTTGCTTCATCACCCTTTAAGTTAACCACCTCAGAAGCATTGAACTCAAGGTTGTATGATTGCATAAAATTACGTAAACCAGCCACGGCTTCCTTGTATTTCCTCTGGATACTTGAAGCCGGTTCCACTAACCATATCCGTCTGGCTACGTCTTTTGCGTTGCCAGAAAATAGGGCTATGGCTTCATCCACTGCACTTTGTTGTCCGCGGAAGTCCAAAATATTTCCGTAAGGTTTTGTATCGTTCAAAATACGGTTAGTACGAGAAAATGCTTGTATCAAATGGTGATAAACCAACTTTTTATCTACATACAGCGTATTAAGGAATTTCGAATCAAAACCTGTCAACAGCATATCTACTACAATGGTAATATCTATTTTGTTAATATGTGGATAATCTTTATTGCTATACTTCTGGTCTTTGATGCGCTGCTGTACATCCTGGTAGTAGGAATCAAACTCTTCGATGACATGGTTAGTGCCATATTGCCCGTTATAATCATCAATAATCTTCTTCAACGCCTGTTTTTTCCTTTCAGGCTCTTGTTCATTGTCTATCTTTTCCTGCTGTAAGTCTTCTTGAATTTGCTTAATGTCAGGATTCCCTTCGGCAGGTGGAGAGAATACACAAGTCACATTCAGCGGTTCGAATGATTGGTCTTCCAGTTTACGCTGTTCCTGCATCTGTTTGAACAACTGGTAATATTCAATGGCGTCATTAATAGACGAAGTAGCAAGAATAGCATTGAAACGTCTCTGATTAGTAGCCGCATCATGCTTGGATAAAATTGTTTCGACAATGGCCTGTTTTTTAATGCTGCCATCTGCTCTACGTGGGTTATTTTCATCTGGTCTGAAATAATCTACATGAAAACGAAGAACATTTTTATCCTCAATAGCATTGGTTATGGTATAGGCATGCAGTTGTTTCTCAAAAATATCATCTGTCGTTTTATAAGATGCCGTTTCTCCATCAACTTTCGTATAAGTCGCATTATCATCAAAGATAGGTGTCCCCGTGAAACCAAAGAGTTGTGCATGAGGGAAAAATTCCTTTATGGCTTTGTGATTATCGCCAAACTGAGAGCGATGACATTCATCGAATATAAAGACAATACGGCTATCCTTTAATGGCAGTAATTGTTCTTTATAGTTCTTCCGATTGTTAGGGTCCAACGCTATTCCCAGTTTCTGAATAGTAGTAACAATCACTTTGTCGGCATAATCGGTTGACAACATCCGCCGGACTAATGTACCGGTATTGGTGTTCTCTTCCACGCAATTCTCCTGAAAGCGGTTGAATTCTTGCCGTGTTTGCCTGTCAAGGTCCTTACGGTCTACCACAAACAAACATTTTTCGATATCTGGATTATCTTTCAACAAAGTAGAAGCTTTGAAAGAAGTTAGTGTTTTACCACTTCCTGTCGTATGCCAGATGTAACCATTTCCTCGATTTTCTTCAATGCACCTGACAATAGCTTTTACGGCATAAATCTGATACGGGCGCATAATCAGTAATTTCTGTTCACTGGCTATCAGCACCATGTAACGGCTGATCATTTCACCTAAATGACATTTGGGAAGAAACTGTTCGGCAAAAGAATCCAGACAGGCAACTTTCTTATTGTCTTCTCTTGCCCATTGGTAAACAGGCAAGAATTGTTCATCGGCATTGAAATTAAAATGCTGAAGATTATTATTGGCAAAATAATACGTGTTAGAATAATTACTAACAACAAACAATTGCATGAAACACAGCAAGGAATTGGCATATCCATTGCCGGTATCATTTTTATAATCCACAATCTGCTGCATAGCACGACGCGGACTTACATCTAATGTTTTCAACTCTACTTGAACAACAGGCAATCCATTGATAAGCAAAATTACATCATAGCGTTGAAAACTATTTTTGGTATTTATACGTAGTTGATTGACTACTTCATATTCGTTTTTACACCAGTCTTTGATGTTAACCAACATATATTGTAAAGGAGTTCCATCTTCTCGTATAAACGTATTTATCTCGCGCAAACGTTTGGAAGAAACAAATACATCTGCACTTATAATATCCTCTAATAAACGATTAAATTCTGAGTCTGACAGATGGACACGATTAAGCCGCTCGAACTTTTGACGAAAATTTTGCTCTAGCGTATTTCTATCAAAAATGTCCGGGCGATACACATATTTCAATTCTTCTGTCAACTTATGAATTAAATTTTCTTCTATTTGTTTTTCTTTTATCATACAATTGTATTCACCTGTTGATCAACTATTTTCTTTACCAAAAAGAACGATGACATTCCACGAAATGTTCAATTTGCATCAAAGATAGAAAATATCCCTCAAAAAGAAAAAGTATCCGGAAAACAATTCTTTCTATTTGCCGCTGCACTCGGCTTCTATCTTTAAATAAGATAGGTTGCGCCTCCGCATAGTCAAAATCAGAAAACTGTGTTTTCTATTTGTCTCTGCACTCGGCTTACACTATCTTTGCACTATGAATTACCTGGAAGTGTTTGGAACCCTCGTAGGGTTAGTCTATTTATGGCTGGAGTACCGTGCCAGCATCTACCTGTGGCTTACCTGTATCGTAATGCCTGCCATCTATCTGGTGGTGTATTATCAGGCCGGGCTGTATGCCGATTTCGGAATCAACGTGTATTACCTGCTGGCTTCGGTGTATGGCTGGATAGCCTGGAGCAGAGGAAGGAAAAAGAGGAACATACAGCAGGCTGAAGAAGAAACACCCATTACTCGCATGCCGCGCAAGGTATATTTCCCCTTGACAGCCGTGTTTATTCTGTGCTGGGTGGTTATCGCCTGGATATTGATTACATGGACAGACAGCAGTGTGCCCTGGACGGACAGTTTCACTACGGCACTGAGCATCATAGCTATGTGGATGCTGGCCCGCAAATATGTGGAGCAGTGGGGAGCCTGGATGATTGTGGACTGGGTGTGCTGCGGACTGTACATCTACAAGGGGCTGTATTTCACTTCGGCACTGTACGGACTTTATGCGGTAGTGGCCTTTTTCGGATGGAGAAAATGGCTAAGCCTGATGGCGGAACAGGCATGTGACCAAACTAATAAAGAGTAGAAACAATGAATGACATAAAGAATGAAAATGAGCGACTGGCTTTGCCGTTTGTTCCTGAAGCGGTGATAGTAGGAAACGGAGACTTCCCTTCACATCCGTTCCCATTGGCTGTGCTCAATCAGGCACCTTGCGTGGTGTGTTGCGACGGGGCGGCGAATACGCTGGCCGACAGCGGACGTGTGCCCGACTGGATTGTGGGCGACGGTGATTCGCTTTCGGAGGAGAACCGGATCCGTTTTCACGACCGGATTCATCACATCTCGGATCAGGAGACCAACGACCAGACCAAGGCGGTGATGTTTCTGCTATCGCAAGGGATAAAGCGAATTGTCCTCATAGGGGCTACGGGTAAACGAGAGGACCATACACTGGGAAATATCAGTCTGCTTATGGAATATCAGCAAATGGGGGCGGAAGTGGTGATGCTGACCGACTATGGTTTCTTCATTCCTGCCACAGGTGATAAGGTATTTGCCGGATTCCCCAGGCAGCAAGTGTCTGTCTTCAATTTTGAGGCAATACAACTTCGAAGCGAAGGATTGAAGTATCCTATCTATGATTTTCACTCTTTGTGGCAAGGTACGCTTAATGAAGTGGAGCACAGCAGTTTCCGCATTTCAGCAAAAGGAACTTACCTGGTGTATTGCACCTACGAACCGAAAGCCTAAAAAAACGCCTTTGCGTTTTATTCAAAACGTCAAAGAGTTTTACTTCAAACGCAAGTGCGTTTGGACTCAAACGGCCTTGCGTTTTCCCTAAAACGTACTTATGTTTTCCGGCAGACCTCTTTCTATCTGATTTTTAAGTTAATAAATCATTAGCAATCTTGCTTTTCTCCAGCAAAAAGACTAAATTAGGGCATCGCGAATTTTAAATGTAATGCCTATGAAAAAGTATGTAGCTGAACTAATCGGAACTATGGTTCTTGTACTGCTGGGCTGCGGTAGCGCCGTATTTGCAGGAGGAGTGGCCGACACAGTAGGTGCCGGTGTAGGAACCATCGGAGTGGCCATGGCATTCGGTCTTTCTGTCATCGCCATGGCATATACCATAGGAAACATTTCCGGCTGCCACATCAATCCGGCCATTACACTGGGTGTATGGCTGTCGGGAGGCATGAAAACGAAACGGGCATTGATGTACATGCTGTTTCAGGTTGTGGGTGCCATTATCGGCTCACTGATTCTTACGCTGTTGGTTTCGACCGGTGCACACGGAGGGCCGACGACCACAGGCTCCAACAGCTTTGCATCTGATGCCATGGGGCAGGCATTCCTGGCCGAAGCCGTGTTTACCTTTATCTTTGTGCTGGTGGCGCTGGCTGCCACGGACGAAAAGAAAGGAGCTGGCAACCTGGCCGGACTGGCCATCGGACTTACGCTGATACTGATTCACATCGTGTGTATCCCGATTACAGGCACGTCCGTGAACCCGGCACGAAGCATCGGACCGGCTCTGATGGAAGGCGGACAGGCCATCGAACAGCTCTGGCTCTTTATCGTGGCACCTTTCGTGGGAGCAGCTTTCAGTGCATTGGTGTGGAAATTCCTTCGTACTGAATAAGTAAAGACACGAGGATAGCATGTCTTTTTCATTTAAAAAGCGTATCTTTGCAGCCGATTTTTAAATAAGGAAAAAGATATGCTATCACAAGGTATTTATTCGATTGTTTTACTGATTTTCTCGAACATCTTCATGACGTTTGCCTGGTATGGCCACTTGAAGATGCGTGAAGAGTTCAGCTGGTTTGCTTCACTGCCGCTGATTGGGGTGATTGCGTTCAGCTGGGCCATTGCTTTTTTTGAATACTGTCTGCAGGTTCCGGCCAACCGCTTAGGCTTCAGAGACAGTGGGGGACCGTTTGACATCATGCAGTTGAAAGTGATTCAGGAGGTGATTACGCTGGCCGTGTTTACCATTTTCTCTATGATTGCGTTCAAAATGGAGTTGAAATGGAATCACCTGGCTGCATTTTTCTGCCTGATATTGGCTGTGTATTTCGTATTCAAGAAGTGAGATAAGACGCTTGTCAGTTCTGCTGTTCGCGTAAGCGCTGGATTTCACGCTGCACGTCGTACTGGTTGCTTCTGACTTTATCTTTTCGGAAGAATTCTTTTCGCCGGATGGAGTCCTCGGCTGCTTTCTGGCGAATGTATTCATACAAGTTTCCCGCATCCTCCGCCTGCGCTGGTTGCGGGTTTTTCTTTTTCTCCACTTTTACGGTATCAGGCCGAATCTCCGCTTGTTTCTTTACGGAGTCAGGAGCGGCGTAAATGGGCAGGAGAGGAGCTTCCGAAAAAGCTGGCTGAAAGGTAAGCAATGTCTGCGTACTGTCGGCTGCCTGCTGTTTACGGAGCTGACGGTAGAAGTTTGGCACTTTCAAGCTGTCGGCAGCCGTGGGCTGATAGTCGGCATACGTTTTCCAGGCATTGGCATGCTTGCGGTTGTGTGCAAGCATGCGCCCGCGGCGGGTCATATTGTCATAAATGAAGCCCATGAAATCGAGTCCGCCGATACCGATGCCTACACCTGCAGAGCCTACCACACTTTCATACATCCGACCGGGAGAAGGCTTGATGCTACGTCCGTATTCTTCGTCTGCATATATGCGATTAGGATTCAGTGTCCAGGAAATTTCCCACTGCTTGGGCCGTCCGGCCACCAGTACATCGTATACAGGGTCTTCTCCGAAACGGGTCCAGATGGTATAAGGCTCCATGCGGACATAACTTTCCGGTTTCCACACTTTGGTGGTATCAATCAGGCTACGGGGCACTTTCAGATCTACTTTGAAGTCCATCCACTTTTTATTCAGCGGGGCTTCCAATGGTTTGTTTTCCTGTTTGGGTAGGGGATTAAAGTCAAATTGAATCATTTTTACTGCATCCATGTTGAGTTGCAGTTCTTTTTCCTGCTGCTGGCTCATGGCGGGCAGGATACCGACTGTACATAGAATCAGTGTCAGCCGGGATGATAGATGTAAAGAGTAGTTCATGCCGTGTACGTGTTTATAGTCCTTTTACTCGTCCTCCCTGCATCCAGCACTTGCGGTAGTAAGGCTCTTCCAGCCGGCTGACAATGACGCCGGAACTGGTGCTGGCATGCACGAATTTTCCATCTTTCAGGTAAATGCCTACGTGATTGGCAACGCGTTTACGCCGTCCGTTATGGAAAAACACCAGGTCACCTTCCCGCAACTGGCGCTTGGATATTTTTCGGCAATTTTCCGTCCGCTGGGCGTCGGAATTGCGCTGTAGTTTCTTGTGGTACACTTTCTTATAGACAGCAGCCGTAAAGCCTGAACAGTCCGTTCCCCGGTGAGTGCTTCCCCCGTGGCGGTAGGGCACTCCAATCCAGTCGGCCACTTCCACGTAGAGTTGATGATTGTCGTCGACATCGATGTCCATTTCCAGTCGCACAGCTGCACGCGCCAGTTCGCGGTAGTCCACGCGCGGAGCACGTGTGCCACACGAGGATAACAAAAGTGTGCACACCGCGAACAGCATGCACACTGAAAAACGAGTGAAGCGGTATCTGTACATAGTTGTTTGTTTTGAACAAATGTACATAATATCCTCGTTACATGGATAGGTACTTAGGGTATTTTAGAACCTGTTGAAGATTGTTTCATTTTGCTTTTTCCTGTATCTTACATAAAAAACAGCGTCTTTTCCGAAAACGGGAAAGACGCTGTCCTTACAGATTAGTTATCTATGGTATATTATTTCTGTACCGGAGAACTCATGCTGACTTCCACTTCGTTCTTCTGTCCGAAGAAGGTCTTGGCAAAGGCTTTCAGGTCGTCACCGCTGATAGCATTTACTGTGGCTTCGTAACCGGTATTCATATCCAGATTCTGCCAGTAGTAAGTGTCCAGGATATTCATCCAGTAACCGTTTTCTTTCTGATTCTGCTTGTAGGTCTTCAGCATGTATTCCTTCACCTTGCTCAGGTCTTCGCTAACCGGACCTTTTTCGATGAATTCCTGAATACCTTCGTTAATCAGTTTCACCATTTCTTCACGACGGTTCGGGTCAGTATCGAAGTATACCTGGAAGGCACCTTTCTCAGTCGGATACTTGCTCAGGCTTCCGCTACAGCTTACACCGTATGTACCACCGGCATCTTCACGTACTGTACGCAGGTAAACCATATTCAGCAGCTGACCAAGCATGCTCATCTGCAGGTTGTTCTTCAAATCATACTTGCAGTCGCCAGAATATACCATCAGCACAGTAGCTTTCGGGGTTTCCAGTTCTTTCACAAAGTTGTTTTCGAAGTGTCCTTTACGGATAGCCATACCTGTATCGCGGAATTTTTCATTACGTTTGATAGCAGGCAATGCACCCAGATACTGTTCGATAAGCGGAGTAGCTGTTTTTGCATCTACGTTACCTACCAGGATGAAGGTAAAGTCGCTGGCATCAGCAAAACGGTTCTTGTAGAGTTCCATTACTTTGTTGTAGTCAATCTTGTCGAGCATGTCGGCTTTCATAGACAATGCACGCGGATGACGGTTGTAAAGCGCTACATTGATAGAATCGCTGAATGCAGTCATCGGGTCAGCTTCCTGGTTAGCCAGAGCAGCTTTGTTACGCGTAATGAAAGAAGTGAAGGCTTCCTGGTCCATACGCGGTGCAGTGAAACGCAGGTAAGTCAGCTGAAGCATGGTTTCCAAGTCTTTCGGAGAGCAGCTTCCTGACAATCCTTCTGAATAGGTGTTGACCATTGCGCTGGCTGATGCCATCTTTCCGGCCAATACTTTATCCAGGTCTACAGAATTGAAATTGCCCAGTCCACCCAATGAAGCAATCTGGCTGATCAGAGCAAACTGCAATACATCTTTATCGTCGAACAAAGAAGTTCCACCCGGGCTGAATGCTTGCATACGTACTTCGTCAGCCTTGAAGTCTGTCGGCTTCAGGATAACACGCACACCGTTGCTCAGTGTCAGGATAGTAGAACCGAACACACCCTGTTCTGTTTTCACTACCTTTCCTGCCTGCGGTTTTTCCTTCATCAGCGGTTCATCAGATACCTTGTCTACATAAGCTGTCAGTTTTTCAGCTTTTACCTTGTCGATTACAGCTTTCAGTTCGGCTTCCGTCGGATATTTCATGCCGTCTTTTTCCGGACAGAATACACTCAACACAATGTTTTTCTCTGTGATGAGCTGTTGCATTACCTGATTAACAGCTTCTACCGGAATATTCGGCACAATCTGATTCATGATGGCATATTCATTTTCAATACCCGGGATCGGTTCATTGTCAATGAAGTGACGCACATATTCATTTACATAGCTTGCATTACGCTGTTTGTTACGTTCATTGTAGGCTGATTCCAGTCCGCGCAGGTAATCAGCTTTCGCGCGGGCATATTCGCTGGCTGTGAAACCAAACTGACGCACGCGTTCAATTTCGCGCATCAATGTTTCTGTGGTCAGGATGATATCGTCTTCCTTGGCTGCAGCAAAGGCCGCAAATGCTCCTTTTGTCTTAGCCACCAGGTAATCTCCATCCTGTACACCAGCTTCAATGAACGGCGGGTTAGCCTGCTGGGTCAGCTCGTTCAAACGGCTGTTAAGCATGCTTTCGATAGAAGAAACCATGTAGTTCATTACCAAATAACCCATGTTGTTCTTCTGATCGTTAGGCACTACATCGTGTTTGTGGAACAGATATACGATGGGCACCTGCTGTTCCTTGTCTTTTGCCACGGTAATGATAGGTTCATCATTGTCGGGCACAGGGAAATATTTACGTTCTGCAGCGTTGGCCGGCATTTCAATCGGAGAGAACAACTTCTTGATTTTTGCTTCAATGCTGTCCACATTGATGTCGCCCACTACCACGATACCCTGCTGGTCTGGACGGTACCATTTTTCATAATAGTCTCTCAATGCCTGATAAGGGAAGTTGTCTACCACTTCCATCGTTCCGATAGGCAGACGATAGGCATACTTGCTGTCTTTATACATGGCAGGGAATACTTTTTCATACATACGCATCATAGCTCCTGTGCGTGTACGCCATTCTTCGTGGATAACTCCACGCTCCTTATCGATTTCTTTCGGAGCAAGTGTCAGGTCGTTGGCCCAGTCGTGCAAAATCAACAGACAAGAGTCTACGATTCCGTCACGGATAACCGGTACGTTAGAAATATTATACACGGTTTCATCTACTGAAGTATAAGCGTTCAGGTTAGCTCCAAACTTCACACCGATGGTTTCGAGGTATTCACGAAGCAGGTTGTCGGGGAAGTGAGTGGTTCCGTTGAAACACATGTGCTCCAGGAAGTGTGCCAGACCACGCTGGCTGTCTTCTTCCAGGATAGAACCTACTTTCTGTGCAATGTAGAAGTCGGCCTGATTGTCGGGCAACTCATTGTGACGGATGTAGTAGGTCAATCCGTTTTCTAACTTACCGATACGCACGTTGGGATCGGTCGGAATGGGCGGCATCTGTTGGGCAAATGCAGTCATCGCACCTCCCACAAAAATTACCGCCGCAAAAGTTCTTTTTAATTTAAAAACTTTCATCGTAGTTTTTATTTAGGTTGTGAGGAATCAAAGAAGCCCGTTGGCAGAGAGATAACGCTCTGCTTCGATAGCTGCCTTGCATCCGCTTCCGGCTGCTGTAATAGCCTGGCGGTAATGCGGATCGGCTACGTCACCTGCAGCAAATACACCTGGAATTCCTGTACATGGTGTATTGCCTTCAGTAATGATATAACCGGTTTCATCGGTTTTCACCCACGGCTTGAAAATATCAGAATTCGGCTTGTGACCGATAGCCAGGAAGAATCCGTCAATAGCCACATCGTAGCGTTCTTCGTCGGCTTCACCCATACGTTTCACTACGTGCATACCTTCCACACCGTTATCGCCGAACAAACCTACAGCATTATGTTCAAACAATACGGTAATGTGTGGATGATTCAGTACACGCTCCTGCATGATTTTAGAAGCACGAAGGAACGGCTTGCGTACCACAAGATATACCTTGCTGGCCAGTCCTGCCAGGTACACAGCTTCTTCGCAGGCAGTATCGCCACCGCCAACTACAGCTACGGTTTTCTTACGATAGAAGAAGCCGTCGCAAGTAGCGCAAGCACTGACACCCATACCCGCGTATTTCTTTTCGTCTTCCAGTCCTAAGTATTTGGCAGTAGCACCGGTAGAAATAATCACGGTATCAGCGGTGACTTCCTTTTCATCGTCTATCACAAATGTATAAGGAGCCTTGCTCAAATCGGCTTTTGTCACAATGCCGTTGCGAATGTCGGCACCAAAACGTTCAGCCTGTCTTTTCAGGTCGTCCATCAGTACCGGACCGGTTACACCTTCCGGATAGCCGGGAAAGTTTTCTACTTCGGTAGTAATGGTAAGCTGACCACCAGGTTGTATACCTTCATATAGCACGGGAGAAAGATTGGCACGGCTGGTATAGATAGCGGCCGTATATCCTGCGGGGCCTGATCCGATGATCAGGCATTTTACATGTTCTGTTGCCATAAAATTGAAATAAAATTTATTGTGTTTGAATAATCGTAGAACAAAAGTATATATTTTTTAGAATACTCCTTTTATTTATTCAGAGATTTTACGAAATATACATTATTTATTCAGCCCATGGAGACCGTTTTTTATTGCATAAATGAAAAATAGATGCTAACTTTGCCCGTCAATTAGATAAAACTAACATTTAATAAAGATATGTTTAGAAGTCATACTTGCGGTGAGTTACGACTCGCCGATGCAGGCAAGAACGTGACACTGGCCGGATGGGTGCAGCGTGCACGTAAGATGGGAGGAATGACATTTGTGGACCTCCGCGACCGCTACGGTATTACGCAGTTGGTGTTCAACACGGAAGTGAACGCCGAACTTTGTGAGCGTGCCAACCACCTGGGACGTGAATTCGTGATTCAGGTGAAAGGAACTGTAAGCGAACGTTCCAGCAAAAATGCCAATATCCCAACGGGAGAAATTGAAATCATCGTATCAGAACTGAATATTCTGAATTCAGCCCAGACACCACCTTTCACTATTGAAGACAATACGGACGGGGGAGATGACCTTCGTATGAAATACCGTTATCTGGACTTGCGCCGTACTGCTGTACGCAAGAACTTGGAACTCCGTCACCGCATGACAATGGAAGTTCGCCGCTACTTGGACAGCAAGGGCTTCCTGGAAGTGGAAACTCCGATGCTGATTGGTTCTACTCCGGAAGGTGCACGCGACTTCGTGGTTCCTTCACGTATGAACCCGGGACAGTTCTACGCATTGCCTCAGTCTCCGCAGACTTTGAAGCAGCTGCTGATGGTTTCCGGCTTCGACCGTTACTTCCAGATTGTAAAATGTTTCCGCGATGAAGACCTTCGTGCTGACCGTCAGCCTGAGTTTACACAGATTGACTGCGAAATGAGCTTTGTAGAACAGGAAGACATCATCAATACTTTTGAAGGTATGGCCAAGCATTTGTTCAAGGAACTTCGCGGAGTGGAACTTATAGAACCGTTCCTGCGTATGCCGTGGGCAGATGCCATGAAGTATTACGGAAGTGATAAACCGGATTTGCGTTTCGGCATGAAGTTCGTCGAACTGATGGACGTGCTGAAAGGTTACGGTTTCTCTGTATTCGACAATGCAGCTTATATCGGTGGTATCTGTGCAGAAGGTGCAGCTCACTATACTCGCAAGCAGCTGGATCAGTTGACAGAGTTCGTAAAACGTCCGCAGATTGGTGCCAAAGGTATGGTATACGCCCGTATCGAAGCAGACGGTACCGTGAAGTCAAGCGTAGACAAATTCTACAGCCAGGAAGTGCTGCAGAAGATGAAAGAAGCATTCGGTGCTAAACCAGGTGACTTGATTCTGATTCTGAGCGGTGACGACGCCATGAAGACTCGCAAACAGCTTTGCGAACTGCGTCTGGAAATGGGTAACCAGCTGGGCTTGCGCGACAAGAACAAGTTTGCTTGCCTGTGGGTAGTAGACTTCCCGATGTTCGAATGGAGCGAAGAAGAAGGCCGCCTGATGGCTATGCACCATCCGTTCACTCACCCGAAAGACGAGGATATTCCTTTGCTGGATACCGATCCCGCAGCTGTACGTGCCGATGCATACGATATGGTTATCAACGGTGTGGAAGTTGGTGGTGGTTCTATCCGTATCCACGACTCTGCATTGCAGGCTAAGATGTTCGAGATTCTGGGATTCACTCCAGAGAAAGCACAGGAGCAGTTCGGCTTCCTGATGAATGCCTTTAAGTTTGGTGCACCTCCTCACGGTGGTCTGGCATACGGACTTGACCGTTGGGTATCTCTGTTTGCCGGTCTGGATTCTATCCGCGACTGCATCGCCTTCCCGAAGAACAACTCTGGACGTGACGTGATGCTGGATGCTCCTGGCTTCCTCGACCAGAAACAGTTGGATGAACTGAATCTGAAAATTGACATCAAGGAAAATAATTAATAACGTTTCAAGGAAAAAGACAAGAAAGTAACCGGATGAAGGAATCGGTACGGATTATACGCTTTGCAATAATAGGAACGCTTAATGCTCTGATTGCAGCTTTCGTAGTATGGCTGTTGATGCACATCGAGGGCGAGAGCTATATTATAGCTAATATATGCGCATATATCGTGGCACAGATACACAACTTTATCTGGTGCAAATACTGGATTTTTCCGCTTGAAACAGATGACAAAAAAAATAGCATCTGGCATCAGATGCTATTTTTTATTGGTGCTTTCGCACTGGCTTATAGTGCACAATTCCTTTTTCTTCTTATGCTCGTGGAGCTTCTTCACTGCAATGAATACCTGGCACAGTTCCTCGGACTCTTCATTTATGGTGCCGTTAATTTCATATGCAACCGCCGCCTGACTTTCCGTTAGGCCATCTTCATCAGATTTTCTTCTTCAATGTACTGAAGTTTCTTTTCCAGTATCACTTCACGCGTTTTCTCCGTGTTGTCGGTACGGAACACCAATATACCTTTTCCTCCTAGCAAGAAGGAATAGAGGTAGGAGATACCTATGCCTGTTTCGCTGAAACTGCGGATGGCATCGGCAGCCCGTCCCGGCTCATTATCCAGACTGATAGCAAACACTTCGGATACGTTGGCTGAAATGCCCGAATCCTTCAATACCTCGTAGGCACGCAATGGTTCAGAACAAATAATGCGGTAGATACCGTACTCTACGGTATCAGATATGGTAGAAGCAATCAACTGGATATTCGCTTCTTTCAGTAGTTCAAGCACCTGAAGCAGTGTGCCCGACTTGTTTTCTACAAAAACAGATAGTTGATGTATGGTCATACTCTTTTATTTTTAAATCAATGTTTTTCGTAAATCTTTCACGCGTACGGCTTTTCCTTCCTGCACAGGCAAGCTTCCTTTAGGCACCAGTTTCACGCGTGGAGTAATCAGAATTTCGTCTTTCAGCTGACGGGTAATTTCCTTAGTCAGATTCTGAAGGAATCCGTAGTCATCGGTAAAGTCATTCAATTCTACTTCCACCGTCATCTCATCATTCGCATCAAGGTTGGTCAGCGTAATGAGGTACTCATTACCCAGTTCCTTGAACTGCAGTAAGATGTTCTCAATCTGAATCGGGAAGATATTGACACCCTTGAGAATCATCATGTCATCACTGCGACCTTTCATCCGGTCAAGACGCTTGTGATGACGTCCGCAAGGACAATCGCCTGGAAGAATGCGGGTCAAGTCACGCGTACGGTAACGCAGCAGCGGCATTGCTTCACGGTTGATGGTGGTCAGCACCAGTTCGCCCACTTCGCCTTCGGGTACCGGTTCCAGTGTGACAGGGTCCACAATTTCAACGATATAATAATCCTCCCAAATGTGGAGTCCGTTCTGTTCCATGCATTCAAAAGCTACCCCCGGACCACACATTTCCGACATACCGAAAGAGTTGTAGGCTTTCACGCCCAGCATTTGTTCAATACGGCGGCGCTGTTCGTCAGAGTGTGGTTCTGCACCGATAATCAAGGTTTTCAGATGGGTATCGCGGCGCGGGTCGATGTGCATCTCTTCCATCACTTCATACAAACGGCCGGCATAACTCGGGATAGCATGAAGAGCGGTAGTACCAAAGTCAGTGATAAACTTAATCTGCCGCTTGGTATTGCCGGCTGCAGCTGGAACAGTCAGCATACCCAGACGCTCAGCACCATACTGGAAACCCAAGCCGCCGGTAAACATACCGTAGCCAGAAGAGTTCTGAAAAATATCTCCCTTACGCAGTCCCACCATATACAAGCAGCGTGCTACGGCATTGGCCCATTCTTCCAAATCGTGCTGTGTGTGCAAAATCACGGTAGGAGTTCCTGTGGTACCACTGGAAGAATGGAGACGGACTACCTCTTCCAAAGGCACGGCAGAAAGTCCGAACGGATAATGGTCGCGCAAATCCTGTTTGGTAGTGAAAGGGATTTTCTGTAAATCCTCCAGTGACTGTATATCTTCCGGTTTGATGCCGCATTGCTGAAAGCGTTCCTTGTAGAACGGAGAATGCATACAACGGTCAATGGTTGCTTTCAACCGTTTCAACTGAAGTTTCTCAATGTCCGGTCTCGACAAGGTTTCCACTTCAGGATGCAAGTACATTTGGTCGTTTTTCATATTATTTTTCATTGTTTGATGCGCAAATATAGAAATAATAAACTAAAACCAAATAAAAACTTTCATTTTTCTTTTAAGACTACTCAAATGATTCAAATTTTGTCAGGATAGCCACTGAACATGTATCCCCCTTATGCGGAAAAACAGTCAACATTCCCTGTTCTATATGAAAAGAGCCACTGCGAATCCCTCTTTTACGAAAGAATGCAGTGGCTCTTTTTATATCTATCAAGCCAACGTGACTTTAAAGACTTTATTCAAAGCTTCCGTAACGTGTAGGTAGCAACTTACGGTCGCCCAATGTATTATCGATACGTGCTACGTTAATCCAGAATTTGTTGTCTCTTACACTCTGAATCGGATAAGCCGCCTTAGCTCGACCATAAGGATGAGTCCAAGCATCTCCCACAATCTCGTACTCCGGATGAGGAGCATTCACCAATACGTTGTCTTCTTTGTCGGCCTTTCCAGTCTCAATCTCTGCAATTTCTTCACGGATATGTACCATGACATCCACAAAGTTGTCCAATTCTGCCAGACTCTCACTTTCCGTCGGTTCAATCATCAGCGTACCATGTACAGGGAAGGAGAGAGTAGGTGCATGGTAACCGTAGTCCATCAGACGCTTGGAAATGTCATTTTCCGAGATTCCGCTTTCTTCGTGTATCTTCCGGCATTCCAGAATCATTTCATGGCCTACAAAACCATTCTTTCCGCGGTATACCACTCCATACGTATCTTTCAGGCAAGCGGCCAGGTAGTTGGCATTCAGAATAGCTGTTTGAGTGGCTCTTCTCAGGCCTTCTGCTCCCATCATGCAGATGTATCCGTAAGTAATCGGCAGGATACCGGCACTTCCATAAGGAGCAGCAGATACTTCATTCTGCGGATTGCCCGTGCTGACATGTCCCGGAAGGAAAGGTACCAAATGCTCGGCCACACAAATCGGACCTACGCCCGGACCGCCACCACCGTGGGGGCTCGCGAATGTCTTATGCAAGTTCAGGTGACACACGTCTGCTCCGATAGTACCCGGATTGGTCAGTCCCACCTGTCCGTTCATGTTGGCTCCGTCCATATAAACCTGTGCACCGCACGCATGGATAATCTCACATATCTCCTTGATTTCTTCCTCAAAAATACCGTGAGTAGACGGATAAGTAATCATCAAAGCTGCCAGTTCATCCTTATGTGCTTCAGCCTTTGCACGCAAATCTTCCAAATCCACGTTTCCATTCTCATCGCAAGCACACGTCAGCGGTTCGTAACCCGCCTGTACAGCCGAAGCCGGATTGGTGCCATGTGCCGAAGCCGGAATCAATACCAATCGGCGGTTACCCTGTCCGATGCTTTCCTGGTAACTTCTAATCACACGCAAGCCCGTATACTCACCTGCTGCACCAGAGTTCGGTTGGAGAGATACGCCTGCAAAGCCTGTAATCGTCTTCAACTGTTCCGACAGATTGTGAATCAAAGCCTGGTATCCTGCAGCCTGGTCTTCCGGAACCAATGGATGAAGGTTCATCCAAGCCGCATTGCTAAGAGGCAGCATTTCGGATGCTGCATTCAGTTTCATGGTACAAGAACCCAAAGAAATCATGGAATGAGCCAACGAAATATCCTTCCGTTCTAGACGTTTGATGTAACGCATCATTTCCGTTTCAGTGTGATACTTCTGGAAGACTTCGTGGGTGAGGTATGTACTCAGACGCTGGAACTGTGCAGCAACAGGAGCTTTTTCCGGTATAGCACATACATCATGCATCGGTTCTTCTGCCGCTACAGCAAACAGATTCAGAATCAGCGTAGCATCTGCCTGCGTGGTGGTTTCATCTACACTGATACCCACATCACCATTATCAAAATAGCGCAGGTTGATTTCCTTGCTCAAGGCAATGGTGCGCACTTCCTGAATGGTCACGTTGTCCGGCAACTGTATTCTCAGTGTATCAAAAAAATTTTCGTTCTGCAATTTATATCCCAGTTTCGTGAGCTGTTCTGCCAGCCAGAAAGCCACGGCATGCACATGATTGGCTATTTCCTTTATGCCGTCAGGTCCGTGATATACGGCATAGAATCCGGCCATGGTAGCCAGCAGTGCCTGTGCCGTACAGATATTGGAAGTCGCCTTTTCACGCTTGATATGCTGCTCGCGAGTCTGCAATGCCATGCGGTAACACAGATGACCGTATTTGTCTTTTGACAGACCAATTATACGTCCCGGCATATTTCGTTTGTATTCATCACGTGTAGCGAAATAAGCAGCAGAAGGTCCTCCATAGAACATCGGTGTGCCCAGACGCTGTGAGCTACCGAAAGCAATGTCAGCTCCCCATTCACCAGGAGGAACCAGCAGGGCAAGCGACAGGATATCGGCTGCTACGGCCACCTTGCATCCTACGGCATGTGCCTGCTCGGTAAATTCCCGATAATCTTCTATGCTTCCGCTGTTATTCGGATACTGTACGATGCAACCGAAAATATCCGGCGTAAAAGTCAGGTCCTTGTAACTGCCTACCTTTACTACCATTCCCTGCGGAATGGCCCGGGTACGAATAACTGCCAGCGTCTGAGGGAATATTTCTTCATCTACAAACAGCACGTTGGCCTGCGCTTTCTGTTGCGCACGGCTTCTCAGCCCGTACATCATCGTAGCAGCTTCCGCCGCAGCCGTCGCTTCATCCAGCAGAGAGCAGTTGGCTAGCGGAAGGGCAGTCAGATCGCTGATTACCGTCTGAAAATTCAGCAACGCTTCCAGTCGTCCCTGAGAAATTTCGGCCTGATAGGGTGTATAAGAAGTGTACCACACCGGATTTTCAAACACGTTACGCTGAACAACTGCCGGAGTCACTGTGTCGTACCACCCACATCCGATATAGGTCTTATACAGCTTGTTCTGGGCTGCCAGTTCGCCGATGTGCTCGGCAAATTCACGTTCTGTCATGGCAGCTCCCAGTTTCAAAGGTTCTTTTAACAGGATATTGGCAGGAATGGTTTTCTCTATCAGTTCATCCAGACTGCTTACTCCAATTTTTTTCAGCATCAGCGGAAGTTCCTCTTCCCCGATGCCGATGTGTCTGTTTGCGAATGTCGTTGTTTTCATGATTATTAAGGTAAGATTTATGGTTTTCAAGCAAAAGAATAACCCATCAGCGGAAGAAAGGATTGTTCATCTTTTCATAGCCGATGGTAGTGGGGTTTCCATGACCCGGATACACCATTGTCTCGTCAGGAAGTGTCAGCAAACGTGCCACGATACTTTCCCTCAACTGGTCAAAGTTTCCGCCTTCCAAGTCTGCACGTCCGATACTGCCCCGGAACAATACATCACCGCTGAACATGCAGTGCTGCGCTTCACAATAGAACACCATGCTTCCGGGAGAATGGCCGGGCACGGCAAGCGCCTTCAGTTCTATATTTCCTATTTTTATCAGATCGCCGTCATGCACATAGCTGCCCAATGCAGGAGGCTCCTCGTTCAGAGGGAAACCGAACATGCGGCAATACTCTGCCGTTCTCGGCAACAGAAATTCATCTTCCTTTCCGGCTTCGGCACTGACTCCAAACTCTCTGAGCATAAACGCATTGCCAAAGATATGATCCAGATGCAAATGCGTATTCAGCAAATGCGTCACCGTAAGTCCGTTTTCTGCAATGAACTTCTTCAATGTCTGCTGCTCTTCCTGATAATAACATCCGGCATCAATTACAGCTGCCTGCAGCGTTTCCTCGTCCCACACCACATAGCAGTTGACCGGAAACATATTGAATTCAAATGTCTTAATTTTCATATCGATTATCCGTTGATTGTGACATAAACCACTTTCTTGGTCTCAAAAAATTCCTCTTCAAAATAATCCTTCAAATCATACATAAGTGCCTGATGCTTTACAGGCATGACTTCCCGTTCCAGTTCACCGCCCTTCAAGCAAATCAGTCCGTTGGGGAGGGCATTGTGCTGTTCCTTCTTGATATTCTTGCGGATGATTTTCAGCAAGTCGGTCAGCGGCATGACGGCCCTGCTTACCACGAAGTCGAACAATTGCTTTTCTTCCTCCGCACGGCAATGACGGGTAGTGACGTTCTTCAAGCCGATGGCATTGGCTATTTCAGTAGCCACCTTCACTTTCTTGCCGATGCTGTCTACCAGATGGAAATGTGTTTCCGGAAAGAGAATAGCCAGCGGAATTCCAGGGAAACCACCGCCGGTACCCAAATCCATCACGGTAGTCTCCGGACGGAACTGCATAACCTTGGCAATGCCCAGTGAATGCAGCACATGATGCTCATACAAGTTGGTAATGTCTTTTCGCGAAATTACGTTGATTTTGCTGTTCCAGTCGGTATATAGGTCATACAAAGCCGCAAACTGCTGTTGCTGAACCTCGCTCAGGTTCGGGAAATATTTTAAGATAATGTCCATGTACGATTATTTCTTGATTAAATAAGTATTGATTTCTTCGTAGGGAACCGTCAATTGGAAACGTCCCATGTAATAAGGTGCAATGTCGTAGGTGTTATAAAGGAATGTCACTCCCTCTTTTTCGAGCAGGAAGTTGTCGGGCACATACAAGTCCGTGTCCAGCAAGATACCTACTGCCTGAAGTCCCTCTACACAGGTCAACGTATCTGTCTCCAACTTTTTATTGGCTTCTGCCAACAGCTTGTCCAGAATCAGCCCGCAGATATCCCTTTCACTTCCTTTGGCAAACACTTCGCTCTTGTCCAGCTTTTTCCCATTGGCCGCATCGATGTTAACCCACTGTGCCCATGTGTTGGGATGTGCGCCTCCGGTATATTGGAAAGTAGTGACGGCATAATTCCATATACTGTCTTTCCCTTCTTGCAGCTCTGAGTTTATCTCATACTGATAATTATACCAGTTAGGAATTTCATCAGGCTTCATTCCGTTCTTCAAGTCGGTCTGATAACTTCCCTGCACATCCTTCAGGTAATCACCTGCCAGGCTTTCTTTGATAGACAAGACAAAGGCCTGTGGAGAAGCTGCTCCGGCATGTGCACTTGAAAAAGCATCTTCCAGCACCTTATTGATTACCTGTGTCAGTGAATCGTTCTTATCGGCCGACTTTAAATATTTAAAATTGATTTTTATCTGGCATTTAGGCGATTCCGTATTGGCTTCATCCAGATACACAGTCGTATCCATAGGAATGGAATTCACTGAAACTTCGTTTCCTCCGGCTGTCCCGTTTCCGATACACCCCGGTAGCATCATGGTGGAAAACAAGCCACACACGACAGAGGGGAATAAGCCTCTTTGTATTTTTTTCATCATGTTCAGACGTTTTTCTCAAAAAAAATGATTTCTCTGTCTACAAATATAGCATAACTTCCCGAATTGCGATGTAAAAAGGAATTCTTTTTGTAAATCTTTGCCATTCACACCAAAAAATTTTTTCTTTGCAAAATGTAACCTTTTAAGAATTAAATGCCATGATTACAATAGAAAACTGGGGACTCATCTCTTATTCTGAAGCTTGGGAACGACAAACTGCTCTCTTCGATGAACTCATTGATGCCAAACTGAACGGGAAGCCTTATACCAACCGGATTATTTTCTGCCAGCATCCGCATGTCTACACCCTGGGCAAGCACGGAAAGGCGGCCAATATGCTGTTGAACCCCACACAGTTACAGACCATTCATGCCGAATTGTTTCAGGTAGACAGGGGAGGAGACATTACCTATCACGGACCAGGACAATGGGTGTGTTATCCGATTCTGAATCTGGAAGATTTTCACTTGGGTTTGAAGGAATACCTGCACCTGTTAGAGGAAGCGGTGATCCGTGTGTGCCGGACCTACGGCATAGAAGCCGACAGAGTACACGGGGCTACCGGTGTCTGGCTGGCTACGGGTACGCCCGAAGAACGTAAAATCTGTGCCATGGGGGTAAGAAGCAGCCATTTCGTTACGATGCACGGTCTTGCCCTGAATGTCAATACAGATTTAAGGTATTTCAGTTACATCCATCCCTGTGGGTTTATAGACAAGGGAGTCACTTCATTACAGGCTGAGTTACGGCAAGAAGTCCCGATGGATGAAGTGAGAGACAGACTGGAGCAACTGATTCTGGAATTATTAAAAGAAACGGCCTGACGTATTCGTCAAGCCGTTTTCTTTTTCCTTATTACCGACTGGCAAAATAAGCTTTTATCTGTTCGTTGATTTGCTGCATACCTTTTATGGAAGGATGCCCTCCCTGCTTGTCGATTCCTTTCAGTTCGATGCAAGGCACGTGATAGTGTGCGCAGATGGTCTTTACAGACTCATTGATTTCCGGTTTCAGGTCGCAGTTCAACAGAAAATAAATTTCCACGTTGGGATAACGGTACTGCATGTGTTCCAGCATATAAGCCATGGCCGGACGGAAACTGTATAAATCTTTTTTCGTCCAGTTTTCATACTGGTATTCGCCGATGGGGGCCCCGGCCCAGCTGTCGTTCGTTGCTCCAAAAATGAAAATGAGGTCCGGACACCCCAGGTTGTTCATTCGTGTCACAAACGAGCGGTCGGAATAATCCTCTTTCCGGTAACCGGTGTGGCAGATGGTTGCACCCGAGAAAGAATTGTTTACGCACAGACGGTATCCGCTTTCCTTAATAAACTTATACCACCAGGTCTGGTCTACAGAACGGACATCGTTGTTTTTCCGCGGCTGCTGAAAGTACCACACGGCATTGGTATCAGGCTGAAGGTAATTCTCGAAAGTAGAGTACGAATCTCCTAAAATAGAAACAGCCTTCCGGGTCTGCGAAAATCCCATGGTGCAGACCAAAAGGAAGAAAAATAGCATTGCATACGTCTTTTTCATGATGTGTCATTTAAAGTTTTCGCAAATGTACGCGATAAAAAACAAAACAAACAGAAAAAAGTGATACAAAAGTGGGGCATTTTGTCGGTATACGAGTAATTGGGGTATGATTATCTGTAATATGTATATCACGTTTTCCAAAAAATCAGGATATTTTTGTAAAATAAAAATTGTATAACCCTTTCAAAACATAGCACATGGAACTAAATGATTTTTTGGCTCACGTAGCCATGCGGAAACCGCTTGACACACCCGAAATCATGGAACTACTGAACCGCATGAGTGACGAAGCTCGCCGCATCACATTCGAACTGAACGGATCGTATCACACCATGGACGAAATCCGGGCACTGATGTCCCGGCTTTTTGGTCGGCCCGTAGATGACACTTTCCGGGTATTTCCTCCTTTTTATACTGATTTCGGGAAAAATATCCATATAGGAAAAGATGTGTTTATCAATGCCTGCTGCCATTTCCAGGACCAGGGTGGAGTGACACTGGGCGACGGTTGCCTGATTGGGCACAACGTGGTTTTCGCCACACTTAATCACGACATGAATCCGGAAAAGCGTGCGGCTATGACACCGGCTCCCATCGTACTGGGAAAACGCGTATGGGTAGGCTCTAACAGCACCATTCTGCAGGGAGTCACCATTGGCGACAATGCCATCATCGCAGCCGGAGCCGTCGTGACGAAAGACGTGCCTGCCAATACCGTGGTGGGAGGTGTACCGGCCAAATTCATACGGAACATAGAATAATCAGGTTTCTTGATAGAATGATGTAAAAAAGCAAAGAAGATTATTTGCAAGCCTTTTTTCACCTTTTATGTTTCCCGATGCAGAAACGTATGTTTTCCTTGCGTAAACCGTATGTTTCTGCGCCGGAAAACGTACGGTTCGCACGGGGAAAACATAGAAAAGAGCGATTCCTTTTTTCCATTATGTCAAGGAAGTTTATAAAACATGCATGAAGCCACGACTTCCCTTAAAAAGATAACTTCATCGTCATGCGAATACCTGATTTCTGAATGTCCGGATTGTTCCTGTAATTCAAGCGCCATACGTAATCTATACGCAAGAACTTGAAGATATTTTCAATACCTACTCCCGCTTCCATGTAAGGTGCCTTTTCCATCATGAAGGTTCCTTCAGGAAACATGTACAGTCCTTCTTTATTGGAAGCGACCATAGGATTGTTCTTGTCCGTTAGATGTCCCCAAAGTCCCCTAAACGTAAATACTTCCCTCCATTTCAGCTTTTTTATCAGAGGAATCCGGTTGAGCAGATTTCCATTCATATAATACGTCACATCCCATGAAGCATATTCATCGTTCATGAATTCCAGCGCATTCATATTGGTATATGCTTCAGGCTGTATCGTGTACGTCAGATTGGCGTTCGGAAGAATGAGCAAAGGATAGGGTACCTTGCTCCATACCTTCCCGGCCTTGGCAATAAAATCAACATAACCAAAGGCAGAAAACCAGAACCGTTTTTGTACGCCTACATCTGTCCGCTGATAATCATAGGAAGAGCCCAGAAAACCTTTTTTAGCCATCACGTGACTCAAATTGAATATCAGGGCATCGTATGTAATGGGAACACGCTGTGTGCGGGTTTGATAAAATTTTTCGTTCTTTCCATAACGGAAACGGAGTTCCAGAGCAGTCAGGTCATAACGGGCAACCGGTTTTACAGAACCGTCGGATTCAAAGCGGTTAAATTCAGCATACGGTGTGGCATACTCACGCAGGTTACGGAGGACAGCCCCATACGACACTCCATTATAATGCTCTCTCGTATAAGTCAGTTCTGCTTTCCGCAAGTAGGTGGCACGTGTGTCCTTTTTCCGGCGGATGGCCAGCATCATGTTGTCCTTACTGGTGTACATATACTGTTGCCCCAGTTTGTTCAGGTCGTACATATATTCCAGCCGGAGAGAATGGATAGGAAATTCCAGTCTGTAATCTTTTCGGTCATTGAATGAATATTCTACCAGTGCGTCGTATTTGAGTTTCTGGTCTCTCGTACCGTAAGCCATATACCCGTCTGCCAGCCATCTTTTATGGAGTACGGGAGTGGTTCCTCCACCAAGCCGAAAACGTGCCCCTTCAATAGCATTACCATTAAAGGTAGAGTTCATCGGGCCCAGATCGAACTTGTTTTTCAGAGGGTCCTTATTGGTAGGTATGTAACCTGACACAAGAATGCTGACAACCTTTTCCGTGAAATAAAACACAGGGACTGACCGTAACTTGGTCATCAGGTTATTCACGGAATTCGGATTCTTCCGTACTGCCTCGGGCGGACGAATCGTGTTCCAGTAACTATCCGGCTGACGATAGGCATTGGCCGCAAAAAGGGTAGGGGCACTTTCCTCAAATACCTGTGCAGTTTCCGCATCGGGTACATCGAACGAATGCTTGCGGTAAATATTCAGTCTTCGTGCATACATGCCCTTGGATTTCTCACTCAGCTTAAAGTTGACCTTGATATCATCTTTCGTAATCAGACGGATACTGTCTGCCGTCCGCTCAAAAGTCTGTTCAATCGTCATGTGCGATACGAAATTCAAGTTAATGTCTTTCGGCACGTTCAGCACAGCCTTTTTGACGAAATAGGTTGAATCGAGCGTGACATACAAGTGTCCGGTAAATCCAAAAGTCTCAGAGTTGAAAGGCACGAACCCAAGGTCTACACAAGTTTGTCCTTCTACGGCCAGCGTGTCCAGCAAGTAATATTTGTAATAATTAGGGCCGATGCCGGAAAGCGGACTCACAAAGCGTTGCAAGAACAAGGGAATGTCATTCTTAAATATGTCCACTTCGCGAAAAGCCTCACCCAGGAACTGCTGTACCCCGTCGCGTGAAAACACTTCATCTACTCCCGATGACTGACTGCCTCTCACTACGTGTTTTTCCGACTTTGGATGCCGGCGATAATAAACGGTCTCGATCCGTTCTTTTTCCGACACGGGAAGAATGGTTGTTCCGTCATTCAGCGTATCTACGAATTCCTCCACAAAACTAAACTTTCCCTTTTTTCCTTTCTTTGGAGGCTTGGGAGTATATTCGTTCATGGCAAAAAGCACCTTTTCATAACGTTCGTAACTGAAGTAATCATGTGCATAGGGAGTGTTCAGCTTCTTCCGGTCAATGATTTCGCGTGCCAGGTGCACCGCCGGATTGTCTTTCTTACGATATTTTTCCTTCGTGGGCTTGATTACGACCTCTCCAAGATGGATGCCACTGGGAGGTAATGAAATTTCCAGATGGGATTTCTTTTCGGGAATCAGTATCATTTCACGCGAATCGTACCCCAGATAGGAAACAACCAGTATTTTCTTTCCTTTCGGTACAGAAAACGAGAAATGTCCGTCTGCATCGGTTGCGGTTCCCAGAGTCGTACCTTTAATCTGCAGGGCAGCATAAGGAAGACCTTCACCCGTCACCGAATCTGTAACCAGTCCTTCCACGGTAATATCCTGTCCGTAAAATTTCAAAAAGAAAAAAGAGTAAATAAGCAGAAAACAAATCTTTTTATTCATTGCACACTGATAAATGTTACACCGCAAAACTTATAGCATAAGCTTTGCTTCAAATTACAATTTAGAGGAAAGCTGCCGGCAAAATTTCTCATGGCAATGGCGCATGTATTTGCAAAGTCCACCCATGATAATGATTTCAAAACAAAAATACAGCCAAGGCAGGTCTGCCAGACAACTGACGTAAAGCACGATGGCACGTGTATTGAAGGTAAGGATATTGGTCCATTTCATCAGGGGAAGTGACTGTGCGCGAAACTCATCCCGGAAAGAAGAGGGCACATGCTCCATGCCTTTGTATTTGGTACGTATTTCGTTCATCAGATGCTGGAAGTGAGGGGTCTGTGCTTCTTGTGTCCGGGTGTAATTGACATAAGTCTTCAGAAAAAGTTTCCAGAGCACATTTCCTTTCCAGGGCGTTTCTTCATATATCTTTTGCTGCTGTGCGGCATTATCGAGTTCGCTGCCCGATTCTCCTTTCAGGAAGAACAGATGAATCTGGCGGTAATAATCGGCCAGGCCGCACTGACGGCTGTGACATACAAATCCGGAATACAGTACTACAGCCAGCATGACCCATGCAGCAATACAGGCATTGGACGGTGTATGAGCGATGCCCAGCCAGCTGAACTCCAGGTCATGGTGTACATAAAACCGGTAAACCAGACTCAGGTAAATCGGAATGAACCATACCTCGCTGGCAGCCCCGTCAAGGATTCTTCCAAGACGCGTCTTCTGTCCCGTCATACGAGCCAGCTGTCCGTCGGCACTGTCGTAAAAATTAGCCCATGCCAGCAAGATGACTGCAATGATATTGTATAAAAGCCCCTCAGTTCCTTCTGTGCGGTAAGAGCCATGAGCAAAGAAAATGGCAGAACTTGCTCCAATAATCATGGACAGCACGGTAACCACATTGGGATGCACATGCAGCCGTTTGAAGAAAAGGGCCCATAAATATCCAATCGGACGTGTCCACACTTTGTCGAGCCACTCTTCTGTATCATTCGACTTATACGTTGATTTGACAGCTTCTTTTTTCATATCGATTATTCATTTGATTTTCGTTCCAGTTTCATTAACAGCAATCCGGTCAGGGTCCAGAGAAGCTCGCGTACCCTGCAGATTATTCCGATAAAAATACCAATCTCACCACTCATGCCCAGCAGTATTACCGACATGGCGAACCCTCCTTCACGTCCACCCACCTGCATAGGCATGAAGCCCAGCAAATTGGCAAACAAAGAGGTAAATGCCAGAATCAGAAAAGAGTATAAGAATACAAGTCCATAGCCTCCATTACCTCCGTCTATGCCGAACAATATCAGCATAAAAAATATTTCCAGGCTTTGCAGAAGTCTTCCTACATATTCCAGAAAAAAACTGGCGTAGAACGACCGTTTGTTCTGGTGGTGCAGTTCCGCTATCTGGGTATCTATCTTCAGCAGGTCTTCATGATGCTTCTCACCAAAGCGTTTTCCCCATCGACGGAGTACGGGAATACGTGCCACAAAGCGGAAAAAGCGCACCGCCAGTCCGTACTTGTATCCTCTCACAAAAAGGTAAATACCCCCGCTACAAAAGAGAATCGCAAAAGCCATACCCCACGCGATTGCTCCGTTCAAAGGTACCAGGTGATTCATGCCCAGCAGAAAATACACTCCCACAGCCGTCAGCCAAAACCAGAAATGGCTGAATATGTGCATCATGGAAAAAAGGATGACGGAAGAGGTCGCTTTTTTCACGTCCATGAACTGCGACACAGACATAATCTTGTAAGCCTCGCCTCCCAGCAGACCGATTGGAGTGACAGAGTTTAAGGCAAAACCGGTTACCGTATATTTTACCAGCCTTCCAAATCTGACCGGGCAACGGCCGTTGCTCCGGAGAATCACTCTCCAGGCCAGTGCATTCAAGGTGTAAAGCATGAACCATAAGCCTACGATTGCCACCAGCCAGTAGCCGGCTTTCCGGATATCCAGCCAGAGCTGGGAGAAACTGACCTCAAAAGAGCAGCACATAATGACTACGGCCACAAGACCTATTATAAAAAACAGGTCGTTCACACGTTTCTTCATTTTCCAGAATTTTGTGATGTGATTTACTGTGGTTCATCCAGCGACAAGTATTGCCGCTGCCAGTCCTGATAGTAGGAAGGAAGTTCGGTCATTAACTCTCCCTGTGCATCGATAAACAACTGAGTCGTGCTTCCTTCCGCACACAAGGTATGATCGCTCTCACGATAAACCTGATAAGTATAATCCAGTCTCGCTCCAAGTTTATACAAATAATGTGTGTGAATCTCCACTCGCTCATTCAGGAAAAGAGGGGCGTAATATCTTACTTTTACGTCATAAACCGGTGCATAGATTCCGGCACGCTGCATGTCGGCGTAACCGATACCCGGATAATGTCTTCCAAAAGATTCTCTTCCATCCTCGAAATAGGTAAGATACGTTCCGTGCCACACTCTGCGCATGGAATCAATCTCACTGAACCTCACCTGTACATGGCAAATATCTTCCAATTCTTTCATGTCAGTTTACATTAAAGACAGCACTGTCCAGACTGCCGTTCTGCACATATCCGGATAAATTATAGACGACATAATTTTCTCCCTTCTCATTGATGCGTAAAGTCTTGAGCTTATGTGTCCGTGCATCGAGGGTCAGTTCAAAAGATGTGAACGGCATTCTTTTCCGGGCCTTTGCATCCAAGGTCGGAACAATCTGGATGACCTGACCTTGACGGCTTACCTGAATGTCTGAATGTCCGGCCATATCGGGTAACGCAGTCTGGCAAATCACGGCTTGTAAAACCTTTTGCAATACACCAAACAGTTCTTGCATCTTTCCTTTGGCCACTTGCTTTTTCCCTTTTTCCACCATGACATAGGTAGTGCCGTTCATGAGCAACATGTCTTTCCGGTCATTGAAAATCATACAGATTTTATCCGGACGCTGGAAATAAAAATGCCCCTCAGCCGTGGCATCTTTTACCAGAAGGACATTATGGCTGGTACGGGTCACATCGGCTTTGAATGTTGTCACATCCGACTGGGCAAACACCCTCGTAACGGAGAATATAAGCACGAACTGCCATACGATATATTTACAGATTCCTTTCCTCATGTGTAAAGTCCTCCACAGATTGAAATCACATCTCCCGTAATATAGCCAGCTACATTGGAAACCAGAAAACCGACCACTTCGGCCACTTCTTCCGGAGTACCGAAACGGTTGGCCGGAATTGTTTTCCGTAAGGCTTCCTCGTCCAGTCCTTCTACCATGTCCGTCTTGATAAAGCCGGGAGCTACCGCATTGACCGTGATATTCTTGCAGGCCACTTCCTTAGCCAGTGCCTTTGTAGCAGCTATCAATCCCCCTTTGGCAGCGGAGTAGTTGGTCTGTCCCTGTATTCCACTCAAGCCACTGACACTTGCCATGTTGACAATACGTCCATACTTACGGCGCATCATAGACGGCAGGAGCAACTGAGTCACATTGTAAAATCCTTTCAGCGTAATATCAAGCACCTGATTCCAGTCTTCTTGCGGCATAAGTGCCAGAATGTTATCGCGTCTGATACCGGCATTGTTTACCAATACTTCTATGTAACAGCCAGGATGAGCATCCTGCCATTCTTCTATTGTTTTTCGCACCTGTTCTCCGTTACTTACATCAAACATCATGATTTCACCATCTTGTCCTGCCAGTCTTACCAGCTCAAGTGTTTTCAAAGCCTCAGGCAGATTATTCACGCAATTAACGATGACATAATAGCCCATACAAGCCAGTTTTACGCATACGGCACGCCCGATTCCCCGGCTGCCGCCAGTTACCAATGCATACTTCATAAAGCAAATTATTTTAATTGGTTCCACATATATTCTTTTCCCAGTATCTCTGCACAGGTATACATGGCAGTCATCGTAACCCCGTGTATTCCATGCAACACCAGATTTTGTCCGGTCAGCAGCAGATTGGGTAGGGGAGTCCGTGAAGAAAGTACAGTCATCATCGGATTGCGATAGTCTTTTCGTATCCCATAAGCCGCTCCTTCCGGAGTTCCCGTGTAATCGCGATAGGTCAGCGGAGTGCTGACATAAACCTGTTCCACCATCTTTTTAAGATTGGGAATAAAACGTGCCGCCAGCTCCATACATTCATCGGCCAGCCATTGCTTCATTTCCTGATAGTCCTGCCCCCGGTGTCCGATGGAAGACTGTGCCCACCGCATGCATTTATCCCATGTCAACGGAGTAAGCAAATCTATCTGCCGCAGGTATTCACTCTCATCCTCCGGCGGACGTGCTGTAATCAGAAGTCCGTTTATAGAAATGGTATCCTGATAGAATGTCCATACGTCTGCACGTCTGTATACATACTGGTTCCAGTTGAAATACTTCATCACATGAGGCTTGATAACCAGTGAAACCGTAAGCATGCCAAACGTATTTTCCAATGCTCCTATACGTCTGCGATAAATGCTTCGCAAAGATTCTGCCGGCTTGATCCAACTGCAGGTAACTGCCGGATGCACATCGCTGATAAAGCATTTTCCCTCATACACTTGCCCATTGGAGCACCGGGCACAGGTAAGCTCTCCGTTCTTTTCAATCAGTTCTTCCACCTTTGCGCGACAGATGATTTCACCCCCTTGCTCCCGGATATCCTGAATCAATGAACCGGCAATGAGTGAACCCGGTCCTTTCAGCCGCCAGCTGCTTTCTATGAAACTGGCATTTCCATGCAAGAATGTAAACAAAGGTAAGGTCTCTTTTCGCAGTTCCATTTTCAGGGAAGTGGCACTCAGCACATTAACCAGCATGGAATTATGAAACGTGTGGGTCAGGTATTGCCATGCACCAGTCTCAAAAAGCGCCAAAGGCGCAGATGCTGATTCTGGATTTAGCAGTTCAAGTTGTGTCTGCTCCGTCTGTTTAAGCAATTGAACGTATTGTTGCAGTGCTACCTGTTCGTGAGGAAAATGCTGCTGCAGGTTTTCCCTGAAACTCTCATAGCCTTGCATGAACGAGAACTCTTCTTCGCCAATCAGTATCCGGTCAAACGCATCATCCAGTTTCTTCCAAGGGAGAGCCATTAACCCCAGCATGTTAAATGCGGCATGCAAGGACTGTCCTTCTTCAAGGCCTCCCACATAATGAAATCCCGTATCAAATGTCAGACCGTTCCGTCTGTAGCTTTGAACGCATCCTCCGGGCTGTGCTTCTTTTTCAAGCACCAGCACATGCTTTCCTGCTTTTGACAGGATATGAGCGCACTCCAGTCCGCCCAGCCCGCTTCCTATAATGATTACATCGTATTTCATCTAGGTCTCCTTTCTTGCATCATTCTGAATATGGCAGGTTGCAGCACGTACGACAGCACTACGGACGAAACCAGTCCCACCAGTGTGCAGAATCCTACAGAAGAAATGGCGGGATGCCGGGCAAACATCATAGACCCTACGGTAATAATCAGGATAACCGCACTGAAAAAGATGGCAGTCTTATGATATTTCAGTAAATCCGGATTATTTCCCTTGTCCAAGAGGCCGCTCATGACAAATATGCTATAGTCTACCCCGATACCGAAAATGAAGGTAGAAATCACTACGCTGACGAGATTGAACTGTTTGTCAAAGATGACCATGGCACCTAACACAATGAACCAGCTCAACAAGATAGGCATGAAGCCCAGCAGGGTATAACGGATATTCCCGCGGAAACTCAGCCATAATATGACAAACACGAAAAGCATGGAAATCCATTGTAACAGATTGAAGTCCTTGCTCATCTGTGTGAGTGTATCCGTCGTATAGTAATACGTGTCGAGCACCAGTAAATTGGGCAGGGGAGCTACAGCATCACAAATCCGGTGATAATCGCTTTGACTGCTACGCACGGAATCGTTTGCACATCTCACCGAGGTAAAGCAAAGATATTCTCCATTGTATGACTGTTCCATCAAAGTGGACAAATAACCTTGCGGAATAATCCCTGCATCGTAAAGCGCATCCGGCTTATAATCGGCTGTAGCCAACTCAAAAAACGGTTGAAATGCCTCCGGTCGAAGCCCTGCCTCGGGAGCTGTTTTTTCAATCAGCTGACGGACACATTGCAGACGCTGGTCTGTCCAGAAATTCTTCCAGGCATGAATGCGTGCCTGCTGTACGTCCAACGGAACGAAAAGCATTCCCGTGCGTGTATAACTTTTCACCAGTCCTTCTTTCTGCAAGGAGTCCAGCCGGTTATTCAGGCTCTCAAAATGATGAATGGCTTCTTCCATAGTCCGTCCGGAACTGGCAAAATATTTTTGTTTGTCACCCGTATACGTTTTGGTACGCAACAGATTTTCTGAATAGGACGTTATCCCGGCTTTATATCCGAGGTCGTGCATGTCTGCATCGAATCGGGTCCCTCCCATAAAGTAAAAGAACGTACATACCACTGTCAGAACAACCAGCACGGCGATAAGTGGTTTATTCCGGTCAAACGGATAGGCATTCACTTTTTCAATCAATGAGAATGCCCGTTTGTTTATTCTGTTCTTCGCAGGATTAAGTAACTGTGGCAGGTAGAACAAACTGAAAGCGGTAGTTCCGAGAATGCTTAGTGAAGCAAACAAGCCGAAATCGCGCAACAGTTCTGTCTGCACGAAAACGAGTCCCATAAAAGAACCGATGGTCGTGATACAGCCCAGACAGACTGGCCGTACCTGGTCGCGAAGTACCTGTTCCGGATTGCCGACAAACTTATAGTGCGTAAGTATATGAAGCACATAGCTGAAGGCCACACCCAATACCACCGCGCCGATACCAAGTGCAAGCAGTGAAAATTCTCCTTTGATGAAGTACATGCCCGCCAGTCCGAATAGCACTCCGAAAAGAACCGGCAGCAACAAGAGGGGCAGGGTATCATAATTGCGGAAACAGAATAAGATGAACAGCAAGACCAGTACCAATGCTCCGGCAATGGTATTCTTCAAGTCGGACTTGATTTGTGCAGCATTGTAAAATCCGCTGGCCGGAGTTCCATGATAACAGATTTTTACGTCTGGATTCGATGCGGAGAAAGCTTCAATCTGTGTATTCAGCATCTGAAACAAACTTGCTCCCTGGCCCGTATTCGTGGCAGAATAGCGAGGGGTAAGAAAAGCTACACAGACTGTGGAATCAGGAACAAAGAAATGTCCGTCAATAATTTTATAGCCACTCCCGCTGCCTTCAGTCAGTGGTTTGAACTGACGCATAAGTTCCTTACGCAGTCCGAGAGGGTCTATCTGTATCAGTTCCGGATACATGTTTCCCCATGAAGGCTCCAGATCCTGACGGTTTACTTTCATCTGACGTGCCAGATGAGAATCAGTCAGCATGGTATCAATTGCGGCATAAAAACTGGTGTCAATGTATGCCGGCAGATGAGCTCCGAGATAGTCGATGGCATCGGGCAACAATTCATCCGGCAAGCAATAGAAAATATCCTCCAGCATTCGATTTGAAGAATCCAGTGCGGCTTCTTTCTGTAGCAGCGAATCGACAAAGGCATCGCATGTTTCAATGATATGGGCCACAGATGCTCCGTCTTTTCCCTCAAAAAGCAGAAAAGTCTTATCTTTAATCTTCAGGTTGGCAAAAGCCAGTTTGGTGCTTCCGTCTTCGTTAGTAGAAGCCGGGAACAATTTGTTGATGTCTTCTTCCAGATGAATCTGAGCTGCAAAGAAACCGCAACAGACAAACCAGGCAATCATCGAAATCCAGCAGACAGTGCGGTGACTGCGGAAATAATGGTATACCTTTAAACACAATTCTGTCATACTGTCATCAATCCTTTAAACTCCACATACACTTTTGCTTCCTCACTTATCCGGGCTGTTACCTTGAACCCTTCTTCCACGGGACATACTCCAACCGTTACATTAACTTCCGGACAAATAGACGGAGCGGCCATTGCAAGAAAACGGCATTGCTTGACAGAAGCTATAGATAGTTTTTTCCCCGTCAGACGCATGGCACATTCCTTTATCGTCTCAATATGGCAAACACCCGGACACACCGGATTACTCGGAAAATGGCCGCGGTAAATATCGCAATCCGGTAACAAACGAAGACGAAATATCCCTTCTTGCTGGTTCATCTTCATTTCCTTTATTTGATAATATTTGTTTTCGAGAAGCATCTTATCCAGATATTTAATCGTTAGGACTGATATATATTTTCATTTGAAGTTCTGTTATCCGCCGGTCTGATACCCACGTTTCACCATTTACGCAGACAATATCACCAAACACATCTTCACGCGTCACTGTCGTTCTCATCACGTCGCCCACACTGGCAGTGCCATAACTACGGAAATTGCGAATCTCGCCAATATAGCCCACCGGCACATTTGAATTTCCCTGTTCTCGTGACAGATAACCGGCGAGTGCCGAAGCTGACTGAGCAATGTGCTCAATCACTCCGGCTTCCGCCAGCACCCCGTCTGAGTCCAAGAGATAATTATCCGGTTGAACGACAAAAAGAGTTACAGCTGTTTCTCCATCCACATTCAGAAGTTCATCAACCATCCTGAATGGGGCACGCTGAGGAATCAGCTGTTCAATCTCATACTTATTCATTTGGAAGATGTGATTCAATATAATCGTACAAATCAGTGAAAGTATGAATATTACGCAAGTCGGTTACCGGAATCTTAATCTTATACGTATGTTGAATGAGAGCGACCAGGTCTACCAGACTCAGACTATCCAATGAAAGCGTGTCGCGTACATTGGCATCGGGAGTAAAAAGAGCAGAATCAACTTCAAATTCTTCAGAAAGCAGTGTGTTTACTTTTTCAATAATGTCGTTACGTGTCATAAGGCAATACAATTTTATTATTTCAATTATAGATTTCTTACAATAAGAGTAGAATTGGTTCCTCCAAATCCGAAGGAGTTAGACAGAAACATGTCGAATCCAATCTCACGTGTTTCAGGCAGAATGTGAAGACAAGCTGTATTTTCATCAGGACGTTCAAAATTGATATTGCCTGCAATAAAGCCGTTCTTTATCATCAGAATGGAATAAATCAGCTCACTGGCTCCTGCCATCCACATTTCATGTCCGGTCTGGCTCTTGGTAGAAGTGACAGGCACCCGATAATCTCCAAACACACGGGCAATGGCCTGCGCTTCACGTGCATCGCCGATTCGCGTAGAAGTAGCGTGCGCATTGACATAGCCAATCTGTTGTGGAGTTACTCCACCATGCTGCAGGCAAAGTTCCAGCGAACGGGCAGGACCTTCCACATTAGGGGTAGAAATATGGTCACCGTTACCGGAGAATCCCCAGCTTACAATTTCTGCCAATATGGGTGCCCCGCGTTTCAAGGCATGCTCGTAACTTTCTACAATAAGGGTTGCGGCTCCGCCCCCTGGTACCAGTCCGTCCCGGTCGGCATCAAACGGACGACTGGCCTTTTCCGGTGCATCCTCACGAGTAGAGAAAGACTGAATTCCATCGAATGCAGCCACTCCGTAAAGATTGGCTTCCTGTGCTCCACCACATACGATACAGTCCTGCAACCCATCGCGAATCAGGAGATAAGCCAGCCCTACAGACTGTGAACCGGATGCACATGCAGCCGAAGAAGTCAGGTTAATTCCTTTCAAACGGAACAGGCAGGCCAGGTTCATTGTAACCGTGGAGTTCATAGACTGGAAGATAGCCCCACTGCCACAAGCCGATGTGTCTTTATATTCACGGAAGTTATCCAGTGAACGCATTGTAGACTCTGCCACAGAATCATTGCCATAAATGATTCCCACCTCATGACGGTCTATGTAATCCTGATCCAGTCGGGCATGTTCCAATGCCGCCCGGGTAGCCATATAAGCATACTGCGCCTCTTCCGGCATAAATTGACGTAAGTTCCGTGAAACAAACGGTTTCAAATCAGGACGCTCTACTGATGCACACAAGGCAGAACGGAATCCGGCATCCTTGCGTTCCTGGCTGAACACGATACCGCTCTTTCCGGTGTACAGAGCATTACATACATCGTCGAGCGTCGTTCCCAGGCATGACCATATTCCCATGCCTGTAATCACAACTCTTCTTTCCATATTGTTTTTGGTGATTTTATAGTTTCTTCTTATAACATCTTCTTCGCTTGGTGTACGTGGGATTCAGCGGTTTCCATTGCGACAATTCCCTTACATTAGTTTCAAGCTGAGGACCGGTTTCTGCATAGCGGAAACGGTAGCGATTGTAAATAGGAATCAAATCATTGAAAAACAAAGCATTCACTCCCAGTCCCTGATAATCCGGGCGTACGGCAATGAGCAGCATCTCTACCTTTTCTTCCCGTTTCCATTTCAAGGCTTTTACTAGGTGATACCATCCAAAGGGAAACAATCTTCCTTTGGCTTTCTGCAAAGCATGAGAGAGGCTTCCCATGGTAATGGCTACCCCGATAAGTTCACCTTTCTCGTTTTCCACCACTGGAATGAGCTGTTCGTCAATCAAAGGCAAATAACGGTCCACGTATTCATCAATTTGCCTGTCGGACAACTCCGTATAGCCAAAGAGTGGAGCGTAAGCCTGATTCAATAATTCGAAGACCTTTCTTCCATATCCTTTCTTATAAATGTCTGCATGAGTCAGCTTACGCACGTTCAAGTCAAACATTTCTTTTGCAAGGTTCGCCACCCGCGCATATTTTGGCGGTATTTCCTTTGGAATCTCGATACATACCTGAATCCAGTCCACCTCTTTCTCATAGCCTAACGCTTCCAGATGACGAGGATAGTAAGGAGGATTATAAATCGTAATCATGGAACCAAGCTGGTCAAAATCTTCCACCAGCATGCCTTCTTTGTCGAAGTCAAAGATTCCCATCGGTCCTTGTATCTGCTCCATTCCATGCTCCTTTCCCCACATTTCAACGGCAGAAAGCAAAGCCGCAGAAACCTCCGGATTGTCTATAAACTCAATGAATCCGAAACGGACATTCAGGGTATGCCATTTCTCGTTTGCACGATGATTGATAATACCCACAATGCGTCCTACCACATCTCCTTGCTTATCATAAGCTAGAAAAGGTTGAATGTCAGTAAACTCCAGTCCGGCATTCTTATGTGGGTCAAACGTGTCATAAATGTCGGATTCCAGGTCAGGCACATAATAAGGATTCCCCGCATATAACTTGCGGGGAAGTCGTACGAAATCATCCATTTCGCACTTAGAAGTTACTTTTTTTACACTGATTTTAGCCATAACGGAGGTGAAATTACAAAAGTTTTTCAGACTTGAACAAACCCGTAATTGCTTATACTCCTTATGGAACAGTATTGAAGAATTCAAGGCTATTTTCGGTTTTGTCTATATCGTTTTTTCGTACCTGTACGTTGTCATTATTCCTGTCTAAGTATATGTATTTCTCCGTTTTTATATTCTCAATCAGATTTATACCTATTCTCCTGCCTTCCTTTGATGTAGTTTTCTATCCTTTGTAAAAAACAAGCAGTCGCCTGCCTCTTCATAATGAGACAGACGACTGCTTTATCTATTTTATCAATAAGTTCAGGCAGCCAGCCAGATGTATCCCAGCGGAATCAGAATACCTGCTAAAAGCAACCATTTTCCGCGTCCTGCCAGTCCATTTTTTCCCTTGATCATGAACAATCCGGAAACGGCAAAGAATACCAGCGAAACAGCGAAAAAGTCGCCCATGAGGTTCCATCCCTGAATACGGTTGTAATGCAACCGGTTGAACCAGTACACCACCGGACGCTTTTCGTGTACTTCATAATCAACACAACCGCTGACAACGTCATACACACCCACGCCGCCTTCCAGCATCAGGCGATGATGGCTTTCATCAATAGATAGCACCCGCTTTACAGGAGGCAAATCTTCCTGTCGGTTCCATGCCGCAAGGAGTTCTTCGGCCTGCATGCCTTTCTCCAGTTGAACGGCCGCTTCCGTGGTACGGAAAGCCGAATCCTTGCCATTCATGTGGTTCAGCAGGATGCCCGACACGGCATAAATCAGGCAGACTCCTACCATCAGGTAGCCCAAGTCACGGTGCAGCACACGAAGCCAGTAGGAGAGACTCTTATTCTGCCACTTCATATTCCGTGCCGTCTATGTAGTAAATGGAATAATAGTCTTTGTTATTTGTCTTCATCCATTCACGCATGCTCTGAATGTTGTTCATCTCCACATCGCAGGTTTCACCGTTTCCTTCTGCTTTTCCCTGCTTTTCCTTCAATTCTTCTTCCGCCTGGTCAATGTATTCCTTGGTCAGACGGTTCTCGCGAAGAATCCCTTTGATGATGACCTCTGAACCAATCAACTCACGGTTGAATCCGCCGATATTGCCTTTTGCCTCCACACGTACGGAAGTCTTCTGGTCTTTTCCCATTACAAAACAACGGCGTCCGGAATGCTTGCAGGTATGCGTGATGAATCCTTTCAGCACCACCTCCTTGTCTACATTCTTTTCTGCATCCTTCAGAATGTCTTCCACATATTTTGCCTCATTGGCCGACAGAGCGGCAGTAGGCTGTTCCTGAGAGGTTTCCAATTTTTTGTTATTGTTCACACACGAGGTAGCCGTCAGCAGACAGGCCGCAGCTACGATAAAAAACAGTTTTTTCATTTTCAATTGAGTTTATAGTTATTCATATTTATTCCAAGGAAGAAACCACAGTGCCACTATCCCGGATAAGCCGGCAGCGCACACGCATAGCGCCATCAGTATCCGTCTGTACAAAGATACCTTGTTTCTGCACAAAAAGAAAGTCAGGAGGGCTAAAAAGAAGCTCACCGCCAATCCCTTTGAAGAAAGATTGCCCGCATAGAGATTCACAAAGGAACTCGTTTCGGGCGAAAGTGAGAAACGGAACGGGAACAGCCATTCCGACAGCTCATCCCACAAAACGCGCTTCCGGTCCTGGTGATAGGAAGAGAGCGACTGAAGCGTCACGGCATCCAGTCCATAACAGTCCATTCCTTCCGCATCCGATACGCGTACGGTCCAGTAAAGCAGGTTTCCCAGAATGCTGATTTCGTCTTTCGTGATGTCTATCGGACGGATGTCGAACGGCAGGAAGTGATAACCGCCTTCATCCGTGCTTTCCAGTAAGCCCATTTCACCCTTCTCACCAAACAGATAGCCATAGAAACGCTTATCGCTCGTCTCACTCATGACAAACCATTTGATGCCCAGCTGCGAACCGATACCTGTATCTTTCACGAAAGGCCGTCCGTTCACCATCTTCAGGTGGAAGAGAGTTCCTTTACTGTCCAGACAGAAATAGCCCTCCTCATAGGGCTTTCTCACTGTAGGGTTTCCCCAATAAGCTTTTACCGGAAAGCTAAACCCTTTCTTGATAAGCTCTTTGGTGAAGATTTCACTCTTCTGCCGATTTACCGAATTGGACTGCGCATCGACAAAAGTCAGTTCACGGTCCATCCGGAAGTAGTCGCCGGGAAGCGTAAGATTTCCCCGTTTGGGCATGGCTTCCAGCAACACCCCCATAGCGGGTTGCGGAGAGAATACATCGACTGGACGAAAACGGAACATCACTTGTTTGCTCCGCAGGATTTTCACGTCGATGGCCTGTCCTTCCAGCGAATCGGGCAACTGGCCTTCCATGGCCAGCTGGCGATAGTTCAACAACGGAAGCAGTGAATCGTATTGCGCGCGAGGATACTCGTTGCCATGAATATCATAAAATGAATTCTTATGCTCGCGAAAGTCAATCACACAAAGTTCCTTCAACCGGGCACTATAATACATCAGCGGATAGCTGTGCGAATCGTCGGTCATTTTCCGTACCAGTGCCGGCACCGTCCAGAAAGCCAACAGAGTGACAGACACCAAAATGACTGAAAAAATGAGAGATTTGTATTTCATTGTTCATTGTTTTTATTGTACACCATATTTGAACCGGATGCAGGATGAAAATGGAAAGATAAAAGAAGCTGCCAGTATCCAGCAGATTCCTGCTCCGAACTGTGAATAGGCTCCGGGATAGGAGGAAACAAACAGCATGGACAGCAGTCCCACCGATACCACAATACATAGCATCCGCTGTTTCCACTGGGGCTCGATACAAATCCACGCAGTGAAGCCATAGCCTGCCACTGCTGCCACCATCCAGGGAAGCAACTGCTGGAGCATCATTCCTACAATTTCGGAAGGCAGAAATAGGCGAACCAAAGCTGAAAGGACCAGCGAAAGCAGCAGACAAAGCAACAAGATGACACTGAAACCATACCACAGCATGGAGGCCATAATCTGTGTTTCTCCTGCCGGAAGATGGAGTGTCAGCTTCAGCCGTTTCTGCGTCATTTCGGGCACATACTGCACGACTCCCAATGCAATTCCGGCCAGTGGCAGCAAGTACATCATCCACGGGGCAACCGATGTGCCCTGAAAAATACAGCCATACCACACATTAACTGCTTCATTCAAACGGATTGCGTGGGTAAGGTCGATGTAGGTATAACCCACAGCTGCTGCCATCAGCAACAGCATCACCCCAATCAGGCGGCGGGTTTTCATCCATTCTTTATAAGACAAGGCTCTGAATAAATTCATGACATTAATATTTACCTGTTAAACCAATAAATGCATCTTCCAGCGAAAGATTCTCTTCTGTAATTTCCGTGACACCCATCGCCTTCAACCGTTGTTCGACTTCGGCCTTTGGCAGAAAAGAATATACTTCCCATTTATCGCCCAATGCGGAGGGATGCCAGAAATCTTCATCGGCCTCTAGCTTAAATGTATCTCCCGGACGGGTGAAACGGTATCGCTTGAAATGGTGCATGATTTTCTTTACCGGCTTATGCAACAGCAAGCGGCCATAGTCCATGATCATGCAATCATCTATCAGCAATTCCATGTCCTGAATGATGTGCGAAGTGAGAAAGACTGTCTTGTTCTCTGCCGACGCATATTCCCGAAGATATTCTACAAACAGACGGCGATAGCCCGGGTCCAGTCCCATGGAAAAATCATCCAGAATCAGCAATTCCGGGTCCTGGGCAAAAAGCAGTCCCAACGCTACCTGCGAACGCTGTCCGCACGACATGGTAGAGAGTTTCTGTGAAGGAAGTACCTGCAACTTTTTCAGCAATTCATAATAGGCCTCTTTCTTCCATTTCGGGAAAAAGGCCGAATAAAATTTCTCTATCTGCGAAACCGTAAAATAGGCATGTTGCACATGGCCTTCCAGCAACAGTCCCACCTTCGATTTGGTAAGCGGAGAGAGGTGTTCCATCTCCTCACCAAACAGCCTGCACACGCCCGAACGAGGCTTCAGGTAACCGTTGAGAATATTGATGATGGTAGTTTTCCCGGTGCCGTTCTTTCCCAACAGGCCCAATACCTTTCCCTGCTCCACGTCGAAACTGAGATTTTCGTAAATCAAGCGGTTTCCGTAATAATGCGTAATATTTTCACACTCTATTATTTTACTCATTGTAGCACGATTAAATGATTAGTTCTTAAAATTTTATCCCTACCTTGATGACGGGTTGCACGAAATCCTTTCCTGCCATTGTAGTTGTAAAAGCCCTGGCATACGTCACCTCACCCCGGACATAACCGGACAGGGCAGGAGTAATTTCTCTTTCATACCCCACGGCCGCATACGGTACCAGCCGGACAGCTGTCTGGTAGTCGTATTCTTGCACCAGCAAGTCTGCTCTTTCTGCCGGACGTTGCTGGTCCTCCGATACACTGGCATATTGTCCGTCTTCCTTCATACAGCCCCATCCGCCCTGCAAGCCCAGTCCGGCGGAAGCAGTCCATACCTGCCGGCCTTTATACCAGTTTCTGGCACCCTGAAGCCATAGCCCCGTAACGTGCAGACTCTGCTTCCGGAAGAACGGATATTGCGATGCCGTCACAGAGCGGGAACGATAGTCCATCCGCACTTCGGCCGACCAGTCTGAACGGCTCTCTTTACCTCCTGAAAGAAGTTGATACGCCAGCCAAGCACGCAGCTGGTCCCTGCTCATCACTTCATTGCTACCGTAATAGACAATCTGCGATACGCCCAGTCCGTCCGTACTCTCCTTATAAGAATTTTCCCTGTTTTCCAGTGATTTCAATGCGATGCCCAGTTCCATCGCCTGAAAAAGTCGGGATTGCTGCCAGGTAAGCTTTGCACGGTAACCCACCTCATTCCCTGTATGAGTAGAGTAGGTGATGGAAGTCGAAGAACCGCTTCCAAAGCGTCCAGAAGTCTTTCGGATGAATACTTCCTGAAACCAGTACAGGTCTCCGCGATGAAACTGTCCCTGAAAGGCCACTTCATGCGTTTGAGTAAACAAAGGTGTCGTGTTCGAAGTATATCCACTTTCACCAAACACCTCACTGCGCCCGTAGAAACCTCCAAAACTGATGAGAGAAGTGTATTGACGGTTGGTCGTTCCATAGATGCCGAAGCCTACCGTTTCCACGTTGCGCAAATACCCGTAAGAAAGTCCGACTTGCCACCCGGAAAAAAGTTCATACGAGAAACCCGTCGACAAATGCAGGTTCATCAGGGAATTCTGATGCCGCAAGTCCTTGAACTTGGCGTAGTTTTCCGTACGGTATTCCAGTTGCCCTCCCCATGAAAGGCGAGGAGTGAGGAGATAGCCTGCTTCTCCTTTGAGCATGTACCATTCATGCCGTTTCGTACCGGCTCTCGAGTCGTCCATCTCCACAATGTCAAAAGACGTCTCTTCCGGATGCAGAAAAGCCGAACCCGACATGTGCTTGCCTTTTTCCGTGCCGTATGCCATGGCACCTCCTAATACCAGCCGCGAGTTCAGCCGGCAGTAGGATTCGGTTGAGACCAATCCGCCCAGCCGGCTATCCGACTGATAATAATTCACCAGTTTCCCGCTTCCGTAACTGCCTTCCGCCTGAAGATAGGAGATGCGTCCGCACTCCATCCCCGACAGAAAAGAAGGATTGCTTCCGGCAGAAGCCGCATACCTCCACAAGGTTTCCTGAAAGTCCGTACAAAGAGGAGAGGAGGTCCCTGAGGGAACACTTCCCCAGGACCTGTCTCCCGCCACAAGTACAAGAAAAAAGCAAGCGATACAATAATGCTTCATGTTTAGTTTCTCAAAGAAGATTTGCTCCGCTGATGGAAGTCAGCTGTCGAATTGTTTGTATCCTGAAAAATAATTCTGGCTCCGTTTTTCAAGGATGCCTCGGCATCTATTCCGCTGACATCGGTTGAATTTCCTACACCGAGCGAATAGTTATAGACCAGCTTTCCTTCATTCTCCGCAAGTGCTTCCGTAGCCTCTTTATCCACGTTGCGATACAAGGTATATCCCATGCCGCGGGTAAGTTCCACATAGCCTGCATCTACCGAGGGAAGAAGGCGCTTCTGGTTGCCGTCGGCTCCCTGCACGAATACTTCGATACCGTCTACCACCCACTCTGCCGGCACTTTCTTACGCGGCTGACTGGCACTTCCTCCATAAAGGTTGGTGGTGGATGCATCGTCTACAAAAGCCTGTAGGGTAGTACCTTCCGGACGGAACACAAAGAATGCCGGTCCGAACTGGCTGACAGGCCATGCATTACCCAAACCATATTTGTAAGCCTTCAAGTAATGGTCGGTAGAAATAAGTTCGGAAGGCGACGGATAGTATTTGGCATTGTTGAAGTCCTCAATGTCATACAGACAGTAATAGGCACTGTTGGCCAGATTTACGGACTGAGAATAGGTCTGTGTGTGGTCAATGGCCCCATTCAGTGCAATCACCAGTTCTTTTCCGGCTTCCAGCTGTACCTGCTTGTCGAAATACCAGACAGCCGTTCCGGCCGGTATCCATCCTTCTGCCGCATAAAAGAGTTCACCGTTTACATAGTCCTTATTCGAAGCATGAGGGTTGTAAGGATTGACCATACCCAATGCAAAGTCGCTGATGTCGAGTGTTTCCGAAGAATTGTTATACAGCACGACATACTGGTCCATGGCAAACGTACCTGAGCCATCGTCTTTCGGACAGCCTCCTACATACAGTTCCTTAATCAGCACGGAACCTCCTGAAGACATTTCCAGTTTGATGGTAGCTTCTACCGTTTCCTGAGTCACATTGACCGATGTATTCAATCCATTGAAAAGATACACTTTGGCATCGGCCACCCGTTTGTCGGAAGCCGAAGCTTCATAAATACCTTGTGGCACTTCAAAAACAGCCACTCCTTCCGCATTGGTCGACTGACTGAAGGTAGTACTGCCCGACGTATTCTTCAAAGTTACGCTGACTCCCTCCACAGGTTCAAATCCGCTTCCCTCGGGATACACCAGCCGAATGCTTACACTGCTCACCTGATAACCGCTGTTTTCTTTCTCCTTACAGGCACTGAAAACCAGTATCTGGATTAAGACACAGCACGCAAATAACATCTTTTTCATCATACTCATACGTGTTTATAGTTTTAATTTAAATGATATGCCATAGTTAAAGGGAGTGACCAGCGAAGAAGCAAACAAACTTCCCTCATTACCCGTCTGCCAGTTCTTTATCTTCTGCATGCTGTAGAAGAAATTATTGGCAAAAAATGACACCGTCAGGTATTTCCCGATTTCTTTCGATACGTTCAGGTTGGCCGAGAAATAGGGGGAATATCCCTGCTTCCTGAACATATAGCCGGTAGTGCTTTTTACCACCAGTTTACTGAGTTCGTTATACAACTCCTTGTCATGTTCGGCAGCCCACAGGAACTTTTCCATAAACGGTATACGGGTTTCCATATCTTCTCTCGATACATAATACAGCGGATACGTAGCCACGTAACTGGCTCCGTTATAAATATCCGTCTGGGTGGACGAGGGAAGATAATCACTCTGTGAGTCGAGCACATAGCTCCGGGTTCCACCGCTGTATTCACTCAGGTTCTGCCGCGTATTCAGAAGAGTGCCCTCAAAACGCAGAGAGAAAATCATTCTGATTTTCGGCACGTGCGTCACCAAGGTCAGGTTGGTGTTCAGTCGCTGCGTCGTGAATCCGTTATAGTTGCCATTGCCTCCTACATAATAACCGATGTATTTATAAGGCTGTCCGTCCGTATCGGTCAGGCTACTGGTAGACGGTACCATCACTTCATCAATTCCTTTGTAGCGATAATATTTCCCGTCTATACGGATGGAGGTATTGATTGCCTTTATCCGGTCAAAATCAAGCACCCATTCCAGTCCCATCCGTGAAGAGGAAGAACCATTCACATTCATGACGGCCGACTGGAAATCATGAATCTCCTTATAGGCAAGCGTCTGAGAGGGAAGTATCCCGTTCTTGTCGGATACGGTCACGACTCCTGTCGTACGGTCAATGCTATACACCCTGTCGGCCGAAGGTATCAGGCAATTATTAAGCGCGCTCTGGTCGGTCAGCTTATAATCAAACGGAGTATAGATACGTGTACTAGTATAAGGCTGTGACAGGGTGTTATAGAAAAACGACAGCGAAATCCGTACTCCCTTCAGACGAATGTCCATTCCGGCTTCCCGCATAAGGCTGTACTGCCATTGCAACTCCGGATTATAGACAGGAAGCACAGGATGGGTGTGATAAGCATAATAGGTCGTTCCGTCGGCCATTGCTCCAGGGGCAAATGCCAGACGGTCTACATACGTCTCCCGGGGATACAGCATCTCGAACGAAGGAAGTTTCACCGCCTTCCCCCATCCGGCACGAAGGGTCGCCCCTCGAAAGAAACCATGCTCTTTTTCGCCAAATGAATACTTGGCACTGAAACGGGGAGACAGACTGGATACGGTGCCATACACGGTGCCCGGAATGAAAGTCATGTCACTTCGGAGCCCTCCTTTAAGCAGCAACTGCGAATGACGGAAAGGCAGGGTTATCTCTTCTTCTGCATACGCAGCCAGATTGTGCATGAAAGGCAACTCATCGTAACGGTATTCCCTCCAGGTGGGAGCTACCGACATGTCTTCATAATACGTTCCCTTACCTAGGTTGCCTTCTCCTTTCATATCTGCTCCTGCCAGCAGGTTGCTGGTTATGCTCCCGATTTTATGGCTCCAGCGCGCTTTCAGGTAGGCAGTGTAATTTATGGGACGGCTATCGTTGAATGACGTTACATACCAATAGCCGGTAGGCAACAAAATAATAGGTGAGGAAGGATCCTCTTCATATTTGGAAGCCACAAAATACCCTTCTTCGGTAGTATGCAGTGCAGGCTGGACGGACGAAGCCGACTGGTTTTTCTTTTCTTCCACCCGGTTGTCGGCGTACGAGAAGGTCACTCCTCCACGCAAATTGGATAACCAAGGCGAATTCAGCATATAGTTAAACGAGAGACTGCTCCATAACGCATTGTCCCGACTCTTGGTATAAGTTTCCTTGAAGGCATCCGGATCGGCCTCGGTATTATTACCTCCCACATTACCGTTCAGACTGAAATCAACAGACAAGGTTTTTCCGGTCTTTGTATGCAGGCTGTTAGAATATCTCACGCCAAACGCATTGCGTACATACGAGGTGTAGGGCGATGCAATGTCTGACACAGAACGAACCCGTTCATAGGACAGGTTCAGTACGCCAGCTTTTGCCCCCAGTTCCACTCCTTTACTTACGGCATACGACTGGGTGGTAGGACGCACAGCCACATCGACAATCAGCGGACTTTTTCCTTTGCGCGTCACGATTTTTACTACTCCGTTGGTCAGGTCACCATATTCTACAGAAGGTACACCGGTGATGACTTCAATCCGTTCTACATTGCTGTTGCCAATGTTACGGGTATCCGTTCCGGAAGTAGAAGCGGCCGTAGCATTACCCGACAGGCGCACCCCGTCCATCTCAACTACGGTTCCGAAATCGGGATTCCCCATTTCAGTGCTTTCTCCTCTCAACGTAATTACCTGAGCAGAAGAAGTCAGTCCCTTAAACTTGCTGGTCTGTTCTCCGGGCAAAAGACTTAACGCATCAGACACGCTGACACTCTGCAAATGGTCCAGTGCTGTACGGCCCAGCGTGTATGCCGTAGTAGCATCTGCGGTTTTCCTTTCTGCCGTGACAGTTACTTCGTTCAGGGCCAACGTCTGTTCGGAAAGATATACCACGATGTTTTCCTTATCTTTTCTGACGTCCAGCTGTAATTTATATTCAGAATAGCCCAGACAACGCACCAGCACCTCATGCTTTCCTTCTGCCAAATGCTGAATGACGAACTTTCCTTGCGAATCGGTCATGGTACCGATACCACTTCCTTCAATCCACAAAGTCGCAAACTCCACCGGTACTTTCGACTTGGCATCGAGCACGGTTCCTGCTATCTTATGCGACTGCCCCCAGGCAGTCAGACTGGCACTTGCGAAAAAGGCTAAAACGATTGTTTTCATATCCTGATGATTTCAGGCGCAAAGGTATCCTTATTGGCAAGCTGTGTCAATCGCCAAAATTAGGTAATAGGAGGGGGGGCTGCTCATCATATTTAGGTATTTCATGTATTACTGACAAATAAACAATAAAGGAATTGGTAAGTGCGAAAGCTACATAATTATTGCTCTGCAATCAACGGCAAACACCCTGAGATACAGCGGTCATATTCTTTGGTCCCTTCCTCCAGATGATAATAGGGGCGAATATCAGTATGAACAAAACGCTTTGTCTTGTATTCCTTACGTACCGCATTGTCTTTACATTTTTCTTCTTCCTCAGGTGTCGGTTTGCGATACCCTAAAAGTAATTTTTCCATGTTCCAGCGATTATGCTCCACCTCAGCCATCAGCTCAATCTGTTCGGTTGTCAATCGCAAGGGTGATGTTGTTCCAAAGCCCAGCGAACGAAGTTTCAAATCTACCGAATCGGCGCAATACAGGTTTGACCACTGGAGGGCCACTTGTAATTTATTCCATCCGTCTAACAATTCACTCTCCGAAGGGCAGGCTGCCGGACTGGATTTATACTTATTTTTAAAGTCATAGATATAGTTGACCAATTGGGCCCGACGAGTACTGTGACGGTCCAAGTCGAAACAATTAGTCAGCATACCGAACGGATACACATGCGAATAACGGTTCAACGATTCTTTCTTGATACGGTTGTTAAGCATATCGAGCAGCGCACTTGAGGTCTCCTGTCGGATAAAAACTGGGATATTCTGATCATAAATTACATCAGGCAGATAAAGCCCCATAGCCATACTTTGTGGCGGGAAGTTCAGGCAGATGGCGATAGACAGTTCCTGCTGTGGGTCCTTTGCCCATTGGGCTAGCAGCTGCTGTATTTCCGGAGTTTCGGCCTGTCCTTTGATAAACTCAAACTCTATATCCAGAAAGTTCACCTCTTTACCATATATCTGATTGGGAAGAATCGTATGGACTTTCTCAATCTGTTCCATGTCGCGGTAATAGCTTAAGGAAAGATCAAAGTAATGACGATAACGCCCCCTGAAAAAATTCATTTCTTTATCAGCATCTGCATCGATGAAAGTAATCCGACTTTTCAGTCGTTTGTCACGACAGAAATTAGGAAAGTGAAGCAAGTGTGCTGCTTCTACTCCCAGCGCCACTCCCATCCGGCTCATTCCGATGATGACGAAGTGAACGTACCGGTCACTTTCCCATGTAATCGGTTCACGGTCCAGTGCAGGATATTCCACTTTTGCATTTTCTTCCCCATAGTGTCTTTTCACTAATAACTTTTTGGCCCACTCTTCATAGAAGTTGAACGGGTGGAAATCAATTTGCTTACGCCACTCTTCGGCCAAATCCGAAACCTGGAAGGCAGCATAAGTAGTTTGATACTCAAACAATACCGATACTGTAATACGCGGGCAGTTTGATTTCTTACGGTGAATTGCTACTATTTTCTGCAACGAGTCAATGTTAAGCGAATCATGGTCGTACTCATTCGACTCACCAATCAGGAAAATTTCGCGGGCACTGGTCGTATAGAGCTTTTCCAGTTCCTCCGTAGAGTTTCGTTGTGCGTGCAGAACCAGTACACGTTTCTCCTGCTCAGTGTCGAGCACGGTATGGATGCGGTTTCGTACTTCAGAGCTTGGTTGCACGCTTTGAATTAATATGTAGCAATCCTCGTATTGAGGGTCGGTACATATTTGCAGAACAAGCATCGGAACCATTTCGTCGAAACCGATAATTACAACATGCTTTTCAAGAGGATAAGAAATATCACCTTCGCGATAACGTTCTACATGACGTTCCAGCATGTTTGACACCACAGAAATCAATAATCCAGTAAAAAGCAACAATCCCATAATGGCCACAATCAGCGAGAACCAGCGTAATTCTGCCGGTACATTGGCCACGCTACCCGGATCGATAAAAAGGCAAATCAGTTGTAGCAGGCGTCCCATCGGGACTTCAGTGCCGGAGTTCGATGAAGGAGTGTCCGTAGGTTCCGGAAAGGAAAAGAACCAGCTAATCAGATAAATGAAGCCGAAAAAAAGCAACAGCACACCCGCTAACCAGGCAAACTGTGTACGTCCGTGGCCTGAGAAAGTCCGGTCAAAACGGAGTGTGAAAAAACGAATCAGCGAGTTCATAGGCGATACTTTGCGGGGAGATTGAAATTATTTGCCTTCTTTAATTTTCTTGATTTCTTTTTCCAGTTCAGCTATTTTAAGATCTTTACGCTTTATCTCAATCTTGAGATTCTGCAACTCGTCATTGGTCTGTTCATTTAAGATTAGTTCCTCGCGACGAACGGATTCCCGATAGAGTGACAGCTCGGTGTCAAAAATCTGTTTGCGACTGTCCGTATAGATTTTCAGCAGTTGTCTGCCATAGCAGCCCGTCCAGCATATAGCGCACAAACCAACAATAGTCATTGTCACAAGAATAGGCCATGAATCATATTCAAAATAGGGCGAGAAAGCTAATGAAACAATGACTAAGGCTGCTATTGCGAGAGTTCCTCCCATTGTCCAACAGAACCCGCGATAAATGCGCTTGATTCGTGCAATGACGGCTGAATCAATTGACCTTATAGAATACTTGCTGATTTTAAATCCGAGTTTAAGAATGAGTTTAAGGGTCTGGATAGCGGTATTCCGGTCGTATTCACGTTCAGTTTCGGGCAGCTCCTCGTATGCTACCAGACAAGGATGTTTCTTCTGCTGATCATCGCGTTGCTCACCGTAACTCCAGCCTTCATCAATGCGCCCTTTTGCCCATACTTCGTGTACGTTACGGGCCATTTGTTCAGTCAGTTCATTTAATGCTTCAGGAAGTACGATATGCTCTGTATCGAGAGGATTAGGGATATATGTTTTCATATTAATAGATATTAATTGTTTATACTATATTTCTTACTCAAAATTCAGCTAAATAACTTTTTAGCTCACATACAAAAATAAAAATAAAATATGAATCTTTTAGTTGATATATCTACAAATTTGTCTTCTTGTATATCATTTTCCATCTTTTGTAAAAAACAAACAGTCGCCTGTCTCTTTATAATAAGGCAGACGACCACTTAAAGAGCAACCATTTTCCACATCCTGGTCAACCCATACCCTACCTTGTTAACAGACTTTACTCAAAATAACCACCTTGACGATTATCTTGTGAACAATAATCGACCTCTTTACTCATCATATTTTATTATTTTTGAAATCAATCCATGTCAGTTTTTTCCATATCCATTCCAAAGGCCCTTGTCTGTGTTTCTTTAGCCACAGATTACTAGCTGCAAGTAGTACAACAAATATAATTATAGCTATAAAAAGGCAAGCTGTAGCTCCAGTTGATTTATAAAGATTGAAACCGAATCCATAAAACAAGGTGATGCCGATAATTGATTGTGTGATATAGTTTGTAAGACTCATTTTACCAAAAGGGATAAAAAGTCTTTGAAACTTATATCCATTGCCTTTGTCGTACCATAACAGGATAAAGCATCCAACAAGCAGCCCCATAAACAGGAAATTGCATATTGACGGAATAGCTATATCAAGGGGCATAAGAAGTGCTTTATTACCTTGGGCTATATCTGGATAGACCATTCGGGCTACATTCAAAGGAATAAAAAGAAGGGCTGACCATAAGGTTATCTTTTTCCATAAAGATATGGAATGGGGAATATTCTTAAAAAGAGACAGTCTTCCAGCAATCATTCCAAACAGAAACAACCCTCCAATCTGGAATATTCTTCCATTTTCTATTTGCCAGAGATTACCATATAATTGTCCGTAGGTTATGTTAGACTGTACAACTTCGAAAAAACTTCCGGATTGCATCACAGGTTTGGCCAAGGCTCCATACTTCATCCAGTGTTCACCGTATTCCAAGAAAGGAACATCATACAGGCTGCATATTACCCTTATCCATTCTATCGGTTGTATAATCATCAATGAGGCTATTATGAGTATTTTCCTTGTAGAAAGATGAGAAACAGAGACAAGAAAGAGCCCTATTACCGCATATAGCAACAATATGTCGCCATTATAGAACAAAGAATGTAACTGAGAAAACATTAAAAGAAGAAACATTCTCCATACAAATCTGCCCTTAAATGGAATCCCTCTTTTTTGAGCATTACTGAACTGAATGTAAAAACTGAACCCAAAAAGAAGAGAGAAAGTGGAGAAGGCTTTTCCCGCCATGATGAACCAGGTTGTATTCCATATCCCTTTATCTAACGATGTAAGCCATTGCGGATAATCATCCGGTATGTAATAGAGATTATAGTGTTCCAAACAATGTACAATTACAATTGCAAACAAGGCGATACCTCTTAAGGCATCTACTACTTCAATTCTATCAGCTGTCTTTGGGGGCATTTTTATAGTATTAAAATTCTGTATTATTGTGTATTTTCAAAGTAGGGAAATAAAAAAGCTCTGAAAACCAATCGATTTTCAGAGCCTTTCCTCATTTTGCCTCACGGCTTCGGTACACCCTCAGGGATTCGAACCCTGGACCCACTGATTAAGAGTCAGTTGCTCTACCAACTGAGCTAAGAGTGCATCCACTATAATTGTCAAACTTTCCGAAATTTTGTACACCCTCAGGGATTCGAACCCTGGACCCACTGATTAAGAGTCAGTTGCTCTACCAACTGAGCTAAGAGTGCATCACTATTTTCATTTGCGAGTGCAAAGGTATATTTTTTACACGAAACAGCCAAACGTTTTCGCAGTTTATTTTACAATATTTTTTCAATTCTTTTCTGAATGGCTGGTTATTAGTCACATAAAAAAGGTCGGCACTGAAAATTTTTCATGCCGACCTTTCGTTTTATAAATGAATACGAGATTTATTTCTCAAATTAGAAGCGGTAACCTACGCCGATAGAGAAGGTCATGTTCTTAGGTTTGTCACCGTCATATCCGTCAGGAAAATCATACGGAGTAATGAAGCCATTCTGGCCAGTCAAGTTAACCAAGTAATGTTCACCAATTTCAAGGCCGACACCATACTGAATACCTAAATCAAAACGGTTCCAGTCGTCTCCTTCTTTATCAAAAACTTTCCAATCTTCTCCTCCATCCCAATGTTCTTTGGATTTACCTCCAAGTCCAATAGCTAAATAAGGACCTGCATTAATGACAAATTTAGTATTGTCACTGATATTAAATTTATAAGCAGCCAAAATAGGAATATCCAAATAAATAGGACGGCATGTAAATTTTTCACCTTGTTCTTTAATCTTATAACCCTTAGAAGAAATCATCAAGCCAGATTGCAAAGACCAATTTTCGCTAAATCCATAGTCCATACCTACTCCCAAATTAAATCCAGGCAAAGCTTTAGTATCACCTATTACATCTTTTGTCTTGGTTGCATTACTAAAGTTCATACCGAATTTAACATCCCATTTTACTTGAGAAAAACCAGCCAATGCAAACATTCCCAATACAGCGGTCATTAAAAACTTTTTCATAATTCTCTTTTTTTAGTTTTAGGTTCTGTTCCCTTGAACCGTTTTGTTTTATTCCGGAAGCAGAGGAACCGCTTTCTCTTATAATATATAAGGAGAAGAGCCTGCTTTCGTTTGTGATTGTTTACAAATGTATAAAACTATCTCAAATTATCAAAACTTTACAAAACATGAAAAAGCGTAAAAGAGTGATATTTTAGGTTATCATGCCTAAAAACGGGATTATCTGTCCATTTTTGGGCACCAAAAAAATGTACTTGCGTTTGCGTCAAAACACAAGGACGTTTTGAAAGAGTACATAAAGATCCTTCAGAATGCCATAAAATCAGGATTAGAATCCCATATTTTTACATTTTCCGCTGACTTTCTGAATATCCAGGCGGATAATCTCCGTGCGGTGGAAAGACTTGTTGGCATACTCGATACCCTGCATCTTATGCTCTGGGCAATATTTGGAAATCAGCAGGGAGAGGGCAGACATTCGCTCTGCTTCGTGCAAACTGTGATGTGCCGTACATTGCAGTACGATGCTTTCATATCCCGTCGTAAACTTGTCCGGGATAACTTTACTGCGACCGGTGACACAGAAAGACACGTTGGGACAGGCGTCAATGCAGCGTAATTTACGCCCCACCGGTGCACAATGGATGTAAATGGAGTTGCCACGGTCCCACACATAGTTTATTGGAATGCCGTATGCGCCGTCTCCTTCTTCAGTACGCATAGATAGGATGCCGAATTCACCTTCCTTTAATATCTCAAATGCTCGTGCTTCATCGAGCAGGCGGTCCTGTCGGCGTACATCTTGATTTATATATTCCATAATGATAGCGCTTATTGGTTGGCCAATTCATAGATTTCACGGGTAGCCTGTGCATTCAGGCGAACATAATTCCCCACGTATTCACCCTTGTTTTCATGCAGTTTCTTTACCAGCAGGTCGATGTCAGGATGTTCAATACCCAGTTCCTTGAAGGTAACAGGCATACCGATGGCATGGAAGAAGGATTTCAGACGGATTACACCTTCCAGCGCCATGGCTTTCTTGTCGTCCGATTCGGGCACGTCCCACACCCGATGAGCATACTGAGCCACTTTGCCCACATTATGGCTGGCCATATAAGTAAGCCAGGCAGGGAAAATAACGGCCAGTCCGGCTCCGTGCGTCACATCGTACACGGCACTTACTTCGTGTTCCATAAAGTGAGAAGCCCAATCCTCCACGGCTCCCACGCCGCACGTGCCGTTGTGTGCAATGGTACCTGCCCACATCAGGTTGGCACGGGCTCCGTAGTTTTCCGGCTCTTTCATTACCCGAAGAGCTTCCGTGATAATGGCTTTGAGCGTTCCCTCACACATACGGTCGGGCACTTCCTGATCTTCTGTATTGGTGAAATAGCGTTCCATGATGTGTGCCATCATGTCGGTCACCCCGCAAGCTGTCTGCCAGGCGGGGAGGGTATAGGTCAGTTCCGGGTTCATCACAGCAAACGTAGGACGCAACAATCCGTGCGTACGGACACTCAGTTTCTTCAGTCCGTCCAGTTTCGTGATGACTGTATTACCGGAACCTTCACTTCCTGCGGCAGGAATAGTCAGGACGACACCCAGTGGAATGGCTTTTTCAGGTACTACCTTATTTATATAGAAATCCCAGAAATCACCTTCGTAAGGGATACCCAGTGCAATGGCTTTAGCTGTATCAATGACCGAACCGCCTCCCACCGGAAGTAGAAAGTCGATTCCTTCGCGACGTCCCAGCTCGATACCTTCATACACCTTCGGGTCAGTAGGATTAGGCTGTATACCTCCCAGTTCCACATGAGCAATACCTGCTTCATCGAGGTATTTTTTTACTTTATCGAGTAGTCCGCTGCGCACTACGGAACCTCCTCCATATACAATCATCACTTTCGTACCTTTATATTTCTTCACCAGCTCGGCAGTCTGGCTCTCTGTTCCTTTTCCGAATACGAATTCGGTAGGACTGTAAAAAGCGAAGTTATTCATATCTATTATAAATTATAGGGTTTACATGTAGTACGACAAAGTTACGGAATTTCTTTGTATCTTTGCGTCACAATAAAAAAATTGAACCTATGAAATCAGATATTGAAATAGCTCGCAGTATCGAGCTGACAAAAATCAAGCAGATTGCCCGCGAGTATGGTATTCCCGTAGAAGAAATCTCTAACTACGGACGCTACATTGCTAAAGTTCCCGAAACATTGATCGATGAAGAAAAGGTGAAAAAGAGTAACCTGATTCTGGTAACGGCCATCACGCCGACCAAAGCCGGTATTGGAAAGACTACCGTATCTATCGGTCTGGCACTGGGACTGAACAAAATCGGAAAGAAAGCCTTCTGTGCCTTGCGCGAACCATCACTTGGTCCTTGCTTCGGTATGAAGGGTGGAGCTGCCGGAGGTGGCTATGCACAGGTGCTTCCGATGGACAAAATCAACCTGCACTTTACAGGTGACTTTCACGCCATCACTTCGGCCCACAACATGATTACGGCCTTGCTCGATAACTATATGTACCAGAACAAAGACAATGGTTTTGCCATGAAAGAAGTGCTCTGGAACCGTGTGCTCGACGTAAACGATCGTGGCTTACGCTACATCGTGACCGGACTGGGTGGAAAGACCAACGGTATCACTCGTGAATCGGGATTCGACATCACACCGGCATCGGAAATCATGGCTATCCTCTGTCTGGCAAGAGATGAAAACGATTTGCGCCGCCGCATCGAAAACATTCTGTTAGGATTCACCATCGACAACAAGCCTTTCACAGTGAAAGATTTAGGAGTAGCCGGAGCGATTACGGTATTGCTGAAAGATGCCTTGTCGCCTAACCTGGTACAGACTACGGAACATACACCGGCCTTCGTACACGGTGGTCCGTTTGCCAACATCGCACACGGATGTAACTCGGTACTGGCTACCAAACTAGCGATGACCTTCGGTGACTATGTAGTGACAGAAGCCGGATTCGGTGCCGACTTGGGTGCAGAAAAATTCTACAACATCAAATGTCGCAAAGCCGGACTTCAGCCGAAACTGACCATCATCGTGGCTACAGCTCAGGGATTAAAGATGCACGGCGGGGTAGATGTAGATAAAATCAAGGAACCGAACATGGATGGTTTGAAGGAAGGTGTAAAGAACCTCGATAAGCACATCGAAAACCTCCAGTCATTCGGACAGACCGTGGTAGTCGCTTTCAACCGTTATGCTAACGATACCGATGAGGAACTTGACTTCGTACGTCAGCACTGTGAAGAAATGGGCGTAGGCTTTGCCATCAACAACGCGTTTATGGAAGGCGGAGACGGTGCCATCGAACTGGCTAACTTAGTAGTAAACACCATCGAAAACAATCCGTCACAGCCATTGACCTTCACTTACGACGAAACTGACTCAGTGGAAGAGAAAGTCACCAAGATTGCCTGCGAATTGTATGGTGCCAAACAAGTGCTGTTCGGCCCGGCTGCCCGCAAGAAGATTCAGATGATAAAAGACCTGGGATACACCAACTTCCCTGTCTGCATTGCCAAGACACAGTATTCATTCTCTACCGACCCGAAACTCTATGGGGTGGCTTCCGGCTTCAATTTTGCCGTGCGCGACATCGTCATCAATGCCGGTGCAGAAATGCTGGTAGTAGTAGCTGGTGAAATGATGCGTATGCCGGGATTACCGAAAGAACCGCAGGCATTGCACATTGACATCGTAAACGGAGAAATAGAAGGATTGTCATAAGCAGATGAAGCCACAGTTTCTTGTCGGAGCCATGATGCCCGGAAGCGGGCAGACCCTCGTTGCCTTGGGACTGATGCGTGCGTTGCGTCAACGCAACCTGCGTGTGCAGTCTTTCAAATGCGGACCCGAACTGGCAGACCTTCGCTATCATGCGCTGGCTGCCGACCGTGAACCGGTAAGCCTGGACACCTGGCTGAGCTCACGCAGTCACCTGCAGACTGTCTACAACCGTTATGGGGAGAAGGCCGATGTATGCGTAGTAGAAGGACGGGCAGGTTTGTTCGACGGATTCCGGAAAACGCAGGGAAGCAGCGCCGAAATGGCCCGACTGATGAAGATTCCTGTGGTAATGGTGGTGAGTGCGCGCAATGCGGGCTACTCCACCGCTGCCATGCTGTATGGCTTCAAACACTTCAATACAGAACTGAAAATAGCCGGAGTGATTTTTAATCAGGTCACTTCGGCTGCACAATATGGTTTCCTGCGCGAAACCTGTGCCGAGGCCGGGGTGGAATGCTTAGGCTATCTCCCTTATCTGGAGGAAGCAGGCCTTCCACCTCGTCATCAGGCACTGACACTTCCTGCAAGGAAGAGCCTCGACCAGCTTCTCAATCAAGTGGCGGAACAACTGGCACAGCATGTAGACATTGACAAACTGCTGAACCTTTCTACCCGTATTTTCCCATGTACCTATTCACTTCCCTACATTTCCGAAACAGAAACGGATATGTGGACCGGCAAGCGTAAACAACGAATCGCTTTGGCTTCCGATCCGGCTTTTCCTTTCGTGTATCGCCAGAGCATAGACAAGACTAAAGGAGACATCACACGTTTCAGTCCGGTATATGGCAGTGAACTTCCCGAGGCGGACATCGTGTATCTGCCTGGAAGCTACCCGGAATTGTTTGCCCGTCAGCTGCATCGTCGGAAACGCCTGATGGAGCAGTTGCGCGAATACGTAGAGAAAGGAGGGAAACTGCTGGCAGAAGGAGGGGGAATGGCCTTGCTAGGACAGACGCTGACCGCGCGCCCCGGAGGTACAGCCTACGAAATGGCGGGAATTCTGCCTTATTCAGTCATTGTGAAAGATAACCGTCCGTGCAGCGGATACCGTCAGACACATTATCGCGACTTATGTCTGAAAGGATATGAGTACCGTTACTTTGACATTGTTCCTACGGAAGAAGCAGCTTCACTGCAAACGCCAGTCTGTAATTTAAAAGGTGGAGAAGTATCGGGATCATTTTTCTTCCGCTATAAAAACTGTATAGCCACCACTGTACATCACTATTGGGGAGAAATCGGACTATACAAGCTCTGGGAATAGCTGGAGAAAGGAATTTTTCTATTTTCCGAACGAAAAAAATCGGAGAAAACAGACGATTCTAAAAAATAAATTCTATATTTGCATCACCAAAGTCGCGGCAGTAGCTCAGTTGGTAGAGCATCAGCTTCCCAAGCTGAGGGTCACGGGTTCGAGTCCCGCTTGCCGCTCCTCAGTGTTTAAAGGCTAATATTCTGATAATTAAGGGTGTTAGCCTTTACTTTTCTAAGAAACTTTCTCCGATTTATAGATTAAAAAAAGGATATAAACCTCACTTTTGAGGTTTTGTGCGTATCTTTTGCGTATCCTAAAATTTTTAATCTACATGGATATATTAAAAACCGGTAAAGATGAATCATATATTATCCGATTTTCTATCAGACACATGCAACAGTCTGGAAAACCTGCGCAGAAATAACGTCTATAAAGAATTCTATTATCATATCAAGTGTGAGAATCTGGAAGACCTGAGTAAAGACATCACCCAATCCGTCCAATATCAAGATTTACTTCAGGATTTGATGCAAATAAAGGGACCTGTACTATATTGGTATGAAATTACATCTTCCCACTCTAACAATAACATAATCAGGGCCTTAAAAGAGTATAAGCAGAAAAGACAAAGAGTTACTCCCGTCATCTACAAAAACTATAACAGACGCACAAACATTTTATACGTAGGAAAATGCAAAGAAAATTTCTGGGGACGAGTAATGCAGCACTTAGGATACTATAAAACACCTACTACACAGGGGCTCCAGCTCTTTCACTGGGCAAAGGAGCTACGACTGGAAGTCAGATTAAATGCCCTGGAATTTGCGTCTGACATGAAAGACATTATGCCTGTGATAGAATTATTCTTTGCCAAACAATTGCAACCGTTAGTCGGCAGACATACTTGAGATTGCCAGTCGCGGATAATCTTTAAAGTGAGTTATTTTCTTTCACTCAGAAATATAAATCATAAGAAAAGCAGGAAGAAACCCCACTCATGGATTTTCTCCCTGCTTTTCTTTATAAAATGCTATATTCTTTTAAGAATTCATACTCATCAGGAACTCTTCGTTGTCTTTTGTCTTTTCCAGACGGTCTTTCACGAAATCCATTGCTTCGATAGGATTCATATCCGACAGGTATTTGCGGAGAATCCACATACGATCAAGTGTAGTCTTGTCAAGCAACAAGTCGTCGCGACGAGTACTTGAAGCCACGATGTTTACGGCAGGGAAGATACGCTTGTTGCTCAGGTTGCGATCCAACTGCAACTCCATGTTACCTGTTCCCTTGAATTCTTCGAAGATAACTTCGTCCATCTTAGAACCCGTATCAATCAATGCAGTAGCCACGATTGTCAGTGAGCCGCCACCTTCAATGTTACGTGCCGCACCGAAGAAACGTTTGGGCTTATGCAACGCATTGGCATCCACACCACCGGAAAGTACCTTACCCGATGCCGGAGAAACCGTATTGTAGGCACGAGCCAGACGAGTGATAGAATCCAGGAAAATTACGACATCGTGTCCGCATTCTACCATACGTTTGGCTTTTTCCAGTACGATGCCGGCTATCTTCACGTGACGCTCTGCCGGTTCGTCGAAAGTAGAAGCGATTACTTCAGCTTTTACGCTGCGAGCCATATCGGTTACTTCTTCCGGACGTTCATCGATGAGCAGCATAATCATATACACTTCCGGATGATTGGCCGCAATGGCATTGGCAATATCCTTCATCAAGATAGTCTTACCGGTCTTAGGCTGTGCTACAATCAATGCACGCTGTCCTTTTCCGATAGGAGCAAACAAATCAACAACACGAGCCGACAGGTTATCGTTATATCCTTTGCACAATTTGAATTTCTCATCGGGGAAGAGTGGAGTAAGGTGATCGAACGGAATGCGGTCGCGCACCAAAGCTGGGTCGAGTCCGTTAATTTTAGAAACCTTTACCAGCGGGAAATATTTTTCGCCTTCTTTAGGCGGGCGGATAGTACCTTCTACCACGTCACCGGTTTTCAAGCCGAGCAGCTTAATCTGCGACTGTGACACATAAATGTCATCGGGTGAAGAAAGATAGTTGTAATCTGAAGAACGGAGGAACCCATATCCGTCGGGCATGATTTCCAGTACGCCGGTACCTTGAAGAATATCATCAAAATCGTAGACTTTTTCTACCGGTTTGGGAGCGGGTGCCGGAGTATTATTGGCAGGAGTTTCGGTAGAAGGAGAAGAGGGTTGCTCTGGCGCGTTCTGGTTGGCAGCAGGCTGCGGATTGTTGTCCTTTCCCTGATTATTGTTGTTATTATTATTATTGTTATTAGGACGGTTATTGCGATTATTCTGACGAGCCTGACGCTGCTGATTTTTCTGTTTCGGTTCTTTAGCCGGCATTACAGGCGTCTCCATTTTGGTAGCCTCAAATTTACCCAGCAATTCAGAAGGTATTTCAAATTTCTCTGACGGAAGATCTTCGATAGGAATGAAATCGTTATTATTCAAGTCGAGCGGTGGAAGTTCCATGTCGTCATCATCGATGGGAAGCGGAGCCGGTTTGGCAGCAACCTCAGCAGGTTTATTTTCAGCGGCTTCCTGTGCTTCTCTTGCCAGAGTAGATTTATTTTTCGAACCCGGCTTACGTCCACGCTTGGCTTTAGGCTTTTCTTCAGTGGCAGGAGCAGCAGCAACTTCCGGCTGAACTATTTTTTCTGCAACCGGTGCAACAGTTTCCGTTTGCTCCGGCAATGCAGGAATTTCCTTGAACAAAGGAGTCGGTGCTGGAAGGGCAGGAGTATTGGCCTCCAGCTTCTGTGCTTTGTCTTTGGTAGCCGTGTATACTTTGTCCCCTTCTTTCTTTATACTGATGCGCGAGCGCTTACGTGGCTGTCCTTCCTTACGTTCTTCGTTGTTTTGCTGTGCGGCCACTTTTTTTGTCGCACCGACAATTGCCTGCTCATCCAGAATACGATACACCAGCTCTTCTTTTTTCAGTGAATCGACCTTTTTCAGACCCAACTCTTTGGCAATCTGCTGCAATTCAGACAAATTTTTGTCGTTTAATTGAATGATATTGTACATAAATAGGTTAAATGAATTATTAATATTGGGTGTGTGAAGCATGACAAACCGTTCAGAGGTCTCTTTCCTCTTTCACACATTTGAATTATCAATGATTTTTGATTGTTTTTTATTGAATTCGGATTGGATACGAAGACGTTTCCAAATACCTTTTTGCATTATTGCGAGTACAAAAGTAAGTGTTTTTTGTTATAAACACGAATAAATGCGGACTTTTTTTAAGGTTTCTGTCCACGGATTAAAAGAATTGTGCTAATTTAGCGTTGAAAATACAATTTAATTGACACATTAACGCTTATGAAAAAAGTAATTTTTACAGAAAAGGCTCCTGCTGCCATCGGTCCTTACAGCCAGGCAGTAGAAGTAAACGGCATGGTATTCTTGTCGGGCCAGATTCCGGTAAATCCGGCTACAGGCGAAGTGGTAGAAGGTGGAATCACTGAACAGACTACTCAGGTATTCGAAAATATCAAGAATGTACTTGCTGAAGCCGGACTGACAACTGCCAACGTGGTAAAAACCACTGTATTCCTGGCAGATATGGCGCTGTTCGGTGAAATGAATGCCGTATATGCCAAGTATTTCGAAGGCGATTACCCTGCCCGTTCTGCGGTAGCTGTCAAAGCTTTGCCGAAAGGAGTGCTGGTAGAAATTGAAAGTATTGCGGTAAGATAACCGTAACAAGGAGCAGACCCTAAGGGAAATGTCTTTATGGTCTGCTCCCAATTTGTTTAACAGGAAATTTTGTGACAATGCAACTGAACATGCGTACAATTTGGGGAGAGAATAAATGGAAGCTGGCCACTTTCATACTGGCCATTCTGACAGTAACGGCCTCGGTTTTATATATTTACAGATACGAACCTTTCTCGTCCGGACTGGAAATTACCGACGAACTAGGAGGAAATATCTTTCCGGTCACCATCCTGTCTACGGCTACGACCGATGCCCAACTGATTGTACCGGCTGATAGTACCTATCTGGGAAATCCCAAATCGTGTATCGGCATTAAGATACGCAGTCCGCATGCCAACAGCAAACTTCACATAGAATTAGCAGAAACTCCTTTCTTTGCTCATTCGGTTTCTGAATTCATTCTGCCGGAATCAGGAAAGGAATACCTGGTTTTCCCGGATGTGATATGGAATTATCAGGCCCTATTAGAAAATACTCAGGCCATGCCTGTCACCGTATCCATACAGGCAAAGGTGAACAACAACCGGACATATTCGGCAGTGCACACGTATTCCGTACGCAGCATCAACGAATGTCTGTTAGGCTACATCGACAGTAAAATGAAATTTCACGACACAGGCGATTTCTTTGCGGCCTACGTCAACGAAGACAATCCCAACATCAGCCAGGTGCTGCGCGAGGCACTGGATTCACGCATTGTCAACCGTTTCTGGGGATACCAGAGCAAGGACCCTAAAGTAGTAGACAAGCAGGTGTATGCCTTGTGGTATGTCTTGCAGAAAAGAGGGTTCAAATACAGCTCCATCAGCAACAGCAGCCTGTCGTCCAACGTGGTCTTTACTCAGCGCGTACGTACCTTTGACGATGCCCTTCAGTCGGCACAGATTAACTGTGTGGACGGAAGCGTACTGTTTGCTTCGTTGCTGAAAGCCATCAACATCAATCCGATTCTGGTACGTGTGCCGGGCCACATGTTCGTGGGTTATTACACCGACCGTTTGCACCAGGAGATTCATTTCCTGGAAACGTCCATGATTGGCGACGTGAACCTGGATGACTTCTTCCCGGAAGAGAAACTCGACTCCACAATGGCGGGAAAATCACAGGAAAGCGTGTCAAAATTCATGTTCGAGAAATCCAAGGAATATGCCACCCGCATTTATAACGAACACAAAGACCTGATTCATTCGGGCAAAGTGAACTACATGTTCCTAGAGATAGACAAGGCCACCCGCGCGTATGTGCAGCCCATTGCGGCCAAATAAGACCTCAATCTCATGAAACTGATTTATCTTTATCATAGCGGCTTTGCCCTGCTGGGGGAAAGTTACACGCTTATTTTCGACTATTTCGAAGACTCCGTGTCGGCCGACAAAGGCATCGTGCACGAACAGCTTCTTTCACGTGAAGGACGGTTGTATGTGTTTTCCAGCCATGCGCATGCCGACCACTTTAACCGACAGATGCTCTCCTGGAAAGCGCTTCGGCCTGACATCGTCTATCTGCTTTCGACCGACATACCTCTTTCTGACAAGGACAAAGAAAACAGAAATCTCCACACATTGGCGAAAGGAGACACCTATCGTGACGAATACCTCACCGTGCGGGTTTTCGGCTCGACGGACATAGGCATCTCTTTTTTAGTCCAAACCCCGGAAGGAGTTACCGTATTCCATGCCGGCGACCTGAACAACTGGCACTGGATGGACGAAAGTCCGGAGGAGGAATGGAAACGTGACGAAGCTTTTTTCCTTCGCGAACTGGAAGATATTGCCGTCTGCAAGGAGAAAATGGATATCGTGCTGTTTCCGGTCGACCCTCGTTTAGGAAAGGAATACATGCGAGGGCCTTTACAATTTGTGAAACGGATAAAAACGACTATATTTGTACCGATGCACTTTGACGAAGCTTTTGAGAAGGCTTCGGCTTTTGCACCTTTGGCTTCCTCGGAAGGGACGCAGGTTCTTACTCCTCTCCGTCGCGGCGAAACATTGAACTTAGACCACTATATCAACTTAAAATAAAAAGACAATGGAAATAAAAGGAAGATTTGACCACTTCAATATCAACGTAACTAATCTTGAAAAAAGTATCCAATTCTACGAAAAGGCACTCGGACTGCATGAGTCTCACCGCAAGGAAGCGGCCGACGGCTCTTTCATCTTAGTGTACCTTACCGACGGATGCACGGGTTTCTCACTGGAACTGACCTGGCTGCGCGACCATACGGAAGCCTACGAACTGGGAGAAAACGAAAGCCATCTTTGTCTCCGCGTGGCAGGCGACTACGATGAAGTACGCAAGTTCCACAAAGAAATGGGCTGTGTATGCTTCGAGAATGAACAGATGGGACTGTATTTCATCAATGACCCGGACGATTATTGGATTGAGATTCTTCCGCTGAAATAAACCTTTATCTCTAATACTAAAAACAAAAAACGTTATGAAAAAGTACATTTCTCCGGGTTCCTGGTTTTCACTGGAATATCCCGACAACTGGTGCGAGTTTGAAGATTCGGAAGACTGCTTTCTGTTTTACAACCCTGACAAATGGACCGGAAACTTCCGTATTTCTGCCTATCGGGGTAATTCGTCAGCCTATGCCAACGAATGTCTGGAAGACGAGCTGCATCAGGTACGCGGGGCCAAGAAGGTGAAAGTCGGTTTATGGGACTGCGCCTATTCTTCCGAAAGCTTTCAGGAGAATGGTGTGTGGTACACCACCCATATCTGGGTAACCGGTCGGGGAGAGATTTCCGTAGAGTGCTCGTTCACCGTTTCCAAGGGCGAGAGTCCCAAGGCTGGCGAGGCTATCGTAGCTTCCCTGAAGGTGCGCAATGTATCCGACAAACCGGTGAAGGAAGTGATTCCGGTCCGTATTCTGGAAATTAATCAGATAAACGAGAATTATGACTGGGCTGTTTCCACAGTGAAAAAACAACTGACCAAGGACTTTACCGGAACGGCGGCCGACTTGGAAAACTTGCAGAAAGTAATCGATAGCGGACGTTTCAACCCCAAACAGCGTCAGGCGTGGGAAAGCTTCGGTACGGCATTCGGCGTGATACTGGTCAACGAGATGGACGGCATGGAATGGGTAACGGTCATCGACGGACAGAAAGAATCTCCGGCACTGCGTTTTCGCGATTCAAAAGTAATGGTCAACCCAATTTCCCTGATATGGGACAAGGCGAAGAGCGGACAGCCGTGCGACCTGAAAGCGGAATTCGAACGGATAAAGAACGAAGTGGAAGCGGCGATGGACTAATCCTGTCCGCATCCTATTTTTAGCAGCTACGAATTAGATTATGACTCCATATTTACAAGTAGAAAACCTGACCAAGTCGTTCGGCGACTTGGTCCTTTTTAACGGCATATCTTTCGGCATTGCAGAAGGACAGCGCATCGGACTGATAGCCAAGAACGGTTTGGGAAAAACCACCTTGCTGAATATCCTGGCCGGTAAGGAAGGCTACGACGAAGGAAAAATCACTTTCCGCCGCGATTTGCGCGTGGGCTATCTGGAACAGAGCCCGAAATATCCCGAAGAACTGACGGTGCTGGAGGCCTGCTTTTATCACGGCAACTCTACCGTAGAACTGATTAAGGAATATGAACGGTGTATGGAAACACCCGGCAACCCCGGCATGGACGAACTGCTGGTGCGAATGGAACACGAAAAGGCGTGGGATTATGAACGACGTGCCAAGCAGATTCTTTCGCAACTGAAAATACGCGATTTCTCCCAGAAAATCGGACATCTGTCCGGCGGACAGTTGAAGCGCGTGGCACTGGCCAACATCCTGATTACCGAACCGGATTTGCTGATTCTGGACGAGCCGACCAACCACCTCGACCTGGACATGACGGAATGGCTGGAAGAGTACCTGAACCGTGGCAGCCTGAGCCTGCTCATGGTGACGCACGACCGCTATTTTCTGGACCGTGTGTGCTCGGAAATCATTGAAATAGACAACCGCCAGTTGTACTCCTACAAAGGAAACTACAGCTACTACTTGGAGAAACGTCAGGAACGTATCGAAGCGACCAATGCGGAGATTGCCCGTGCCAACAACCTGTATCGCACAGAGCTGGAATGGATGCGCCGTATGCCGCAGGCACGCGGCCACAAAGCCCGTTACCGCGAAGAAGCCTTCTATGAACTGGAGAAGGTAGCCAAACAGCGTACGTACGACGCGAACGTGAAACTGGATGTCAAGGCTTCGTACATCGGTTCCAAAATTTTCGAGGCCGACCATCTGTGCAAGCGCTTCGGCGACCTGAAGATTCTGGATGATTTCTCCTACATCTTTGCCCGCTACGAGAAAATGGGTATCGTGGGCAACAACGGTACGGGTAAATCCACCTTCATCAAAATTCTGATGGGACTGGAGAAACCCGACAGCGGTACGCTGGACATCGGTGAGACAGTACGCTTCGGCTACTACTCGCAAGAGGGGCTTCAGTTTAACGAACAGATGAAGGTGATTGACGTGATTACGGACATCGCCGAGGTAATTGAGCTGGGTAACGGCAAACGGCTGACAGCTTCACAATTCCTGCAGCATTTCCTCTTCACGCCCGAAACGCAGCACAGCTATGTGTATAAGTTGAGCGGGGGAGAACGCCGCCGGTTGTACCTCTGTACGGTACTGATGCGGAACCCAAACTTCCTGGTGCTGGACGAGCCGACCAACGACCTGGACATCGTGACCCTGCAAGTGCTGGAAGAATACCTGCAGAACTTCAAGGGATGCGTCATCGTGGTGAGCCACGACCGCTACTTCATGGACAAAGTGGTAGACCATCTGCTGGTATTCAAAGGACAGGGCGACATCCGCGATTTCCCTGGCAACTATTCTGACTACCGCGACTGGAAGCTGGCCAAGGCTGAACATGAAAAGGAAGCAGCCAAACCCAAGGAAGAAAAGACGCAGCGTGTCCGTCTGAACGACAAGCGCCGCATGACCTTCAAGGAACGGAAAGAATTCGAACAGCTGGAAAAAGAGATTGCCGCGCTGGAAGAAGAAAAGAAACAGATAGAAGAAGCCTTGTGCAGCGGTACACTCAGCGTGGACGAACTGACCGAGAAATCCAAGCGTCTGCCTCTGCTCAATGACGAGCTGGACGAGAAGACTGTAGTGTACTAAATAAGTTGACACAATTTATTTAGTAA
>ULTW01048277.1_pt1 | contig 80305 bp, 107 predicted proteins | sample 1957961 | NCBI WGS metagenome assembly ULTW01 (sample SAMEA4835744, study PRJEB28245) | human gut metagenome | biome: gut microbiome; material: fecal sample | place: Denmark | collected 2008 | reverse complement strand
TCAAATTGGGGTGATACGAATGACTACTTCGGCACGCCTAAATATTTATTTTTTCGTATCTTCTTATATATCAGTTATTTATAGCATTTAACCACTTTCCGTGTGCAAAAAACGTGAATAAAAGTAACCAAAAATAGTTATTTTTTGCGAATTTCACGCCTAACGGGTTATCCCTAGAAAACCTTATAACTTATCATCTGAAAAGAGAAAACCGCTCCAGCAAAGGAAAAACCGCTCTAGCGTTCTTCGTCTGCTTCGTGCCGTGCTCTCATTCTGTTTATACATTGTTTCTGTTTCTGTTTTCTGATTGAAAGAAAATGAGTACCTTTGCAAACGAAAAGAAGGGGCGTTTTTTCTCGCTTGCCATGAGGACGTGCGAATAATAGTACCACGTTTCAAGCCTCTTCTTTTTACGTAACTACATAATTTTCAAGTATTTATTTGCAAAAGAAAAGCCACCTCGGATATTCATTATCCTTGGTGGCTCGTCTTCTTATATATCTGTATCTTCGTTTATGGCAGCAAACGGAAATACCACTCTATCATCTGTTTTTTATCTGATATTTACAGAAAGGAGCACATTATCGCCAATAATCTTTTGCAATCTTTCTAAGGTCGGCAATATCATCCTTGATGGCAAACAAATTCGCCGTGTTCTTGTTGATTGCTTCCAACTGCTCCAAACCACGATACTGAACATCTAGCATTTCAGAGATAGTGTTATTTGTCTGTTCGGCATAAACTCGCAAGAAAGAAACATCAACGGAAATAGCTTTACGAATTTCATTACCTTGCTCTTGGGCAATTTGCATAGCATAGGAAATACCGATAAGGCTGCTTGCTTGGTCTGCGGTGATTGCTTCGATTGCCTTACCTGTTGCCGTCTGCTGAGATTGCGAGTTTTCGCCCATGTAGCCCGTAATCTGTGCCCAATGATTTCGTTCCTCAATACCTTGCTCAACTATCTTATCATATTCCCCCTTCAACTTGTCAATATCGTCCTTTGTGAGCGTTCCCTCTTGCATCTTCGCTCCCCATTTCTCATATAACTTTTTTAAGTCGGTATTAATCAACTTTTCCAAGCCATATCTAATAACCGATTTTTGCATCATTTCGGCAAAGTCGTTAGAAAAGTCCTTTGCCGAACTTTGCATATCCATAAGTTTTGAAACGAAATCGTCCCTCATTGAGGAGAAGGAGATTTGTGTCAAGCTCTCGTTTATCTGCTGAGTGAGTTCTTCCAACTTGTCGGCTTGGTCGATATAATCATCCAACTTGTCGGCAACTGAATTACCATAACCGCCCTTGCCCGTGTCTTTGATACGTTCCCAAATATCAACCGCACCGCCTCGGAGTTTCTTCATCTCCTCGGGTGTCAAGTCCCAAAGATTGCCGCTAAAATTATCTTTGCCAGTAATCTTCTTTATGCGGCTTATCTCATCATCTGAGAAACCATTCCAATAATAGTTCCAGGAGTGGTGAGAACCGTGGTAGCCAGCCTGTTCTTGTGCTATCTTTTTGTAATTCTCGTTTTGCTCTTCTTGCAATTTGTACGCCTCTTTGTACGCTTCAACGGACTTCGCTCCACTTGAGTTCTTCATCGTGTCGTTTAAGTCTTCGATTGATTGTTGCAAACTCTTGTTTCTGTCTGAAAGGTTATTGATTGCTTCCTCTACCTTCTCGGCATTTGAGTTCGTAAACCATTGGCTCATACCCTTTGAAGAAAGCGCACCAAGAGAAAGGACGCTTCCGAGTTTGCCCGTGATATTATCAAGAATACCACCGATTCCGTTTATAAGTGAGCCTCCAATCTGTTCAATAAACTTGCCGCTGAAAATGTTATCTATCAGTCCGTTTATTGCACTTAATACGGTATCAATTAAGCCTCCAACGATTCCACCGATTCCTTGCTCTGCGATTGTATCAAGCAAAGTAAGAACTGCTCCAATAATCTGTGAAATCAAATCCGATTTACCTGCAAACGCTTTGCCAAGTACCTTTCCTATCGTGTCTGTAACTGCTTGCGTTGCCTTACCGCCATTAACTTTCTGGTCAAAGTTTACAAATGAGTTCCAAACACTCGAAATTGAGCCACTTTTCATATTGTTCAAAAGCGTATCAAGCGAGGTCAAAGTACCGCTAAGTTTCTGCGCTGAGTCGGTTACGTTGCTTTGTGCGCCTACGAGGTTGGCATCAGCATCTGCCAAGGCTTTTCTGTTGTTGTCGTTCTCTATCTGCGCATTTCCGAGTTTTCCCTTTGCATCAAGTTTTTGCATATCGTTTCCGCTCTTCATCGCCTTTTCATAGGCTTCCTGCGCTTCTGCCAAATTCTTACTTGATACATTGAGCTTTTCCTCTGCCTCGTTTCTCTTCTCTAGCTTCTGATTGTAGTCATTAATCAGTTTGCCAAGTTGTGAGAAATTAATATCTTTCCACTTGCTTGTGCCGTACTGATTGGATAACTCATTCATACGGGAAAGAAAGTCCTTTTGCTCTGTGAGTGGCTTTGCTTTGAAGGTATCAGTTTTTGAAAAGTCCTTCATTGTCTTCAAAATATCGGTCATTTGGTCTTTGAGTATTACACCAAATTCGCCAAATACCTTTGCATAGTCAATTTTACTTTCTATCTCGTTGGCTCTAACATTTCCAATTTGCTTCGCCTTCTCAGCTTGCAAAGACTTCACCTTGTAGGTGTCGCCCTGTGATTCAGCCTCCTTTATCTTCGCATCGTATTCCCTAGCGATTGCAAGTTGTTGCTCTTTGAAAGTTCCGTATTCCTTCAGATAGTCATAAAGACTTTGTGTCTTCTGCTTCAACTGCGCCAAGTCGTAAGCGTTCTCCTTTGCTTCCAAGGCTTCATATTTCGCGTTTATGAGTGCCTTTTGGCCGCTTGTGAGTGTTACTTTCTTATCCAAGCCGCTTGCATAGAAACCCTCCTTTTTCTTGTTGTCGGGGTTCTTGTCGTATGCTTGTTTGGCTGCTGCGATATTCGTTTGAAGCAAACTCTTTTGCTCTTCCTCGATTGCGTGTTTCTGTTTCTCGTAATCTAGTTTATGCTGAGCCGCTTCCTTCTCGCTTGCGCTTTCAAGTCGTGAAATGCCAGCCTCTTTTTCCGCTATATACAAATCCCACTTTACCTTTTCGGCAGCTGCCAATTTCTTTGCCTCTTGCTCGGCTTCTGTTTCACGGAAATTTCTCTGTTGCTCCTGTAACTGCTTTAACTTGTTTTTGCCGCTGCCATCATCTATAGAGTTAAGATTTCCGATTGCAAGTGCTTCGCCCGTTGTCTTCGCCTTGTTAAGTGCTCTTGTCGTGTTCATCATCTTTGCAACCATCAAACGAACCTCTTTACCCGTATATAAGCCACGGTTTCCGTCAAACTCGGAGTTATGATTGTAAGCCTTCAAGGTTGCCATCATAGCCTTGCCCGCTGAGTTTGAGCCGTATTTCTTCAAGCTCTCTTTATAGATAGCTTGCAAGCGGTCTTGTATGTTCTTTCTTCTTTTGTCATTGTAATCCTTTACAGAAATACCCATTCCGTTAAAGTGATTATCCCACCAAGAATTTTCGTTCAAGCCGTTCATAACGTTGTTAAGGTTCAACGTCTTTCCACCGCCCTTTCCGTTCTGTTGTGCGCTCTGCTTGTTTGGGCTTCCGAATAACTTGTAAATAGTGCTTTCCTTGATTGCATTATCCACGCTATTTATCCATTGAAGGGCAGATTTAAGCGAGTTCTTAATAGTTGTACTAAAATTGCCGATACCCTTAATTGCGCCACTACAACTTTCCAGGAAATTCGCATAGGCTGGGGTAAGGTTCACGTTCACCTCGTGCGCCAGTGCTCGCTTTGCATTTGCAAGGCGTTTCTCCTGATTCTCCAACTTACTTTCTGCGCTTGCAAGCGTTTTCGCTGCGCTCGCTTCATCATCCAAGCCGCCTTGCATCTGCTTTATATCAGCCGCACCTTGCACGAATACCTTTGCAAGGGAAGCCTGTCTTTTACCAAGGAGACTTGTAAGGAGTGCATTCATTTCGTGAGATTTCGCCAAGTTTTGCAGTGCTTTTGTCGCACCCACTACGCTCGGGTTGTACTCGTTCTTTGATTGAGCGGAAAGTCGGGTCATCATCATAACGTATGCGCTTGCCGCCTCGCTTGCGCTGCCAAACGTGCTTGTGCCATAGCTTGTGGCGGCTGCGAGTTCTTTAAAAGAAACGCCAGCGTTTTGTGCTCTGTTAGCCGTCTGTGCCAAGGCTTGCGCCATTTCGTCATACGTTGTCGTGCTCTTTTTTGTAGCATTAATAATAATCGTGCTATTTTCTTTCGCTTGGAGTGCCGTCTGGTGGTATGCTCCAGCAATTTTCAACTGATAACCTGCCGCCTCGTCTGAGGTCTTTCCAAGTACCGTTGCAAAGTCGTTTGAAGACTTCGTTACGTCTGCGATTGCATCAGAATTTCCACGCAAGCCTTCAAAGTACTTCACCCACTTTGTGCCAGCCTTCGCCATTTCTTCTGCTGAGTGGGTGCTATCATATTCAAGTGCTACAAATTGCGCTCTGAGTGATTCAAGCGTTCCAGCATCAACATAAGCCTTTAAACCCATCATGGATTCGGTTAACTGCTGATTAATCTGCGTAAGGTTTTTTAAGCCTGCTGCCACGGCGGTAATACCTGCCATTGTCGCACCCTTTGGCGAGAAAACCAAGGAAAGAAGGTTCTCGGGATTCAAGCCCTTTGAAGCAAAGGACTTCAACTTGTCAAAGATACGCTTAATCTTACTTGAAGACTTCTCAGCCTCTTTACCAACTTCTTTCGTGGCTTTTGCAGTCTCTTTGGCTTTCTTCGTTACGTCTTCATAAGACGTTCCCATACCTTTAAGTTTCTCCTTGCCATTGAGAATTTCCTTTGTTATCTCTTCCTGCTGCTGCTTATTCTTCTTTGCTTCATCAGAATTTTTGCCGTACACTTCGGTTATGTTCTGATATTCGCCTTTCAAGATTTTCAACTGGTCGATATTCTCCTTTATAACGTTGGCAATATCTTCCTTTGTCATACCTGCCCACATATCGGCAGTTTCGTTCTTTACATCGGCTGCGGTCAGCTTCATCTTTGCAAGTTCTGCCTCTGCCTCATAAATCTTCTGTCTAGCCTCGCCCGTCTGTTTGTTCCACTCTATAAGAGTTTCAAAAGGAAACTTCTGCTCCTTTATATCTGTGCCAAGTCCCCAAAAATTCGGACGTTGCTCTGAAAGTTTCGCATATTCAGACTGCAAGCGTTTAATCTCCTCGGTCTTTGCCTTGATTGCATCGGCTTCCTTGTCTGTCTGCTCCTTCTCCTGTTGCTGATTCTGCGAGGTTGCTTGTGCCTGTTGTTGCTTCGTCTGGTTGAGTTTCTCGTATGCGCTATTTAATGAGGTTAAACTCTCTTGTGTTGCTCTGATTTGCGCATCTATTTCGTTTGCCTGCTCTCCAAGGCTCTTATATACGCCAAAGTAGGTATGGGATTTCGCATCGGCTGCGGCTTTCGTTGCATCGTCTGCCCCGATACCCTCATTAAAAGCATCCTCATAGTTCTTGTATGCCTGCGCCTGTTTCTCCAATAACTCAGCACGTTCTTTGCTGAGTTGGTTCAAACGCTCTTCTGCTGCCTCTTTCGTGCGCAAATACTCATCCTCAGAAACCTTTCCCTCTTGCAAGCGTTCTGTAACTCGCTTTATGGCTTCTGCCTCGGCATCTGAGTTTGAAACACGTTGCTTGCTAGCTTCTGCGGCTTGTTGTACTGCTGCGGTGTTCTCTTGCACTTTCTGCGTTTCCTCGCCTATCTTCGTGGCGTTCTCTCCGTGTGCTGCTGATTCTGTGCCTATCGCTGCGGCTGCGGCTGCGTGTGCTCCAGCATTAACGCCCGTGGCTACGTTTGAAATGCTTCTGCCAGCGTTTGAAAGGTCAAAAACCGAATTAAGTGCCGAAACCATCTGCTGAGTTTCGGAGAAGGTGGATTGCAAATTGTTATATGTACTAGTTAAGCGTCCGAGTGTTTTCTCGTGCCCCTCTAACATCTTGTTTAAGTCATTCCACTCTGCCGTGCCCGTCTGAGTTTTAGAAATGCGAGATTTCCAGTTTTCGATTGAAGACATCGCCTTAGTTATCTCTTCATTTACTTGCTTTATGGCTTGTGGAGTGCTCTCCATTTGCTTCTGATAGGTAGCCATTGCGTCAGCTATCACCTTAATCGATTTTTGCGTTTTCTCGCTATTCAAATTTGTGCTTGTTGCGATTTCGTTCCACGCACCATTTAACTTGTTTTGCAAGTTTGTTGTATCAAAACCTAGCTTGTCAAGTCGTTTTGTCAGCGTATCAAATGTTTGCAACATATCGTTTGCGTCAAAATGCGCCGATATACCCAAAATATCATCTGCCATAATATCAAAGTTTAAGTTATATATTTTGTTATCCTGTAATACATAATAAGAAGACGAAAACGTTTAAACGCTTGCGCCTTTCTTCTCCAAAAGCTGTCTGATAACTTCGTTTTTGTCGTTACCATCTAGTTCTACGCTCGTATCAATTTGGTTTCCTTCTCGCCAAACGTTTCTAGGGTCACCCCCTACGATTGCCCTTGCAAGCTGTTCAACGTTTTCGTAACCAAATGCCGTTGCATCTTCTTGCGTCAGGATTGCGTCTTTTTCTACGTCTGTTTCCTTCATATCTGAGAATAAAGAAAAACCATAGAAACCATTCACCCAACTGAAAATAACCTTTTTCTTCATACGTGCGTCCCTTTCTCTAGCTTTGAAACCGAAACGCTTGTTATCTTCTGTGTCGATTCATCGAAACACGCCCACAAAATGTCGTCCTCTTTGTAGTCGATTTCGGTATCTTTAAGCATTGTTTTAATGAGTTCTTCCCTTGAAGGGAAACCCATCAAACGGGCAAAGTTATCGTCCACCTGTATTTCTTCTTTGCCATCTTCAAACCATCTTCTGAAAATGATTTCAGTACCTTTGTACTTCATCTTTAACACAATAAATCCCTGTACCATATATTCACCGAAATTAAGTTGTTATTTACTTGTCGATTAAAGCCTTTAAGACATCTTTTGGCAGTATTTTCTTTAACTCTGTTGCCACTTTGTTTGCGGTCTGTGCGCTGATAAGCATTGTGCCGATTTCTGCGCCTTGTGAGTTATATTTGTGTAGCAAAAGTAACTCTCCCGATTTACCGATATAAACCTTTTCTTTCATTCTTTCTTTGTTCTAAGGGGCGCAAATACTTTGCGAGTGCATTTCCTTGCGCCCTCTGATTAAAACCTCGTGGAAGCGAAAAAACGCATATTCACGTTAATTGTTGCCGTTGCCGTTTCGCTCGGAAAATCCTTGCATCTTTGCGATAAAGTCGGCTTGCTCCTGCTGCTGCTTCGCCTTCTCGGGATTAGCTATCATATCAAGCAATTCCTTTACTCTTGGATAGTTCGTTCCATAGTCGGCTTCTGTTGCCGTCACCGTAATCAAAGAAGGGTTAAGTATCTTCTCCTGTACCTCTGCCTTCTGCTCTTCATCGAGTGAGCCGCTATTCAACTGGTTTCTGAGGTTTCCAAGCTCTCTTGTCTTGGCGGTCTCCAGTGCCTTTGTCTGATAGCCTTCAAGTTCTGAGCGCAAGCCGTTCAAAAACTCGTTTCTCTGTTGCTCTCGCTCCTGTGCTCTCTTCGCCTGTTCTGCTGCCATCTGTTCGTGCATCATTTCGCTAAAAGTCTTATCTGCCATAAATAAATTCTCCTATAATTAAGTTATTTAATGAAATATGAATAATCAACAAATGAAGGCTCAAACTCGCCATTTTCACCAACCTTGAAAAGGTTTCCAATCTGTGCCATCGTGCTAGGGTATGCGCTCTTTGGAAAGTGGCTCAAAAACTCCGTGAGTGCCTTTGCTGCGTTCTTGTGCGCCTCGTATGCCTCGTTTTGTGCTTCTGTCTTAATCCAAAAGCCGCTCTCCTTGTCTGCTCTCTCTTCCAAGTCTTCGGGTAGCGAGATTTCGCCATCCTCTGAGATAATAAGCCATTCTTTGCTCTTTTGCAAATTGAAGCGCATTTCATCAAACCCTGCTCTCAACTTCAAGACATCATCCTTAAAGGCGATTGCAGCAAGTTTGAAATGTTCTTTGAGGTTGTCACGAATTAACTTTGCTTGCACCCCGTTTGTTTCTTCTGCGAGTTGTCTTGCAAAGGCTTCGTCCAAGTGCTCTGTATTGCGGTAAACGGTCTTGCACTCCATAGATTCATTGCTGATTGCAACCTCTTCCCTTACCATTGAAAGGCAGTCGGAAATAATATCCTTTGTTACCTCAATTCCCTTCTCATCAAGTTTTTTCTTGATAGCCACGACCTCTTTATAAGTGCTTTCTATCTCATAAAGGAGTTCCGTCTTTGCGCTTTCATTGTAACCCATAAAAATAGGTTCAAAGATACGCTTTTCTGTTTCTTCTTTCTGTTCTGCTGCCATAATATTTCAGATTATAATTTCATTCTCTAAGTTCTTTGTAAATCTCAGATAATACTTTGCTTTGTCTGCCAACTTCAAACGTAAAAAACCCGTTTTCGTCTATTGGCGCAAACTGCTCCGCTTCTGTCTTTATAACTGCTTTTGCCATTTCATTTTTGCACCAAATATAATGAGCCATCATCGCACGCAAAGAAATATATCCCTCTGCTAGTGCAAAGTTATCATCAAGCAAAATCCAAACTTGCTTTTTATCGTCTGAAACCTTGAAAGAAACGTCCACGCCATTTATATTCTTTGTTACTATCTGCGACATCTTACTAAAACTTTTTGGTTGCCGAGTGCTCGGCTCTGTCTCCTACTCTTTTCAAAGAAGAAGAAGCCGCCGAGCCTCGGCGTTAAATACTTATTACGTCTATTAATTTTTTACTATCTATCAAACTGCCATCTGGTGGCGGTCTTGCTAGTTTGTGCGGCTCTAGCCGCTTGTTTCTTGATTCTATCTTTTCACCCATAACACTAATTTCTGTTTAATGCTTCGTTTATTGTTTCCCTATCGAGATTTGGAAGCTCTGTGAAGCCATCGAAACTTCTTCTTTCAAAGTCTTCTCCTATCTCTTTAAAGATTTCTTGCATCTCCTTCAAGCCTTCAGTATTTGAAACATAACCTATATAAGTGGTTTTAACATCTAGCAAAGAAGAAAACGCCTGTTTCTGTTCTGCGGTAATGTACCCTTGCGCCAAGATAGTAAGAAGCAAGACTTTGCTTTCATAATCTAGTCTTGTTGCCTTTATTTTCTTACTTGTCATCATCATCGCCTCCCGTGTCTATATTACTTGTTATTTCGGAGATAATATCATCTATTTGTTCCTCCGATAAATTGTGCAAATCCACATTTGCTTTGATTTTGCTTTCTGTCTGCTTCGGTGTTATATGGCTATAAATCTTGGCAAAAAAATCGTATCTCTTATCAATTGGTAATGCAAAAAAATCGTCTCGCATTCTCTTTGAAACTGAGCCACAAAATACCGCTCCCCATTCTTGCAAATACTTCGTTTTCTTATTCAAACTTCCCTTCGGTCTTCCCTTCGGATTGCCTGATTGTCCTTTCTGAAACTTTGCCATATCTTCAAACTCCTTTCTTTTTAAAGTTCTGTAATTTACGCTTTATGCAAGACAATAACGACCTCTCCGTCCTGTTCTTCTGTCTTGTTAAAGTTATTCTTCATATCAGCGGAGCGCACATCTACAAAGGTAAAACCAACCTCTGTGGCTATCTTCTTTCCGTCTTCAAGAAGCGGATAACGTTGCGAACCAACTTGCAAGCAGAAATAAGCGTTTTCTTTGAGTGCAAGGAAAACCTTGTGTATCAAAACACGATAAAAGTTATCTCGCCACGCCTCATAACTTGCGTTTGATTCTCGGCTCTGTTCACCGCCCAAATACTTTTCTGTGTCAAAGTAAGGTGGCGAGGTAAGCGCAAAGTCAAAATACCCGTCTTGGAGCGGTTGTTTTTCAAAAGGTGAGCAATTAAGCGTTACCGCCTTTTCGTGCTCTGTAAACCCTCGGAAAGTGCTCCATATCAAATTATCGCCTTCTATCTGATAAGGTGAAGCGTCCGTGCCGTTGTACTCTCCAGCTTTTGAAGCCAGGAAGCCTATCAAACGACCGCCCCAACCTGCGCACGGGTCAAGGACTCGCCCTCCCATAGGACAAAATTCATCTATCAAAGATTTTGCAAGGTCTGCGGGAAAGTCGAGTGGCATTTTTGCACCGCTAAAAGCGAGTGAGCCGCTTATAAGTGCTTTGAATTTATCAGCGCACACAAAACGTAACCGCTCGGCTTTGGCTTCATCTTTGCAAATTCGCTGCAACCCTTCATAAGTACTGAATTGGTCGCCTACGGTCTTAAACTGCTGCGGATGGAAGGCAAGCGAGTTATAACGTGGATAGTCTTTGCCGTAATACGCAAATCTGATAAAGTCAAATAATGCGGTATTCGGGGTAATGAAGGAAAAGCCTCTCAGCGCATCAAATTGGGCTAGAATATCAGAAGCCACGCCCTTTGTTGCTCTGTTCAAAAGCTCTTCAACTTCGGGGCGTGTTTCGTCTGCTTTCTCTTCTTTCTCTTCGCTCTCTTCGTTGTCTTTGTCGAGTGGTTCAAGGTCTTCCTCTTCAAAGTCGGGCATCGTGTCAAAAGCCCATTCGTCCAACTCTTCTTCGTCCCACTCGTTTGCGATTGCTTCCCAGTCGATTTGTCCGTAAGCCATGTTATCCTTTATGGCATATTCTCTCAACTTCTTCAACGTTGTGGACTGAGGGAAGACGTAACACGGCACTTCCTTCATCTGTAATTCACGGCAAGCCCTAAGGCGCATATTACCGCCAATTACTATATAGTTTTTGTTTTTGAGTTGGTACACCTTCAAGGTGTTGGCTCTCAGAAATTCGGGTGATTCCCTAATACTCTGTTTCAAGTCCTCAAACTTTTCATCTTTGATAAAACGAGGATTTTTCGGTACGCCTTGTAACTGCCCGTCATTGAGTTCTAGCGCATCGAGTTTAATTGTCCTATATGATTCTTTATTTGCTCTCATATCTTCGTTGTTTTTATTTCTGTATCAAAGAATATTCAGCTATTCTCTTTTTGTTTCTTGTTACCATTTCGGTATGTATGTTATAGCCTCTTTCTCTCAGATTGAAAATGATTGAAGAAAGGCGCAAACTGCCGCACATCTTAAAAGCTGATAAAGCCGTTACCTTGTCGTCGTCTTGCAAGCGTTCAAGAATTATCTTTGTTTGAGTTTCTTTTTCCATTGTCTTGCATCAGTGTTTGAGTTATTTTTTGTGGAAACCCTCTCCAAGCGGTTCTCCCTTGTCGATTGTGTAATTTATCATCCGACATCGGGAAAACCGCTTGGAGCGCAAATTTCAGCGTTCAGCCGCTTATTTGCTTGTTTCTGTAGTCTCTTCGTCTTGTGGCTGCGTTGGCTTTGAGCGGCTAAGATAGATAATTTCCTGTCCGTCCTCTGCCTCGCATTCTTGCGCCAGTTGCAAAGTTTCATCTAACTTTGCGCCAAACATCGTGCAAAGTAATGTTTGCACTTGTGCGAGTTTCACGCAAACACTTTGCATCTCGCTCGGGGCGTTGTCAAATGCTGCTAATCTGTCAGCATTCTTTTTGAGTTCATTTGCGAGTGCCAAGACTTTGCGAATATCTTTACACTCTTCTGAGTTCATTGCGTTCTTAATCTTCATTTTCTTCTTTCTGTTTTAATTGTGTTACTACTTGCTTGTTATTTGCTTGCACGCATTTTAGAAAGGTTCGGGAGCGTATTTCTTCATCACCTCGCTTGCGTGCTCTCTTGATACGATTCCAAACGAAACCAAACCACCTTGGAGAAGGTTATCGCCTCGCTTTGCGGCTGTAATGAGATAAGCCTCAAGTGCTTCGATACCCACCAACTTCTTTTCTACCTTCTTATGCTGAGGCTCTTCTTGCTTCGGCTTGTTTGTTTCTTCTAGATAAGCCTTATATTTCAGATATTTTGGAAACTGCTTTATTGCATCTGAAAGGTCGTCCGATTTCGCAAACTCGGATTTAAACTTTCCACGATATAAACCCGTGTAGGCAAGAAGGTCAAACATTGTGCATTGTTCTCCGTACTGAGATAGGAATAAACTTGCGTTAATGTTCAATACCTCTTTGTTGGCAACACTATTCGCATTTCCTTGCGCATAGATTGAGGAAAACATCATCACCGCAAAGTACATATCCAGCGAGTTATCTCCGTATGCCTCGTTTATCTGTGATATATGGATTTGCGGATAATTAATATACGTTCCCATATTTGCAATAACCGCTCCAGCCTTCATGGCGGTGAAGCTACTTTTTAACTTCGTTACATCGCTCCAAATTGCTTTGAAGCGATTAATATTATTCGTTTGGTTTATTGAAAGGGCTGAGGTATGCGAGTTCGCCACGTTCTGCGGCTTGCAAGTTTTCAACGATTGTCCTTGCATTTCTTTCAAACTCAGCTTCCTTGTATGATTTCCCGTTGTTACTTCCATAATTGCTTGCGCTTTGATTGTTCGTTACTACTTCGTCATTGTACGTTTTATCCTTGAAATAATTTATCGGGTCTTTTCTAAAATACTCGTTTGGTCTTGCTTGCACATATTTAACTACGTGCGCCATTATCTTTGCTTTCGTCTCCTCTGATAACTGTCGTTTCCAAACTTGTAGGCATTTATCGTGTCCCACATCTTTTCCGTATATCTTCCAGAACTCCTCAAAGGGATATTTCTCAACTTCTTCAACATCAGTTAAAGGAGGTTCTTCTTCTGCCGTTTCGTCTGAAGGTGAGTTTTGCAAAAAAATGCCTTTTGCGTCTTTCTTTTGCTTATCTCTTTTTTCCTTCGCTATTTGCGAATTACGTTTATTTCTTTCGCACAAATCCTTATATTCCGCTTTGTCGTAATCTAACCTTGGTTTCCAACACGAAAAAGCCATATCGCTCAAAGGGTCTTTTATCTCAAAGTTGCCGCTTGTTACGTAATCACTTGCCGCATCTAAAACCTCCATTACTTGTGCTACGGTTTGCATTCTTCGTAACTGGTCTTTAAAATCGTGTCGGAAGAAAAAGCCGATTTCTGAAGGTTTCTTTTTCTTATTACTCATCGCCCACCTCGCTTTCTTCTTCTTCGCAATTTGGTGCAAATTTTTGCATAGAAATTACGTGTAATACGCACATTTTCACAACCGTTGGTATATTACTTGGTAATGGCTTTTTGTCGATTAAAAGCGTAATACAATCAAAGAAAATATTACATTGCTTTACATCTAATAGCTTCAAGAAATTAACTATATCAAACGGCATGAATATTTTTTTATCTTCTATCTCCATACCTTTACATCATTAAATAGTACACTATCAGTAAATCAACTGCCAAACTCAAAGTTTTAAACTCTGGTGGTCTTAAATTATTCACTTGTTTCATTGTCTGTAATCTCCTTTTTTACGTTAAACAAAAATTATCTACTTGTGCGAATTACTGAAGGCTTCGCACCTCTGCCTTGCTCTGTTCTTCTGCGAGTGTAGGAACACGTACCGCAAACACAAATTCTTTCAGTTCGTCACGATTGAAATACGTGCGCCCTGTTTTTGATTTGTAGTAAGGTATCACCTTTCTACACATCGCATTTCTTAAACTTTGCTCCTTCCAGCCAAGAAACTCGGCGGCTTCGTGTAAAGTTAGTGCTTCTTTTACCATTCTTGTTATACTTTTTAATAATTAATTAATAACTTTTCGGGTGCAAATATACGGCAAATTATTAAAACCACCAAGAAAAATAATAGTTATTATTAGTTTATTAATAATTTTTAATACATAAGCTATTATTTTGTTAATAGTACTATTAGTTTCTATTACCTTCATTTCTTTGTGTGCATCTAGTAAGTGAGAAAAGACGGAAAAGCGGTTTCTTTGCGCTATAGGCGGTTGTTTTTGATTAAACCTTATAGTTTATCATTTGAAGCATTTAAACCCGTTGTGTGCGTACACCAATAAGCGTGGAAAGATTTCTTTGTTATCTCTCTATCTGTCATTATCAAGAAAACACTTGAAAAGCTAGAAAACGAAACCTTGCGGCTCTTCGTGTCCGTCTGGTCTGTCTTCGTGTCTTCCCTCTCTGAATATCTGAGAAAACAGAAAGCTAGGCACAAATGAAGAAGAAGAAGAAGCCAGCAGAAAGAAGCCAAGCCGCTATTATTTTCCCACAAATCACGGAAAGCGCAAATAAATGCGCACCAAGCGGTCATTTTTCAAAAGATACATAAGTTATCGCAAGACGCAAGGAAACCGCTTTGTGTACGCAAACAATACGCAAAAATCAAATATTTCTATCTGCTTCTATCTAGCGTTTCAAAGTTTGAGTATTACAGAAACGAAATGAAACAAAAATCGAGTTTCTTATTATATTCTTTAAACTTGAATTTATTCAAGTAACATATAACATATAACATAGGGGATATGTGGGTACGAAAAACATAGTTTTGGTGCAATTTTATCCCCACTAATACCGCTCGGTATATCTCGGTATCAAATATATCCCCACTAATACCGCTCGGTATATCTCGATATCAAATATATCCCCACTAATACCGCTCGGTATATCTCGGTATCAAATATGAAAAAAGCAAGCTATCTCGTTTCAGATAACTTGCTTTTAATGTTCTCCTAAAATCTAATTATTTACACCTCGCATCGTCTTACTTATTTGCGTTCTTCTCTATCTCCTTTGTTGTATCTGCTTTTATCTTTGCGTTGGTCTCCACTTCGTATGCGTGCATAACTCCAAGTGCTCTCATTGCGTTGTGCAAGCTCTCTCTAGCGATATCCACCTCCTTCTTGCGTCTGTCCTCATCTTCTAGGTCGCCAAAGTTGATTTCCAACTCAGTAACCAAATTGGCTACGTTCTTCATCAGGTTTAAAATCTGTACTTCTGAAATACTGCTTACTTCGATTGTGTTTGTTACGTTCTGTTTCATTGTCTTATATATTTAAATTGTTACTTTAATAATCGTTACTTAACTCCTTGTGTATTACTTGCAATAAAAAGAAAATTGCAACCCTCTTCTCAACTTGCAAACGCATTTATCAGCGAGTGAAGCAAAAGCACGTTTCAATAACTTGTTGAGCATTTCAACTCCAATTAATGCGAGTGCTCCAGCAACACCAACTAACTTGTTGATTTTCTTGCCATTGAAAACGCCACTTACTTTGATTCTGAAATTAGCGTTTATCTGCTTTGTTGTATATTCTAAATTCTGTTTCATTGTCGTATATCTTTTTATTGTTAAACTTCTTGTTTCTTATTTTCGATTGCAAAGATATAAGTTTTAAATTACACCACCAAATATTTTTTGAGAAAAATGTAGGTTTTGTCTTACATTTAACCCTCCTTAACAAATAAAGGTCTAAATTACATTATTATATATAAAGTAAATTATATCTTAAACAATTTGGCGGTTTCAAATAAAAACTATATCTTTGCACCATAATTTTAAAGTTACAAGTTATGGATATAAAGGAAATAATCAAAAGTAAGGGTTTTACCTTGTCTGAGGTAGCCGCAAAAATGAAGGATAAGCAAGGTAATATAGGCGTTTCGCACGCATCATTATCCCAAATGCTATCAAACAACCCAACCACCAACAAATTACGTGAGGTTGCAAGTATTATCGGTTGCAAGGTCGGGGACTTCTTTGCGGACGAAATGAGCGGTACGGATTTCACGGCACTTGTTAAGTCGGGTAATGAGTTCTTTTGTGCTTCTTCATTGAAGGAGTTGGAAGACATCGTAAGCGAGTTAAAAGCGAAAAGTTAGGTATCAGCAGAAAAGGGACTACAAAAGTTATCAGCGTTTAAAGAAGGGCGTGGCGGCTTGTTACCGCTTCGTCCTTCTTTGCGTTCTGCTTGTGCTTTAGCCTTGGGCGCATCGTGTTGTAAGTGCTTCGGCTCTTCTTCGTTTGCGCCTGCTTGCGTGTCCGTCTTCTTCCTTCGTGTGCGTGTGTATGCGTGCGTGTGTTCTGCTTCGTTCTGCTTGTGCTCGCCTCATCTGTAAGGTGAGCAAAAAGATTGTTATTTTGTCGGGATTTCGCTTCTAAGGGGTTATCCTCGCAAAGTAGTGCAATTTATCATCTGAGGAAAGAAAACCCCTCCAAGCTAAGAAAAACCACGTTTCCGCTCTTTTCGTGTCTTCATTCTCTCTTTTCGCTTGTTTCTTGCACTCTGATAGCCTGTTTCCTCTAAAATTAGAAACTTTTTCAATAAAACTTGGTGCTATCTCAAAACTTTATCGTATCTTTGCACTCGGTAATGGTGCTTTGCGCTGCGGCTCTCGTGTGTTCGCTAGTGCTCTGTAACATTGCAAACGTGCCTTTGTCGTTTCGTGCGGTTCTGTGACAGCTTCTTAAAAGCCTCTGTTTGTGTGTTCTGTTTCGCATTATTCGGAGCAAACTCAAAGAAGCCTATCAGATTGCAATACCGCATCCCCTTAAACATATAGGTGCGAGTGCTCGCCAACTGGTTGCACATTTGGCTTGCATCATAAGGGCGTTGGTGCGCACATCGCCCTTCCTCAGTTCCTTTGGTGTTATTGTCGGCACATCATCGGGCAAAAGCCGATTAAGTTCGGAAAGTTATCCGCTACGGTGAGATAGCTTATAGGGAGCGGTCTTTTTTCCGAGATTGCTCCCTATTTTCTTTCTGTTTACTCAGTACTTCGTTTTTTCTTGCTTCTTCGTCTAAAAAGTCGTACCTTTGCACTCGGACAAAAAATCTTGTGTTGTCTTGTGCGTGGGCGGTCGTGTTATTGCTAGCACGGATAATGGCGAATAATAGTACCCATAAAACGCCCTCGCTTTAAGATTCTCCGATTCCGTAACTTTACTATATAATAATTATTAGAAAATAAGACTTGATTTATAACTCATATTAGTTTTAAATTATTAACTTTAAAAAGTCAAGAAAGATAGGTATTAAGTTCTACAAGGTAATAAAGATTATTTTCAAGGATAACATTTAAAAAGCGTTCTAAGCAAGCAAAATAAAGATATATAACGAGTTCCAACTCCATACGGATACAAGGTGTTTCTTTCATAAGCGGTGAAGAAATGAGGGAGCGGTTGCCAAACTTTTAAGGGTGTGTTTGTGTTCTGAAATATTCTCTTTTCATTCTGTGTGTGCGTAATAACACTACAAAATATTTATCTCAGCCATTTAGGCAGCTCACTCCCTCTGATTCTTCATTGTTTCACTTCATTCTCTCTTTCTGCGAGTTACTTCTTTCCATTAAGAAAGATTTCATCCTGCTTCAACGTTGCCACCGCTATTGAGCGGTTGAGTATCTTTGCATATATTTCGGTCGTTGTCAGTCTTGCGTGTCCTAACATCTTTGCAACCATTTCCAAAGGTACTTCTGAGTTAAGCATCATCGTGGCAAACGTGTGCCTTGCTACGTGGAAGCATACCCACTTATCAGTTATGCCAGCATCCTTCGCCCAACTTCTCAAATGCTTGTTTGTGTTCGTATTGTTCGGCATTCCGTCAAATACGAGTGCATCGGCTTCGCCCTTGCGCTCTGGTAAGAAAGAAGCCCCGACCTCAGAAAGGTATGCCCTTATCTGCTGTTTCGTCTTCTTCATTGTTATGGCGAAATACTTGCCGTTGTCATCCTCTCGCATTTCATTCCATCTAAGGCTTGTAATATCACTCCATCGCAAGCCCGTGAAGACTGAAAACAAAAACGCTCTTTTCACATTCTCGTTTGTGCATCGTGTATTAATCAACGCTTCCACCTCTTCGATTGAAAGGTACTCCCTAGCTTCTTTGTTGTACTTCGGCTTTTCTGTTCCCTTCAACTCGCCTACGGGTGATTTCTCGATTATTCCATCTGTCACCGCTCTAGCCAAAACTATATCAAGCATTTCAAAAAGTCGTGCCTGCGTGTTCTGTGTTATCTGCTTGTGCTTCTTCGTTGTTACTCTCGAAATTGCATCGTGTCGCAAATACGAGATAAAGCCATCAAGCCAAGACTTGTCAATAACGGCAATTTTAATCTGTGCCGTGCGGTATTCGCCTACGTGGTAAGCTAGCATTTCAAGGGAGACGTTTGTCTGCTTTGAAAAAGTCTTTGCTTTGATTAAGTGCTCGATATAATCAGAAAGAAGGACGTTTCTCTTCTTCTTCGGCTCTAAGCCGTGCCCTTGTCTGATTGCATCGGCATTTCTGATTCCTGCCTCTGCTTCTGCCGTGCGCACGATTTCGGTATTACGCATCTTTGCGGCTTCGTCTTCTTCGGGATTCAATACACCTACAGAAAAACGTGTAGCCTTGCCCTTATAACTTGAATAAAGATATAATTGCACGTTACCACTCGGTAACTCTCTCGCTCTGAGTGTTACCTTTCTGTTATCACTTGCGCCAGCCTTGCGCCCTCTTTTCTGTGAAGGTTCGGGCAGTCCATAACCTTTGATAAGGTCTTTCGCCGTCTTGAATAACTTCTTTTTTGCCATAACTTCTATTTTATATGTTCTGTTTCGTGTGCAAAGATACAACTTATTTTTGAAACGTGTGCAATTTATGAGCAATAAAAGGTTATATTTTAGTTATATTAAATGATATTGTGCCGTTCTCGTATCTGTCAGTAAACTAGCCTAAAATCCTAATAATTATCCTTTTATATAATATACTATAATATTTCAAAATTAGGGAATTATTTTGGCACGCCTAAGTACTTTATCAAAGGTCGTTTGGAGGGCTTCGCTGAGAAGGGCGAGCAAGGCGCAGTTTTCCAAGGTGGCAGTGATGCAAGTATGAACGTCCTTTCTTGGGATAAATCACCTGAGAGTGTGAAGGGTGAAATTGCTTATCTCTTCAATATCATCTATTCATTTACCTCAACAGCCGACATCAGCTTTGAGAATATGAAGACTTTGGGCAGCAACACCTCGGGTGCGGCTATCCGTTTGATGTTTACTGCTCCTTATATGAAAGCAGATTTGAAGACAGAAATGTTCGGTGAAATGTTTACTCGCCGCTCGAATATCGTAGCTAACGGCATCTGTAATACGGGAGTTTACGTAAAAGGTATCGACCAGAGTGTTGCTGAGCAGATTGACTTTGAGCCGGTCTTCAAGCCATATCTGCCAAAGAATGATGTTGAAATGTTGCAACTTATCACTTCATCCAATGGTGGTGCGAAATCTACCTCTAATCGCCGTGCTATCGAGCTTAACCCTCTCAATGATGACCCTGATAAGGTTAAGGAAGAAATGAAGAGTGAACAGGAAGAAGCGTTGGCGCAGCAAGCAGCCCTTTCGGGACTTGGTAGTGCCGCAAGTGGAAGTCGTTCAGTTTCAAATGAAGAAGAAGAGGAGGAATAACTATGGCAAAAGCAAGCGGAGGAACAAGAAAAATTAATAGCGTAAAGTATAAAGAGGCTTCCATTAACAATACCATTGATTCATTATCATTTCCTTTATTCGGCAATACAAGCACTATGGCGATTAAAACCAATGATGTGTTTAAGCAGAAATATCAAAAAGAGGAATCAGAAAAAGTTAGGGCAAGCGTAGAAACTGTATCGTCATTTAGCAAACCAACAGGAAAGTACGAATATGTGTCGGTTGATAAGATACACCCAACACAAGAATATATAGGAGCGAATAATCTAAAGACGATTGCATCTATTAATTTTGATGCAAATGATGTTCCTTATGGAGTACAGCGTAATGGAAATGTTTATATAATTGATGGTCATCATAGAGCAGCAGCGGCTATACTTAAAGGTGATAAAAAAATAAAAATATTATTAGGTAAATAATGTCAAAGAAGCTCACATCAAAACAGCAGAAAGAACAACTGAATAATCTGTTCGCCGTTTATAACAAGCGGTTGGGCAGATTATACAGCGATTATGTCAAGAAGCTCACCTCTCTTGGCTATGGAGAAGATGTGCTCGAAGATGATGCGCTTTTTAACTTTGATAACTTTCCGCAGTTAAAGGCTCGTTTGAACGACATCTTTAATGATTACTATCAGAATAGCCTTCTTTGCTATAAGAGCGGTATCACCGATGGCGTTGCGTTGGCGTATAACCACGATGAAATGGTTATAGGCGGTTATTCCGTGCTTACTGATAAAGCTATAAGGGTTGCACGAGATACCGCCGCAGCCACGTTTATTTCAAATCGCTTGAAAACAAAGAATGGATTGAATCTCGCTCAGATTGTTTGGAACTACTGCCAACAGACGAAGAGTGAGTTTGAAATGGCTATGAGTAATACCATTGCGGACGAAATCAAAAAAGGCTCATCAGCAGAGGAAGTAGGCAAGAGCATACGAAAGTATCTCAACGACCCCGATATGATGTACCGCCGTTATCATACTATCAAGGTTCAGAAGAACGGAAAGAAGAAAGATGTTGTAACTTGGCGTAGACGTAGAATCATTGATGGCAAGGTGCGCTTCGTTGAAGAGCCATTGGAGAAGGTAGGCATGGGCATTTACCGCTCGGCGAGAAAGAACGCTCTCAGAGTAGCAAGAACGGAGATAAATTCCGCATATCATAAGGCAAGAAATGAGCGATGGCAGAACGAACCATTCGTTATCGGTCAGTATATTCACGTATCACCACAGCATAATATTGATGATATATGCAACGACCTTGAAGGTCAATATCCGAAAGATTACGTATGGATTTCTTGGCATCCTCAATGTATCTGCACCTCAGACCCTATCACCATACAAGGCGAGGAGAAGAAGGAATTTTATAAACGCTTGATGGCTGGCGAGGATATGAGCAACTACGTATCCCCTTTTGCCGTGCTTACTATGCCCGAAAAGTACAATCAATACATCAAGGATAACTCTGAAGCTATCGTGAAGGCAGGAATGAGGGGTAAATTGGCTTGGCATTTACAAGATAACACAAAGTATTGGGCACATCTTTTAAGCCCGTCAGACCGCAAGAAATTGGGGTTAAAGGCGGTTTCTTCTAAGGAGCTTATACTTGCGAAGGCAAAGGAACGCCACGCCCTTAGAACTAAGGAGCAGATAGATAAAATACAGAGCCGATGGGATAAGCATAGACGTGACTATTACAATGGCTTAGTTCATAATCTGCTCGGAAGCAAATCTGTTACGGATATAAAGAGCCAAGACCTCTTTGAACGTTACTATGCTATCCGCTACGCAATCAAGGACAAAAAGAGTGCTTCTGAGATAGCTTCTTTGTTTGACAGATTCAAGCGAGGTTATCAGACTAAACTTGCATGGACAGACCGCAAGGTTGCAATGAATGTTATGAAGGTGGCTGCTAATTACGGAGAAACCGATGTTTCTTCCGTTCTAAGCGCATTAAAGTCTGCTAACTATACATTGGCAAGGAAAGAAGCAAAAACGCTCGCAAACGCCATTTCTGCCATTAAAAAGGATGAATTATCACTTTCTGCTCTCATCCCTGATGTTAATAAGTGGCATAAGCAGTTCACGTCAAAGGAATTGCACGGAGTATATGATGCCGTAGAAGCGAAGTTGGCTCAATGGCAAAGCTTGACGCTTGAAAAGCAAGTTAGCAAATTGCAATTTGAGGCAGTTGATTTCCTTGGTGGAAATATGCACGGTGTTCAACAGAAGTATGCTACATGGAAGGTATCGCAAGCGGCATATCTCAAAAAGCTTGATGAGGTAAAAACGGCGATTGATTGGGTGAATATCAATAAAGCTTATGCTGACGTAAAAGGTTATAAGACACAGAGCAAGATATATCATAAGCTTATCTATGACCTTGAACATGCTATGCTCGCAAAGGATAAGACCCTTGCTGAGCAGTTGCTTTATGAAGCTAAGCAAAAGAAAGAAACGCTTATTAATGCGAAAGCAAAACGAAATGCGAAGAATGTTGTATTTGATACAGACCGATTCTCTCAATCAAGGAAAGATGCCGCAGTATGGGATAAGGGTAATGGTGCAAAAGCTGATAAAGCCCTCATAGATACTGCATCCAAACAATGGATAGCAGCAACAGAAAAAGAAAAAGATTTTACATACGAATACACTCATCATTATTGCGATGTAAATGAACCATTACAAGGAAGAAAATATGATAATTACCAAACGAAGGAAAGGTTCATAGAGAAGGTTAATAATATAACAAGCTATATAGAAAAGAACGAACTTCCTACCGATATGTGGTTTACAAGAGGTGATGATGGAATGAAGGTTATTGAATCACGAATTAAGTTTGCTGGCGGTTCTATGCCAAATAACCTTCAAGACCTTGTTGGAATGGAAATGCAAGAAGGTGGTTTTATGTCAACTGGTAGCCGAAAAGGAAAAGGCTTCAACACTCGAAGTGTTATTATGAACATATATGCACCAAAAGGAACAAAGGCTGCTTACGTAGAACCTTTCTCTGCTTTCGGTTGTGGTGATAAAAGAAGTTGGGATGGAGTAAGCCGTTTCTCTACATATAGTTCCGAGCACGAAACACTCTTTCAGAGAGGAACACGAATGCGAATAACAAAGGTTTATGAAGAAGGTGGAAAGACCTACATAGACTGTGAGGTTATAGGGCAAGAAATAAGAGATTTATCTTATGTAAAGGATAGCAATATCGGATATTAAACAAAAAAGGTGTACCATTACGGCGCACCTTTTTTCGTTATAGTTCGTTTGGAATTTTATCCTCTGGGAAATGGTCGTTTGGGATAAAGAGGTATTCGTCTATCAGCTTATAGAACCTACCTATCTCTTCCTTAATATTGAAGGCTGCTTTAGCCCATGAAGTGAACATTATAATAAGCAATGTATGTGGAATCCCCTTATATTCCTTACCATTGATTTTCTTATAATATTCTTCCTCACCTTTAAACTTTCCTTCGCTATTAACATACACTCTTTCCATATCCCAAAACCAAGCCATATTTTCGTTGGTATTTGGGTTCTCACCACCTCTATAGTATCGGCAGTGCTTGATTAAATCTTCCTTATTCACCATATCTATCAATAAATTTAGTTACTACATTCTTCATATCCAAAGGGAGATAGTTCAATGCTTTTTCCTTCATTTCTTGTGGAATACCAAAGAGTGGCTGAGCGATTGAACCAACGATTGCTCCCATCGTATCGCTATCACCGCCGTAGGATACAGCATTTCTGATTGCGTCCTCGAAGCTATCACTATCAAGGACTATTCTAAAGGCAAGAGGAACGCACTCTTGGCAAGTTTCTGCCCATTTTCCTCTTGGTGGTATTCTATCCTCCCATTTAATGCCATAGTAAACGTTTGCTATGATATTCAACATATCTTTCTTTTCTCCCTTTCTCAAAGAAAAGATAGCATTAGATACCGCAGCAGCACCTATCAAACCCTCAGTATGGCTATGTGATACCTTTGCGCTCATTATTGCCTGACGGATAGCATCGGAACTTTCTTTAAATGCCCAAGCTGTCGGACTAACTCGCATTGCTGCCCCATTTCCGTAGCTATCATAAGGCTGAGGATTCGAGCTACGAACCCATTTTGCGAAGCTTGCGCCATACCCACCCATTGGGTTTAGATACTTCCGACACCAGTATTGAAGCGAGATACTATAATCTTCGACATTCGGCTTTTCATCACCACCTTTTTTAAGAATAGCATCGGCTACGGCTATTGTACAGATAGTATCATCTGTAAAATTACAACCTTTGTCAAATAGTTTAAAGTTATAATCAAATGTGTTATTAAACTCATATTTAGAGCCTACAATATCACCTATAATTGCTCCTATCATAGCTGTATCTCCTATTTTAATGTTAATTATTCGCAAATTTACGAAGAAATATTCAAATAACCAAATATTTTTTATTACTTTTGCATTAATTGTTGTATCAAGTGCGTATCTCCTATGTGCTCACAACGTTAAACAAAACAATTATTTACATCTAGCATCGTCCTCATTCGTATCTCCGAGGGCGGTGCTTTTTGTTTATAAGAACTCCTTTAAAGCAACGTGATAAACGTCATACATCAGGCGAGTTACGTATAGTACGGCAACCTTATCAACTACAAAAGAAGGATAAGGCTTACCCTCTTCGATGATTGTGTTCAACGATAACTTCGGGTACTTGGCTGAATACAGCTTCAATGCTTTCAGAAGCTCATTCAACCTTTCTTCCCCGAATGCTTGCTTTATCTTCTCCTGATTTCTGAGAGCGAAACGAGCCATAGATTAATTATACTTGATTATCTTATACTCCATTTCGAGCATAATGTTACCGAAGAATAACGTCTTAACATAGGTCTCGCTGCCCTTTTCCTCGACCTCGTTACCTATCTGATAGCCTTCCTTCTCAAAGAATTCTTTCAAGGCTTTTCTTGCTAATTTCACGCTTTCAAACCATCCTCCGAGTATTCTCTTTTGTCGATTCGCTACCTTGCGGCGAGCGTTCTTTACGTCCACTCTTGTGCTATATGTTACAACATTTATCTGATACATAACTTATATTAATTTACTTTTCTACTTCATAAAGGTATTGAATATCCCCACCGCCAAGAGTGAGGATAACCGAAGGCTCACCGAGCATTGGTTGCTTATGGAAATCACACCAATACCAATGATTCCGTTTTAGCTTACCTTCTATCACATTCAGCTCCAAATCATTCTTTTCAGGAGCTTCAAGATAATCCTTGCCCTGTCGCATATCCAAGCGATGTAAGGCTAAAAGTACGTCAAATGCTCTCATATCTTACTCAGCTTTATCAACGATAACAAGTTTTTCCAATCTCTCCAAGAATGTGTGATAATCATCCTCGCAGAGAATCACTTGACCGCCCGTTGGTGTGGTCTTGCAATTAAGCTTTATAGATGTTGCTATATCGCCATTACGTGAAGGTTCAACGTAAGCGATATTATCTATATTAATAAGGATACAAAACCCTTTATACTTTGCCTCAATAAACTTTGCCATAATTAAATCTCCTTTATTTTATTAGTTTTAAAATCATAAGAATAACCATTATTCTCCATTATATTCAGAAGAAAGTTCTTCTCCCATTCATTTGCGTATCGTAAACAACCCGACGAGTATTTAATGTTTGTACTCATATTTCCTTTGCCTACACCGAAAGATTTGAATGCGAACGAGTATTTTATGTGAGCCTCTATCCAGTCATCGTTATGAATATTTGACAAGATAAAAACACAACTTTCACCTCTTTCGTCATTATAAAACCTAAGTATATCTCCTTCTTTGTACATAAGCTATTCACATCTATCAAGATACTCTTTCCAAGCCTTATCAAAGATAGGCTTGATGAATATATTATTTCTTACATCCCTCATTGTTATCCCAAGGGCAAGCACGGCTTCTTCTGGGTTGTATGTATAGCCGCATTCGTGGTTTGCGAACTCATACATGAAAGCATCTTTCAAGCCTTCATCTGTCTTTATGAGCTCCAAGATTTCCTTATTGTGACGTTTACGCATTTCCTCGAAAAGGTAAACGTCAGAGGCAAGGCAGAATGCGCCGCAACCGAGTGAGCGAATCTTCATCAAGTTCTCCTTCGAGGTAGTCAGTCCCCACTCCTTCATCATCTTCTCAAACTGCTCATCACCGAAAGCAGCCTTCAAAGGCAAGGTATTATTCTCCTCACTATGCTTCTTCTTTAATTCTGCGTACTTATTCATAATAGTATCTCCTTTTAAAAATTATTCGTATTCAAATATGATAGATAGGCATTACAACCTAATCTGCCAAACTTTGAGCTGTAGCAAGTGTTATACTTCTTACAGCTATAACACTTGCTTAGAAATTCTTGCTTACTCATATCCTTTAGATTTCAACGACTTCAATACCTTTCTTTGGATTCTTGGTTGCTCTATCCAAGCTAATCTTGCCATTGAATACCCCCTTGACGAGAGCATAGAATGTGGTGCGTTTAATACCATTTTCCTCGATTGTAGGAACTTTGCCGTATCGTTCGCATTCAATACCCTTATCGGTGAGAATGGTGTTAATTTCCATCATTCCGAAGTAAGACTCCTCGAAACGCTTCTGAATGATTTTGCCGCATACCTTTACCTGATTGCCCTTCTGAATACTAAGCTCTGGCTTCAAGCTATCTTCATAGGCTTTCACAAGGAAGAAAGCATATACATCTTGCTCTTGGAAGCAATAGAAGTTCTTTGCTACCGCAAGCATATCCTCTTCAAATTCGGTCTTAGGCTGAATCTTTGCACCGAACTCGCAAACTGCCTTCACGTAAGCTTCATCAACCTTGAACTTTTTGCTATTCAAAATAGTGTCGATGCCATCCAAAGTGGCTGAGCGATAACGGACGTGCTCAACTTTTGTTCCCTTCTTATATACGGGACAAATATCATACTGAGCTTTCGCCGCCATGATGAGGTCGGATTTAAGGATAGCATTCTTATAGCTTGAATCCTTTCTGCCGCCCCATTTCTCAATATCACCAAACTCATCATCTGTAGCATAGCTCATTCTGTAATCGTAGAGTTCATAGAGCTTTCTTGTAAAATCAGACAAGAAGCCAAATCCCTTTATACCGAACTTCTTAATACACTCGCAGCCTACCTGTAATTCCTCGCCCGTCTTCACGTTTTCAACGACATAGGCATTCTTGCACCAATGACCGCAAAAGTCACATTTACCATAGTCTGCTCCGTGCGCAGGGTTCTTAAAAATAAGCTCCTTGGTTGGGTCGGCAGGGATAAATGCACCATCCATATACGTTGCAATCAATCTCCAATCGCTTTCATCAGGCATATTGACAATAAGGTCGCAAACCTCATGGAATACTTTTGAAACGCCGCCAGATATACCATTTTCATTAATAACAGGATGCTGAAAGAGTTTCTGATAAGGCTTACCTACTGAGTAGGCAAAGCCTTCAACGTTCTTCTGTGTCTTATCAGCAAACTTCTTTAAAGAATCAACTAAGTCTGATGGAATAAATGTATTGATAGTTCTCATTGTTGTATCTCCTATATATTATTAATCAGTAAAGCTGTTCTGTTCTTGTATAGCAGCCCTTCACAGCGTACTCAATACGTTTCTTCTCAACCTCATTGTAATCAGAGCTAACGGCAACTGCCTGCCATTTGCCACCTTCGTAAATCTGAGCAACGTAATCAAAAACGTTAGCCTCTACTACTTTTCCGTTAATCATTGTAACTTTCATTGTTGTATCTCCTATAATTTAAATATTAAACCTATTAATTAATTATTTACACCGCAAAATTAATAATTTCTTTTGAAACTGCCAAATCTTTTCGGTATTTTTATTAGTATTTTAATAGCTTTTAATATATCGGTATGTAAATTAAGGTTATATTAATATAAAAAATGCAATATAAATATATAGTATTCATTTTTTCGCTACCTTTGCATACATAACCAAATCAGACGAGTTATGACACAGATTTATGACGCATCACCAAAGGAGTTGGCGGCAATGGCTCAACGCTATCTCCATGATGGGATACTAAGCAGAGCCACATATTGCTACGAGCGGCTGATGTACCTCGGTTGCTTACGCAGAACGGGTTATCTTCGCCTTGCCTTAGTATATACCAAGCAAGGAAAAGATAATGCCGCAGAGCGTGTTTTAAATAGGTATCGTGCAATTTATAAATATTAATATAGGAGATATAGAATATGAAGAAGCTTTTATTTATCGGAGCTATGCTATTCTTTACGATGCAAACATTCGCACAAGAGTGGTCGAGTACTTTACATAAGGCAGATGAACTAAGAGGAACAAAAGAGTATGTATCATTTATGTATGAGGATGAAGAGAAGAATACTTTTATCTTCTGGTCTCATTATAAAAATGATTTTAGAATCATTTGCAATGAAGGTATCTTTGATTACGATAAGAATAACTCCTTTGTGGCTACATTTGGATATTATGATGAGAATGGGCAGCTCAAAAAGAAACAGAAGATAACTATGTTCTTGGAGAGTGGAAATCCTAAAACGGCATCACCTGGAATGTTTAAGAAAGGAGAGGTAGTAAAATACCTAAAAGAAGGTCGTGGATATATAAGAATCCTTGCGAAACAATTTGAAAGAGTATCATTGTGGGAAATGAAAATTCCTTGTATGGATAAATAATAATGAAAGAGATAGAGCAGATAAATACTCATCCATTAAAGGAAATCTTTGAGGGTGAAGCATCAGGGTTCACGCCTTGGCTTACAAAGAATATCGGTGTACTATCAGAGAAGTTGGAAATCAATATCTCAGAAGCAGAGCGTGAGCATAAACTGGAGACGATGAAAGTTGATATTGTAGCCAAAGCTGGCGATGATGGAGAGAAAAGCATCATCATAGAGAATCAGTTTGGCGATAGCGATTCCGACCATTTGGGCAAGGTAATAACTTATGCTGCGCACTATAACGCTGATTACGCCGTATGGATAGTTGAGAAAGCAAGAGCAGAGCATATCAGTGCCATTCAGATGCTGAATGATTCAACCATTCAATGCAACTTCTATCTGATTGAAGCAACTGCCGTGAGTGTCGGCAACTCAAAAGTAGGCATACTGTTTGATATTGTATGCGCACCACCATACGAGAAGGGCGAAGCTTCGCCGAAATCAGACACAGAACAGCGATTAATGAAGTTTTGGACGGCATTCAATGAATACGCAAGCAAGAACGGAGCAGACTTCCAAAAGATGCCACAAAGTTATCATTGGATGAATATCTCAACGGGAACATCAAAAGCTCATTATGACCTTTTTGTACGCAAAGGTTCTGCTTCTGTCCGCTTGTTGCTTGATGGCTCAGATAAGGCTGAGAATAAAAAGCATTATAAGCTGATAGAAAAAGATAAGGAAGCTATCAATGAGACATTCGGGAAACCTGCACTACAATGGAACTTGGCAGAAGATAATAAAACAAGTGTGATAATGGCTACAAACTATGAATATGGTGGATATGAGCAAGATAAATGGGAGCCTATATTCGCTTGGATATTAGAGACATATAATAAACTTCAAGGTATATTTAAGCCATATATCGAAAAAATAAAGAAAATGTAATGACAGAAGAAGAAAAGAAGAAGGCTTTAGAGAACTTTAATGCTCTCATAGAAGAAGCAAGGAAGAATAACGTCAATATGACGATGGACGAGATTAATGAAGAGATTCGGCTCGCAAGGGCTGAACGAAAGCAAAGAGAAAAAGAAAAGGCAGAGTGCAAATAGTGCCCTGCCTTTCTTATAAGAATTACGGACATCTATACTAAACTAAGAGTGGGTCAGTTGGCTCACTCTTAGTTATTTTGCTTCGCATTCTCTATAGCTTTAAGTATTATCTTTTTCATTTCATCTTTAAGAAAGAATTTTGTTAGGTACAATACGTTGTAGCCCTTATTTTCTACATATTGACCGTAATCTACACCAGATGCAATGATAAGAGAATATCCTTTGGGGGCAATAACACCTTGCTGTTGAGCATACTTAACTGCTGCATCAGGGATAAAATGAGCCTTATCTTTTTCAGTTCCATTTAATTCCTCGTGGTCGCCAACGCACACAAGTTCGCCATCAAGAAATAAAGCATAATCAATGGTGTTCTTTAAATTTGCTGTATGGTCTTGATAACCCTTGTTATCCTTAGAATAGGTAACAGCACGCTCACCTAGTTCAGCCATAGCGTATGTAAGATAATTAATCATTATCTCTCTTTGCTCCATTAGTTTCTTTTTGAGGGCTTCAATACCCTTAATTCGTAATTGTACTTTTGCCATAACTCATATTTTGTTTACCATGTCAAAGGTATAGTTTTTTCTGTAAATAACAGGAAAATACAGAGATTATATATAAACAAAACAAAGGCAGCACGTATTTCAAAGTACTGCCTTTTACATTTGTATCTCCATAATTATTTACACCTTGTTGTATTGCGTATCTCCTATTCACTCATAACATTAAACCTCAATACCGACTACATTATTGTAGATACCCTTTGGCAGTACGCCACCAAAGGCTTTCACGGCGTTACCGATTCCTTCGGCAATCATCGTCCCCTCATTACTATCATCAATACCCTCAGATACCAAGAACCTCATAGCCTTCTCCTGGACTGCCATAAGCTCTTTGAGCAGACCGATACACCGCTGGGTGGCATCATTATCAACTGTTACCTCTATCATCATTTTCTGATTATCCATTTTTGATTTCTCCTATCCGATTAAAAGTTAGACTGATTGTTTTTAGATACAAGCGCAGCTCTCTTCTCGCCGTTGATTTCAGCGATGGCATCCTTCACATTAAAGTCGTTGTTATAGAGAGCAAGGATAAAACGCTTGCCACGTTGATTCCATACTAGCTGTACGCTTGTGCCAATGCTACCGTTGCTTTTTTGGTAAGGGTAGGTTCTGGTTCTTGCAAGCTGCCACTCTCTGTACTTGCCCTTCAAGTGCCAGCACTTCGATTGATAATACTGGATTCCTGCCTGTGCGAGCATCTGGTTTAATACTCTTGCGCTGATACCGAGGTCATCAGCAACTTGTGTGGCGGTAAGGCAGTCCGTTGATGCAAGTGTATCATCGTAGTACTTTACCTTTGGTGCGGCAACAGTCAGTTCTTTCTGCTGAATGCCGATGGTCTGTGCCTGCTGCTCGGTCTGAGCTTCAAGCTCACGCACACGTTGCTCCTTACGTGCTAATGCTGCCTTTGCGGCAATAAGACCACGAGCAATGATGTCTTCCTCGGCATCTGCCTCGGTTGAAACGATGTAGCCACCTTCCTTGCGCAAAGCAGGCAAGACCTCATCAAAGACCCAGTCTTGGAACTTGCGTGCGGCAGGCTTGCGAGACTGGAAGATGCAACGATAAAGATTCGGCTCATTGATAAACAGCATTGGTTCTTCTTTCATTACGCCCGTACCTTTTCCGTGACTTATTACTTCTTTTGAGACCCGAATAGTAGTAACGTCACAAAGCCGATGAGCGGCTTTACCTGTATCAGAAAGCCCTAATGAATTACACACATCCTTCAAACAGAATAGAGGTTCATCCTTCTCGTTCCGTGAAGTTCTAAGCTCTCCAAACATAGGAGAATTAAAAATTTCTACGTTCTTCATTTCCGATATTTATTTTGAACGTTTAACAATGTGTGGTTGATACAAAATGAAGATGTATCGCTACCACCTTGTTCAATGCTTATATCGGAAAAGCACGCCTACACCATTATAATGCAAGCAGGGGGCGATACATCTATATCTTTTTCTAAGAAGAATCGAGCATAAAAAATGCCCTCCCTATAAGACACGGAAGAGCTTCCAACTCATCCGATATAATTTTTGAACGCCGCAAAATTAAAAAGAAATCTGCGAACTACCAACTTTTTCTCCAACTATTTTTGGTTTTAATAGAAATAAATCGGAATTAATAGTATTTAATAGCTTTCTTGCTAAGAATCAGCAACTTATTTCTTTACCTTGATAAATTTATTATACTTATAGAAGGGAGCAGCAGCCGAGACCACCGCCCCCAAAGAGATACAACATATATATTAAGATAAAATGAGAATCCGTCTATTCTTTAAGATACCTTAAAAGGCGCATACGCAAAAATCCCTTTCTCCCAAAATTGCATATCTTTAATACATTCTTCAACAGTAATTTGGGATAATTTCATTCCTCTGTACCTAGCACGAATACGTGCATGGTGTATCAGATTACGCATATCTTCTCTATTCATACCTATAACTAATTACCAAATTGTTTGTTGTTGCTTCCGTTCTTTAACCCGTTTCTTAGCAATATCAAAGAATTTTTTATTCTTCTCAAAGCAAATGAAATGTCTGTTAGTATTAATGCACGCTATCGCAAGCGTACCAGAGCCACAGAACGCATCCAAGACCACATCACCCTCATTACTGCTCAGTTCAACGAACTCTTGCATAATAGAGACAGGTTTTTCTGTTGGATGATTCTTACTTTTCCCGTTAATCGGTTTTTCTTTCTTTACCCGATTATAATACAAGTTATTATTTAACCGATTAAGAGCAGTACCGTAATCATATACTCGTACTATGTACTCCAGGTTCTGCGAAAAACGATTTTTGTTAATGATAGATAACGGCTTCTCCCAAACGAGTATTGTAAACATCAGGCTATTCTTATTTGCCCAGTTACAATAATACGGTACCTGTTCTTCCGAACAGAACATATAAGCATTCATTATCTTTATTTTCGGCTTTAATGCATCAAGGAACTTATCTATTTCTTCTTCGCCAAAACAACTCATCCCTCCCATCATATCACCACCATATTTATAAAGCTCCGATTTTCCAAAGGAACTTTTCTGATTCCATTCACTCCCATCATACGTAGGACTAAGTGGCGATTTATTGTGGAGATATGGTGCATCCGTAACACATAAATCTATGCTTTTATCAGGAATATCACACATAAGGTTAATGCAATCTCCGAAGTAAATATTATCTAACTCCATACCCTACGCTCCTTTCTTGAATTTCTTAGTACCTTCTTTAGGCTCGCAGAAGCCATCCTCCTCTCGCAAATTATAGAGAGCTTGCGTTTCCTCAGACATGCTATAGAAAGCCGAGAAACGAGCCTTCTTTGCGTTGATAGGGTCATAGAGAGTTCTTGTTATATCAGACCATACGGCGATAACCTTCTTATCCTTAACGATATTATCACGGAATTTCTCTGCTTCATCGTGCATGATGTCGTACAGACAATTATCCGCTTGCGTGAATGCCATTTTAGCCCGATAATTTTCGTAGCTTGGAGCAATATCAACTCCATACTCCCTTTCGGTAATCTCCATAACGTGTATATGGGTATCATTAATCTGCTGTACGAGGTTCTGAATCATAATGACATACGAGCAGAGATAAGGGTTATACTTGCATTTCAGATTGCGAAGCTTATCCTCAATCATCTTTCGTAACTTCTCAACCTTATCCTTAATCAAATCCCACAGAAAAGTAGAATACTCATTATAGTAGTCTTCATCCATATTTCGCTCATACAACTTCATCGTATCACGAATAGATGTTTGGCATTCAGTAAAGTGCTTTTTAAGATTGAACTTAAACACCTTCTTCTTATCAAAGACCTCCTTAGAAATAAGAAGGAAGTTGTCTGCCAAGATAAACTCCATATAGCAACTCTGACAGAGAGTAGAATAAGCGTAATCAAGGGCTTTCTGAACCTGCTCATTATCAATGCCACTCGGTACATAGACAATGGCTTTCCAACCCATAACGTCCGTTTCTACATATCTTCCCGTATCAATCTTACAATCATTATGATTACCTAATAAAATAGTTGCTTCCATACTTTACTTCTCCTTATTATTATTACCTTGCACAAGACATCCGAAAGTAACCCCAACAGATATGATAATCAATACAAATAGAACCAAATTCATACCTTATCCCTCCTTTTCTTTTAAGAACCGCACAAGGCAGTTATAATTCTGACTAAGGCTATTGAGAATCTTAATTTGCTCACTAAATGACAAATGCTCGAATAGTACAACTTTATCATCCTTATCCTTTATGGTCATACCACAAAGGTTGCCACCGATTTCAAGTATAACTGTTAGACTAGTATCTTTTTTATCCATAACAAAGCTATTTTTTTAATTTCCGATAATGATAATATTTTTTGTGTTCATAGCGCACGGTAGAGTACTTTTGAAGATTTTTCTCATATTCCTCACGAGGATAAGAGAATGCGCCTTCAGAAAGAGCTATACGCTCAAAATCAGCATACTTCTTGTTATATCCAAGAAGCTCAACCAAATCCTTCGGATAACACCATGCAATCTGTAGTTTTTGCGGCTCGTTTTTTTCTGGCGAAAACCTTATTGAACCTATATCTTGGTAACGTTTTGCATCAGGCATTCTCATATCCTCAATATAAGGTTGTAACTCACCACTTCTTACGTCTCTGAAAAAGACAAAGATAGCATTACTACCACAAGGCTCAGTAACAGGGTGGAGTATCTTATCAATACGTTCTTTCTGTTCTTTCTGACTTTGTTTATAGCCTTTCTTGTACCCTCGAATAAAAGCCTCCGAACATACTTCAAGCAAACCATCTGGGCAAACACGATGATTGCATTGCCTACAATGACGTTCATTGCCGTTAGCTATTTTAGCTTTATCTTCTAAGCTTAATCTCTTTCCCATTTTATTACAGATTAATTATTGATATTCCGTTATACAATAGCACCCAACCCGTTATGAGTAAGATGAATAAGAATATAGTAATCAAGATTTTTTCTTGTATGGTTACCACACCTTCTAATTTTCCGTTCATTGCGCCAACAGCAACAACGCTGCTCAATGCGATGACGGATGCGCCTATGATGATTAAAATCGCTCCTATTCCCATTTTTTCACCTCCCATATTTCAGTGATTTCCATCTGCTCACGATATTCCTTTACAGCATTGGTAAAATAAGGAGAGATATTCAAATCCTTAACAAAAGAGGTGATGGTTTCCGTCTGATGATAGTTATCACCTTGTACCCATCCATCATCCTCTTTAACGAAGCAGAAAACGGCAAAACAAGATTTCTGTTCACCCGTTTCATTATCCAGTATCTGTTGCCTTCTCGCACAGAACTTCATTGTTCGTTCATTATTGAATAACTCATAGCCATCACCAGTGCGTTGAGCAAAGGGCACTTCGCCCTTTGCTTCTATGATAAACTTCTTTTCTTCAATCTCTTCCATAGTCATTATGTGTTAGATATTTCTGAATAACTTTCGTCTTTGCCGTAAACCACATCTACGTTGAGGAGATTGTTAAGTGTGAAACCCATTCTCCAACTAAACCAAAGATAACCAATCTTCTCAGCAATCCTTATTGCGGTATCAGCATACTTCTTTGCATCACCCTTAAAAGGTTCTGAGCCATGATAGGAGAAGCCATTATCAAAGACTAGTTTAAATACCTTATTCTTAGGTAGCTGATACTTACAGAAATCATCATAAGGAAGAATATTCCCATCTACCTCAAAGCAAATCTGCTTATAATCAAGGAAGGAAACAAACCCTTTATCATTGATAGTAAGATTGCTTCTTTTAAAAATAGCTAAAGCATCTTCCTCTTCCTTTTTATTAAGAATGCGATAATTAGTAAAATTTATCTCACACCCGATTTTCTGCGGAACAAAATCAACGATAGCAATAAGTGGGCTAAAATTGCAATATGAGCCAGATTTTGCCACTCCTTGCTTCTTCAAGAATTGTTCACTATCATACTTACCAAGATACACGATAGCCAAAGGAAACTTTTTCCTAAATACTACGTTTAAATCCTTAAATTCTATAAACATAAGCTTAATCAATAAAGTCGTTAAACGTAAGAACCTCAGATGCACCCTCACGGAAAGGTTTCTTATCGCAAGCGTAACCCATCCAAGAGCCATAGTCATACACTTTATACATGTGATAACCAGCCTTCATCAACACCTTAAAGGCAGCTTTCATTTCACATCCATGTATTCTAACCATATCCTTATCGTTGGCATGTCCACTAAAGCGTGGATTGCTCAAACTAATACGTCTTGTAGCAGGTCGGCTACCATTATTTGCACCTGAGAAAGGATGAAAAATATCCCAACAACTATTAGATAAGAAGGCATTACAGATTGCCTGTACGACTTCCTCTCTAACTTCGGTTGGTTGAACATAATCGTTTTGTGGTATATTTACCTTGATTTCCATAATTGTATCTCCTATATTTAAACGTTAATTATTTCTTCTTTATACATTCCTTCACTGCGTATAGGCTTTTAAGAAGGCATTGTGTGGCATTCAAGCCTTTCAATGGAATGAATACCTCTACGATAGCATTCCAACGTCCTCTGAACGTACCCGAACCCTTTGCGTTGGCAATAAAAGAATCCTCTGTAGATTCACCAACCAAAGCACCTGAGTACTTGGTGATAACCTCGCCAGTGTATTTATTGATAATTGTAATCATTGTCGTATCTCCTATTTTTCAATTTCTGTAAACTCAATTTTACCATTCTTTTTAACATGTGCGTGCCACTTATTGGTTCTTACCTTACCATCCCAAAATGAAAGAGTAGGAAGTACCATACATTCACCACACTCTACAAGTCTTTCGTAATAACTTATAACCTCATCCCAACTATCGAAAGTATGGGCAAGTGCTGTAAATCTGAATCGAGCAATTTTCTTTGTTTCCATTGTTGTATCTTTTAATTGTTAAACCTATTTATTAATTATTTACACCGCAAAATTAATAATTTCTTTTGAAACCAACAAATCTTTTCGGTGTTTTTATTAGTATTTTAATAGATATTAATACAAAACTAAGAAAATCGGATATTTTTACACAGAAAACTTATCTTTTAACCATTTTTCGATGGTTAAGATAAACTCATCCAATGAGCGGCAAATGCTGTACTGAAAGCCTAATCGCTCAACGTCAGACTGAAATTTGGCTTGCAAATCAGATTGATACCCGTCCTTAGTTTTAACTTCAATAAATAGGACATTTTCTCTTGCTATAATAATAAGGTCGGAGAAGCCAGCCAAAACGCCCTCGCCTTTCATAATCTTCGCTTCAAGCGCACTTCGTTGTCCTCCGTTAGGGATGGCGGCAATGATATAGCGAGGGTATTGCAAGCGAAACCACTTCACCATCTGAATCTGAATCTGCGATTCAATGTGCCGTGGTTTGCTTCTGCCTTTCTTCTGGCGCTCCTTCTTTAAAAACTCATCGTACTTCATTATTACACAACCTTGTCCAAAATCTTTTTAAGATAGAACTCTATCATATTTTCATAATACTTCCTATTTGAAAGATAGTCACCGCAGCTAATCTTCTTCTTGCATAAATTAACATCATTCTGCGCTAAGAGGTATCTATAATAAAAGAGTGACTTAAAATCCATAAATCTATTCAGTTTTAAAGTCTTATCCTCATAAGCCTCTTCGAGCTGCTTATTAGTTTCTTTCAGCTCTTCATTCTTTTTGATAAGACGGAGAATCTTTTTCTGTAAGCGATAGACGAATATCCACATAGCGATAAAAGGCAAGAACAATATCGCCGCCGACCAACCATCCTTCACCGCACTATTGATACAGCATCCTATCAGAAAGAATGCACACAGCAGCTCTATATGAGAACCGCACCAAGATAAAATCTTCTTCATATTGATATATTATTTATCAGTTTCTATTTTTGAGACTTGACTATTGAAGTATTTGCGCACACCTTCGTAAATCTTCAATTGCCGAGAAAGTTCTTTATTCTTTTGGAGAAGCTCATCACGCTCAGCTACGACCTTCTCGTAATCATTGTGTTTGTTGTTTAATTTATTAAGCAACTCACCTTGCTCTTTGACCTTCTTCTGGTAACGAGTTAGCTTGATTTGCATCTTTGAGTAGTTTTCTAACACTCTAAGCACTACTCTTTCGTAAGGTACATCATTATTATACTTAGTTTCTTCCATATTACAAATGTTTTTTAGCCTTTTCGTAAATACTAATGATATATTCATCAGTTATAACCTCATTGTTCAATCCGTAGCGAAAGAATTGCTCCTTAGATAAAGAACTAACCCCATAGTCTTTTGCTATCATAGCTATTCCTCGAAGAGAGCCTGTTTCCTTAAAGTTAGCAATAAGTTCACGGACATAACTAACGAACTTCTGTTCTTTAACGCTTACAGAAGATGGAGTGATATCTGTTGCAGGCTCAATAACTTTGGAACGAATATCGTTTTTAACCATATTATCAGAGCAGAATGCTTCTATCTTTTCGTTTGCGCTATTCATAATACCATTGACGGATTCAAGCATTCCATAAGCCTTATTTAAATCGTTAAGGATTCGGCTATATCTCATACCGCTCTCAGCCTTTTCAGCTTTGAGCTGTTCGTATCTTTCCTTATAGTCAATATTTGTTTGACTACTCATATTACTAAAGCGATTGAGCATATTACGATACAGAATATCCTTCTGCTCTAACTTCTTTTTCAATTCTTCGTTTTCTTTTTTAAGAGCATCGCATTCGGCTTGCTTTTTGTCGAAGTTTTGCATAATTGTCTTTACTTGCAAATCCTTCGGTAGTTCTTTATTAAATTTCATAGTTTATTCATTTTATATTCCGAGAAAATGTAATCAAGGCAAAGAAACCTCACCTCTTCTATATTTCTCCCAAAATTCTTTATCGTACTTAAACCCTTTCTTAAACTTATGTCCGAATTTATTCCCTTCCTTAAACCTAAACTTCTTAGAGCTTGATTTGGATATAATGGCAGCAATCTTCATGGAAGATAATCTATACTCATGCAACCATACGGCATCTTTTCTTAACCCAAGAGACATAGCCTTATTCTTAACTGTTCTGATATTACAACAGAAGATTTTAGCAATTTCTTTATTTGTACGAAAGGGAAATAATCTAATAAATCTCTGTTCCTCCTCCTCGCTCCAGTAGCGGAAACGCCCTAAATAACGGATTTCACCATACTTAGCGATAAATCGTGGTGATGCAGGTTTAACTCCATTTCCTTTTAGTCGCCGCCGTACTGTTTCATAAGGTATACCTACCTTTTTACTAATTTCGGGTATAGTAAGCCCCTGTGCGTACAGAGCTAATAATCCATCATCTATAGAATGAGGATATTTTAGTACACAACACCCTTTATTACCTACTCCCATGCCAATGTTTTTAATTGTTCGATACTCTGATAAGAGATTTTGCATTTCTTATTCTCGTAGCAACCATCTTTAGCAAGAGCATTCCATAGAGCATTAAGACAGATGCCAATCTTCTCTTTATCGTACTTTAAATAAATCTCCGGGCAAGTAAGGAAAGGTTCAGGCTTTTTGTCTTTTAACTGAACCACAACAACCCTTTTTGCTCTTGTTGGTCTATCATTCAATCCTATCATGTATTCACCTCACTTTCTATCTGCTTCTGCGATTCACGGATAAGCAAGTCAAGCACCTTGCTAATAATGTTAGGGTTCTTCACTACATAAGTTCCCACATTGGTTACGAGGTCTACTTTTATCACCATTCCGTTATTTCGCAGCAATTTATATTGAGTATTCAACTCTTTAATTTTATCCAACTCATCCATATAAAAATACTATTTACCATTATACGCTAGCATATACAGCCTACGATACTCTTTATGAGCATTGTACCAAGCTTTGGCTCTTTCGATGCAAGCTTCACGATGCTTTTGATAGTAGGTCTTGCCGTATTTACTTCTGCGCATTTTACGTTCAACTTCTGTCATAGTTTACTTAATAGAGCGGAAGGAGATACTATAGAATAGACCTCCATCCGCAATTATATATTTCACAGCTTAAAAATCAAAAGAACGGCAAGCGGAGAGCCCTTCGGAATGATAAGGTAGCGAGAGCGTGAACCGAAGTTCGTCTGCTCTTGTATCATTGTTTCATCATTGATGGAGAGTACAAGTCTTACCATCTCCTTCTCCCCTACATGCGTAGAAATCACATCGGAGTGCTGTAGGCGATAATCTGACTCCGTAGGCAAACCATGAAGAGCGTTAAATGTAATTGGAACAATCAATCCACGATAACCCTCTTTAAGAGTAATGCCCGATATCACCTCCATTCGCCCCTTACGAGTTTCAATATCATTTGGAGCATAGATAACAAATGAATTACTATCATTATCAATAGGGGAAGGAACTCCATCCTCTACTTCAAAAGGGAGCTCATCCTCTTCCTTAAACTCCTCAACTTGCTCCTCACTTTGCTGCTGAGCCGCATTTTCGTGGCTCTGCTGAGCGTTCTCATTCTCCATAGGCATATTATTGCCATCTAAATTTAAAGGCTGTTCTACGCCATTTTTCTTAGGTCTTGCCATAATTTACTCCTCCTTCTTTTCTTCGTTAGACTTCTGTTCCTTTTCCTCCGTTGTCTTATGCTCGAATACATCGTACACGTTGGTTTTGCTGAGACCGATGATTTCGTAATCGATAAGCGTCTTGCCCATTACCTCATCAATGTTACTGATTGCTCGGTGCATAGACTTTGCTTGCACTAGGTAAGTCACGTTGCTACGCTTCTCCTTGTTGGTCTTATCGTCATAGGAAATGAATTGCATTTTTGCTTTATACCAACAATCATCATCATCCTTATCAGAAAAGAACACTTCTCTGTACGAAGCCTCTTGCATCGACTTAACCTTGAACTCACCGCTAATATAAGCAGCCATTTCCTCTGTGATTGCGCTCTCACCTTCCGTGAAGGATAAGGCATCAATCGCATACTTTTCGGTCACAGATTTCTCTGAACCATCTTCTTGGGTCTTTTGGTAGCGGATTCCTACCTCAAACCAATTACTCGTTCTACTTCTCATATTTCTAATAATCTAAAACTAATCTAAAACCATTATTTAAGAGAGTCTGTGCTCAGAAAGGTAAGTCATTCAAATCCTGTGTTTGAGCAAAAGGTGCAGCACAAGAAGAAGCCGCATTCTGACTTTCAAAAATTACAGGCTTTAAACCACCAAGGATAGGCATCGCCTTTTTCTCCTCATCTGTCATTTTCTCACGAACCTCTTTAGGCAACGACTGTTTAATCATGTGAGTCTCGTCATACTTAGGGTTCTTTAATTCCCAAGCAGTAAGGTCGAGATAAGCAGCCTTTGGTTGATTATTATCATCTGTTGTAACGAAGATACTATTATCTTCGATAGGAATAACCACACACCGAAGCACCTCGGTTCGACCTTGGATTTGCATTACGCCAGCTCTTTTGAGCTTCAGCAAATTTAATTTTCCGTTAAAATCTGTCATATTATATATATTAAAAAAACATAGCCCCAAGAGAGGGAATCGAACCCTCGCCAACCTCCGCTTATTAAGAGCTGCTTATTACGGAGTATCTTCGCATATACTTTAAAAGCATGGAAAATAATACATACATCTATCCTAACTAAAAGAAGTCGGAACCACTATTCTACAGCTCACGCACACCGTGCGATTGGTTTTTCTCGGGATATAAATGCCCTACCGCTGTAGGGCTAAAAGATGAAATTTTTCAAAAATAACGTCTCAAAACTTACCTCACGGCAAGATTTATCTGAATAAAATAATTTTTCTAAGAGAAAGAGCCGACACCTCACGGCGGCTTTATGGCTCTTATTATCGACTTTTTTATATTCAATCTTATATGTAGTTATATCTTTAAATCAACTTATTCTGAATAAAGCTACTCATTGCCAAGTTCTGTGAAAGAATCATTGGCTGGTCGAGCTGAGTTGACTTATACATATCGGTAGCCGCATTGTACAAATCCCAAGCGGTAACAATATTTCGCTCGTAGTAGGCAATCATCATTTTCTCGGTCAAGCGACCAATCTGTGCCTGATTGAGAGGAATAACCTGAGGGTTGCGGATGCCTTTATATTTCGTTTCAGCAGCAACACGAAGCGAGGTCAGCATACCGATAATGGTAAACATTTCCTGTGCTTTAATCTCACGATTTTTCATACGCTCAATCATTTCATCATTGGCGTTAATGATACCTCTTAGATTAGCGAGCCAAGCATCAGCACGTTGAAGAAGCTCATCGAGCTTGAAAGCTCCTCTTCCGCTATTGATGTCTGAGTAGGTAGCAGCGTAATGTTCAGCACTAAGCATACATTGATTGTGACAGATAACTACGTTTCTACCGATACCTAACTGAATACCCTTCTGATGGAATGATACCGCCATATTAGTTGTAATCTCATCATTGCCCTCTCCTTTATCAAAGTCACGCAAGCGAATATTACAGAATACTCGGCGAAGGATATGAGCCTCTACAGCTCTATCACCCATCAAAGCCTCCTTCTCAGGCAAACGGGTGACACCTGGAGTATTGCGGTCTTTGTTGTTCGCCGCAAAGAGGTCGTAAATCTCAGCCTTGTAGCCGTGCTTCTCGCACAAGTCTTCCACCTGATGAATGAGGTCAAAGTGATAGATGCCCTTCAAAGGCTTTCCATACACATCATTCTCTTTCTCGGTGCGTTCAAGCTGGTCGATTGTCAGAATCTGTACCTTAGATGTCTCAAAATCCAAGAACTGATTCATGTTATCACTCTTTAACTCTGGCTGCTTTGCAACCGCTACTTCTGCCACCTTTGGCTGTGCCATCAAATTCATTGCCATTGTGTTCATTGTTGTATCTCCTATTTTTAATACATTAAACAAAATAATTATTACTATATATACTATTAATCTTCAATATCATTGAGAACCTCCATGTGTTGCGTTTCTCCTACCAACTCAACATTCTGCGAAAGGTTCTTTGTGCTAAGGAATACCCATTTAGGTATGATGCAAAGATTGTAGTTATCACTAATTGCATCCTCCTTAATAATTAACTTTGACTTTGGTACGAATACCTTTGTCTTACCTTCTTTGCCTTCAAAGAGGAAAATCTGAGCATTCTTTGACTGCTCCATCATTTTATCCTTGCGACAACGGAACTTAACTAATGTTGTTACTATCTCCATATTACCTCCTTTTTTAGTAAGCGAGCCAGATAACAGCATACGCTAAAATAATTCCACTAGCGGCAAGCATTGCTGCTTGTACCGCATCTTTTACATCTTCGGTTCTCCAATTACATGGATTCATCATGTCTTTTTCTTTTTTCATTTTTCGTATCTCCTATTTTTAATTTATTAATAATTTCCACATTAATTATATGTATCAAAAGCTATTTTATTAACTTTGATACCGCAAAATTAATAACTTTATCTCAGACTGCCAAATTTTCTAATAGCTATTTTTAGTTTATTAATACTAACTATTAGTTTTTTAATAGATTTTAAGCGAATATCTCAGATTTTCTTTATAATTTTGCGGCATAAAAAGGAAAGTGCTATTTTCCAAGCAAAGAAAAGAATCATATATGCCCAATCAACACAAGTGAAAGGGTTCGATATACAAACCAAGCAGAATGATAGATAGCACCTTTCATCTGTTTGGTTTTTACATTAATATATATAATGATGAAAAGAATAAGAATAGGAATACAGGAAGCTAAGTTTGCTCTGAGCGATAGGAATCGCTTAGATGCCTTCTGCTTGCTCCTTAAAATAAAGCTCTTATTCCGCTCATCAGACCTTAATCTTGTATCATATAATCATTGTGCTAAATTATTGCATATTGACAATAATAAATTAAAGAGACTGCTTGAATATGGTTGCAAGATAGGGTATTTCCGTTTTGAAGAGAAAAATGGAAAGAAGAGATTCATTGCACGTAGCATACATTCAAATAATGGATATAGTTATAAGCTTCGCAAGAATGATTTGACGAAGATGACATTTCCTGCCCTCAAAAACCTTTTGAGAAGGATTGTCATTGAGAACCAAGTTAGAATGCAAGAGGACGTAATCAATACGCACAATAAGGGGACGAATGGGAGAAATGCAAAGACTATTCGCAAGGCTCTCAAACGTGAAAGTCGTATGTTGAGGAAGAAGTTTAGCGATAACAAAGGTTTATCTTATGACAGAATCAAGGATATTATCTATGGTACGATGTACCAAGCGTTCAAAGTTACAAATCAGCTTATAAACAAGGGTATCATCAATAAGCGCACAAGAATCAAGGAAGTAAGGTGCGATGCAAAGGTATGTACTAACAATATGGCTATTACGGATTTTGAAGGTTCTATAATAGTTATAAACGCAAAAAGTAGAAGTGCATTTTCCATTGAATCGAATATCTATCGTATGCAGATGGACGATGCAATATCAATATCTCGTCATGGTATGAGAAGAAAGGAGGCGAAAATGTAGTTTATGTAAAATCAAAAATAATAAAATAAGGGATTTGGGCTTTAATTAAATTTATTCCCTTATAGGGGCGACAGCCCCAAGAAATAATTAACTAACGTGCGCCCGTATGCCCCCACCCGATTATATAATAACACAGGAGATACAAAATGGAGAAAAAGAAAAATTGGCTCGATACTTACCTCACACCAGCAAAAGAACTTGTTGGATATGAGTGCTACGTAAGTTGTGATTATGAAGATAAGTTCGCAACAGGAAAATTTTCAGTTATCATCATAAGGAACGGAGAAGTTGTAGCAAAAGAAAAGAATCACATCTATTGCGCTTCAAAGGCAGTCGTTATGGTAGAAGCAACGCTGTTTATGATGCAAAAATGCGAAGATGCCGATATTATCACAATACATTCGGAATATTTTAAGAATTACTTTACCTTTTTCCACGAGGCGAGAAAGGCTAACGCACAAACAAAGAAAAACTATCTGAGCTTATACAAGAGCTTTAGAAAGGAAGCGGAAGTAATCTTTGACCTCACTACTTGGTGCAAAAGAAACAAATACGATAATGAGGTTGAGAAAATGTTAAGCGATAACTAAACTATAGGAGATATGCAAGATGAAAAATGAAACGAAATTAAAGAAGCTAATGTCTTTCTTAGACGAGAACGGTATCAAATACACCACACCTCGAAAGAGAAAAGAGGGAAGTGCCCACCTCTTCATCGGTCAGTACATGATAGCTGTAAAGATAGAGGGTGAAGATGATGCTTTATTCTTCAATAAGCATAAGAGAGGGAAGCATCCTTTCTTTATCAGAACTTCGGAGACCCCGAAGTTTATTATCGAAAAGATGCAGAATCTGATTACAAGAATGATGTTAATACAACAGAAACATTTTATGGAACAAAAAAAATAATTATATGGAAAAACTTAATTTTAAGCTAGAGTTCGCCGATAATGGGGTTATTGTCACAGATGATAGCTCTGGCAGTGTAAATGTCTATCAAGAAAAAGAAGACGGCAGTTATCACGAATATACGAAGAGAGCTATTAGCGAATCAGTAGATAACATCATTGCTCATCTTTTGCTTGATGGCACGGAAAACTTGAAGCAGAAGTCGATTTATAAAATCAAAATTGAGATAAGATAATATGTTATACCAAAAGAAAGAAAAGAAGCCGAATACGGCAGTTAAATATGAGGTACGTGAGTTTATTCACGGCGGTATTGAGTATATTACAGATTGTCCTTTCGACGAATGTGGGCGATATACGCACGCCATAAATAAGGTTGGGGCACTTGAATGCAATATCTGTTGCTATCAGAAGAAAAATAATACAGAAGCAAGGGTTGTAAGATGTATGCATCCGTAATTACAGGAATCAGTAGTTGATAAACTTTTTAAAAAGTAAGAATTATGATAGAATCAATGAAGATACGTGAAGGATTGGTATTTACCTTACCAATAGAGCCTAGTATGGTAGTCCATGTAAATAATAAACTAGAAGTTTACGTTTATAACATCGGAGCAGAAAGATATCCGCTAGCCAATATTTGCCCTCTCAGATTGAAAGTTATCAAGGTAGGTAGAGCTATTGTAGAATGCAATATTATACCAGACGAATACAATTTTGCATATAGAAAGAATATCCCTATTCAGTTTGAAGAGATTACAAAAAATGGTACTATTGTCACAGAGGAAAAGGAAGAAATGGTTAATCACCCTAACCATTACGCTTGGCTAAAGGAACTCTGCGGCATAGAGCCGATTGATATTTGCCGACACCTTGATTTTAACTGCGGCTCGGCAGTAAAGTATCTTTTACGCAAGGGAAAGAAGGAAATGAACCTTTCAGAGCGAGAACAGAGAGTGCAGGATTTGAGCAAAGCAATCTTCTATCTAAAAGATGAGATAAAAATGTTAGAAAATCAAAAATAGTAAAGATATGAAAGAGTTGATAAAGAAAGAAACCATGACCTCGCTTGAAATTGCCGAGGTTACAGGTAAGCGGCATTCTGATGTTCTTGAAGCTATCAGAAACATGGAAGCTGCTTGGAAAAAAGTAGCCCAACGGAAATTTCCGCTCGGCTCATACAAGGACGCAAACAACCAAGACCGCCCTTGCTACATTCTAAACAAAACCGAGTGCTTGTATGTCGCCACTAAGTTCAATGACGAGGCAAGAGCGAAATTGATTCTTCGTTGGGAAGAACTAGAAATCAAACAATGTGAGCAATATCAAGTACCACAGTCATTTGCCGAGGCTCTGATGTTGGCTGCAAAACAGCAACAAAAAATTGAAGAGCAACAGAAACAACTTGAAGCAAGCTCAAAGGAAATCGTAGAGTTGAACGGCGCTATATCCGAGATGCAACCAAAGGTAACTTATGTAGATAAGATTCTATCAAGCAATGAGACTGTAACGACAACGCAAATTGCACAGGACTACGGTCAGTCAGCAAAGGCGTTCAATGTCTTGCTTCGTAATTTTGGCATTCAACATAAGGTTGGCGGTCAGTGGATATTGTACGCAAAGTACCTTCCTTATGGTTATGTGCAATCTGATACTGTACCTATCGTTCATCGAAACGGAACGAATGGCTCGGTGATGCACACAAAATGGACTCAGAAAGGAAGATTGTTTCTTTACGAGGAGTTGAAGAAGCATGGCAACTTACCTCTCATAGAGCAAAATCAGCAATGAAGATAAGCAAGGCTCTTATCAGACAAATTCGCTGCGACCTCCTTTCGCATACAACCGATGCGGAGAAGGCTGCGGCGAAAATCTGCACTCAGTTAGGATATAAGGTGATACCACAGCAGCCGATAGTCACGGGCAGAAAGCTATACTTCGCTGATATATATCTACCAGAGATAAAAACTATAGTAGAACTCGATGGTGGCTACCATTTTACCAAAGACCAAAAGCGCAAGGATGGTAACCGCTCTTCGGGTATATGGCGGCTTGGGTATCATGTGGTAAGATTGAGTAATCACGATGCTAGGAATCCGAAGAAGGTTAAGGCAAAAATAGATATGATACAACGCAAGGCAAAGTAACCAAGAATATTGGCTATCTTGCCTTTTATTTTTGTTTCTTAATAACTATACATAAACTAAAAGAAAGCCGCTTAGACCGCAAGAGAATCGCCAAAAATAGCATTTGTTTACACAGCTTCTATTATTTATTATTATTTTATTAATAGAAATAGTAATTTTGCAATCGGAAATTATTTATTTATTAACGTTTAAAACAGAATTACTATGACAATAAAAGAAAAAGTGCTTGCTTCTGCCAAAACATCATTTGCAAAGTATGGTTTGAAGAAGGATGAACTTTCAAAGCTGGTTGACCTGATTGTTGCAAGTCGTGGTCTAACAGATGAGTCAAAGGACGAGGATGTAACGAGTGCTATCTCGGCAGTTGAACCTTATGTTGGTATGATGCAATCATCATTCAATCGTGCGGTCAGTGAAACAACGAAGAAATTCGATGGATGGATTGACCCTAACGACCCTAATCATAAGCCTACTCCACCAGTTCCTCCTACCCCTCCAGTACCTCCAACAGGGCTTACACAAGAGCAGGTTCAGCAGATGATTGCCGAGGCTACCAAAAGTACCCAGAAAGCAGTTAGCGAAGCTGTAGCCGCCGCCATTGCTCCATACAAGGAAAAGGAAGAAAGAGCACGTCTTGATGACCTTTTCGGTAAGAGCGAAAAATTGAAGGACGTTCCGCAGCAGTTCCGTTCACGTTATCAGCTCGACAAGGAAGAGAATCTTGAAACTCTTGCACAGCAATGTGCCGATGATTGGACAGCATTGAAGCAGTCACTTGTAGCAAACGGCAATTTTGTTGAAGCACCCAAGGCAACCTCTCCCGAAGACGAGCAGAATGATTTCATTACAAAAATGCAAGGCTTCTCGGAGCGTAATGCTCCAAAGGAGTAAGGCATTATCAATGAATTATGTTAAACTCTTAAAAAGAAGAAAATTATGTCAAACAGAGGCTATTTTTTGCATAGAACCAAGCCAGAGGATATCAAGGAAGCACTTTGGCTTGAAGAGCAGTGCCTTCGCCGACAGGGTGGTTATGACCTCGACCGCACCAACCTTCCAGCTACTTTAAAGTTTGTTGCGAAGGGTACAGTTCTCAGACTTGTAACTGGTGGTAAGGCACAGGTTGTAAAGACAGCAAAGGCTGTAGAGAAAGCAGATAAGGCTGCTACAACATTGAAGATTGCTAGCGGTTCTTTGTTCCAGGTTGGAGATAAGATTGCTGGTGCAACCATTTCAGCTATTGCTACTACTGATGGTGTAGATACATTGACTGTATCAGCACTTGATAATGCGGTGGCTAAAGATGCAGTTGTATCAGATTATGATAAGACTAAGGATGTTCTTCTTGGCTTCTCATATGATACTCTCGATGTAAGAGACCAAGAGTCTTCTATCGCAGCTACTCCTACCTTACAGGTAATGGAGGTAGAGGAAGATTCACTCCCTTATCCTATCAATGATGAGATTAAGGAAGGTATCAGAGCAAATGGTATCGCTTTGTTTAAGATTCAGTAACCTTTAAAAGTGGAGATTATAGATTATGAATGGTATTTTGAAGAATCTGCAAGACCCAAAGTCTTTTCAGACCTACATTGACGAATACATGAAGACTTCCACCTACAAGGCTGAGTGGAAGAACGAGTTGAAGCCTGTTGAGTATTGCGCTGCAAAGGTATATCAGGCAAATATGGCTACCTATGCTGCTGCTATGGTTGGTTCTGTTGTCGCTAAGAACGCAGAGCGTCCATTGCATACTATGCCTGATTGGGGTCAGCTTACTGGCTCTATCGGTCGTATCGCCGATGAGTGGGAGCTCGATAACGATTACCTCGACCAGATGCACCTCTTGGAGGGTAAGTATAATGATATGTCGGGACGTGGCGGTTATACACAGTCACAGCTCAATGCTAAGTACGATGAGCTTATCAAGTACTCATTTAAACCTTTTGAGTTGGCGGTTATCGCTCCTCATAAGCGTATTGATATGTTGTACTTTGAGGGATTGTTCAAGGGTACTCAGACAGTATCACGTACAAACAACTCTAAGGCTAACGTATCTTATACCTTTGATTTGGGTGTTAAGCAGCTTTCTGCTACCACAAATTGGGGTACGGAAAACGCAACTCCTATTGAGGATATTAAGAAGTTGAAGGACGAGGCTCGCAAGAAGGGTCGTAAGATTCTGCGTCTTCGTATGTCTGAGAACACATTCTTCGCAATGTGTAAGGCAAAGGAGATTAAGGACACCTTCCGCTTGAACCTCGGTCAGATTACCATCAATCCTACTGCACCGATGATTAGCGTTGACCAGATGAATATCTATCTGCGCTCTATCCTCTTGCCAACAATTCAAATTGATGAAGATAAGTTTGTTGAGCTGCCTGACAAGACAGTCTTTAACCTTATCCCAGATAACCGAGTTGTTGCGATGTGTGCCGATAAGGTGGCTGTACCTAAGTGCGCTGAGTGCTTGGAGGCTATTGACCCAGTTGATGGCGTTTCTTACTCTACATACGATAACAACCTTATCGGTTATTGGAGAGATAAGAAGGGTTATCACCTTACCAACGAAATGTGGATGCAACCAGTATTCGATGGTATCGAAGACTTCTTTATCTTGAAGGTTGGTGCTTAATGCACTGACCCTCAGTTATGGATATATTGATTTAATAAGTGAAACTTCATAAGATAACAAGATTAGCATGACAATTTCAGAAGCCATAGCAAGCGAGATTCAGCCTTTCTCTACCTCTGATGAGACTTTGGAGAAGATGTTTATTGATGCTACTGATAAGTTTAGCATCACGGCATCCGTGGCTGATGAATACTCTGTAGCGGTAAAGAAACCCGTAGCCTATGCGGCTATGCGTATCCTCTACAAGATGAATCCATTATCAAGTGAGAATGTTGGCGGTATCTCTCAGAGTTACAAGAACGACAAGAATCTCATTGACAAGATGATTAAATCTATTGCGAAGGATGCTGGATTGGATGCTGACCTTGTTATTGATAGTACTTCTGATGATTATTGGGTTCAGAGTGTGAAGGTATGGTAATCAAATAGATAGCGTATGAACTTTGAAGATATACTTAAAGTAAAAGGTGCTCCACAAGATGGCTTTGATGAGGACGGAAATCCTATCGAACAACCCGAAGGAGAATGGCAAACCTTTGGAAAGTGCGTTATTTTGCCTAATTCGCAGGCAAAGATTATTACTCTGGTAGACGGGCAGCAGTACGTGTATTCGCACGAAATCTATGCTCCGCTCTCAAAAGCAAAATACCCTCTCATACCGAAGGAAGGCGAAAAGGTTTGGATAACCAAGAAAGATGGCACGATTGATAAGGAAATGGAGGTTAAAGGCTTCGTAACCTTAAAGAAACGCTATCTTAGAATCTGGCTCTAATAGGCGGCAATATGGCAAAGGTTGAATTACAAATCAAAGGTCGTGAAGCCTTACAGAAAAGGTTGAACGAAAAGAGGCAGCAGATTATCAGTTACCTCAATATGCGTTTGATGCAACTTGCCGAAGAAGCGGTCACCTACTCTAAAGAAAACAAAGGTTATCAAGACCAAACTGCAAATTTAAAGAACTCAATTTCTTTCGCTCTCTACCTTGATGGGCAACTCATTACCTCGGCAGTTGGTAAGATTCCAAAGGCAGAAGAAGCGGAAGGAGGACAGGAAGGCGTAAGTGCTACACTCAGTGAGTATGCACAGAAAGAAGGTGTAGTAGCACCCAAAGGGTACTCTCTCGTCATTGTGGCTGGCATGAACTACGGAAAATATGTAGAGGATAAAGGTTACAATGTCTTACATCTTACTAAGTATTTCCTTCGTGACGAAATGAAGAAGATTTTTGAAGAAGTAGCTGAAATGATTAAAAGCGATAGTTAGATATGATACTCGGAGATAAAGCGGTAACGGCATTATTTAAGTATCTCAATGATAACGTTGAGAGCATAGGCATAGAGGAAGGGCGTATCTTTAAGTATGAGATACCCGAAAAGTTGGCTATTGGTGATTATATCGCCATCAATCATCTTCCTTTCGTGTATAGTGATGCCATTAATGAGGGTGTAGTGAATCTGAATATTCATTGCCCTAAGACCTCATCGAACTTACCCGATATAAAGAAACTTTCTGATTATTCAGAAAAGATTCTTTCTCTGTTTGGTGATGGTACTTATCTTGGTGGCTGCTACTTCGATTTCTACTCTATCTCTCGCCCAACTCGTGATAGTGATAACACTTATTACATCAATATGAAATTTAATGTAACGTACAATAATTTAAAAGAATAAAACTATGGCAAAGAATGGTGTATATGGCTTGGAAAGCTTCAAATTTGCCGATTGTGTCGAAAATGGTGGCTATCCTACAGAATGGAGCGACAAAATTAAGGCTGTCGTTTCTGGTAGCTTGAGTTTCAATGACCAGGCAGCACAGACATCGGATGTAGAGGTTGAGGATTCAGAAGACCCTTACGCAGTGCTGCCTACATCAGCAGCAATAAAGGGCTTTACCTTGCAGACATACGATTTCTCAGAAGATAACTTCATTAAGCTTCTTGGTTATACCAAGGATTCTGGTACTGGTGGTAAGGATGGTTGGTTGAATGAGCTTCCACAAGAAACCGAGGTTTACAAGGCTGTACAGATTGTAACAAAAGATTTGGATGATATTCCTTCTCGTACCTTCCAGTGGTCTAAAATGAAACTTACAATCACTCGCAGTGGTTCTATCGGTAAGAGTGGACTTCCTAATCTTAACATTGACTTCCGTCAGATGGCGGTATACGATGCAAAAGGTGAGAAGAAGAGCGGTCATCGTAATATTCTTACCAAGAATATCAGCACTCAGCTTGGTAAGTAAGATACTTAGTATCTAAGATTTTTATTTAGATAAAAGATTAAAATTAAACTTCAAAAGGCGGTGAGGTAAGGGAACTTTCCCAAGCCGCACCGCTTTTTTATGTTATAAAACATATTTACGATATGAAAACATCAGACAAGGAAAAGGTAGCAAAGACGCTTGCCGAGGCATCTGTAAAGATTAAGGTTGGTAAGTTTCGCTTTAGAGTGAAGCCCCTCACCTTTATGCAGATTTACGAAATGGGGGTATTCGGTAACGCAATCAAAGAACCTACATGGAAGAAAGGCGATAATGTAAATATTATCCCTATCCTATTCAGACATTCTGAGACAGCCCGTTTAATGAGCGAGATTTTTATTGTGTGTGCATTTCGAAAGAAGTGGGCACGCAAGATATGGGGGCGATATATACGCAAGCACCTTGATATTATGGCATTCAATGAGCTTGTAAAGTTCATCAGTGGTTCTTTTAACGCAAATTTTTTCTTAACCTCTATAATTTTCCTGACCAAGATAAAGATAATGACGGAGCCGAAAACGACTCCCCTTGGGCAACAATCGGAACAGTAATGAAGTACTTTCGTATGAGTTACGAGGAGGTCGTATTTAATCGCTCATACCTTAATATTATACTGCTTAACCGCTCGATTCCGTCCTTTAATTCAAATACTAAGGACGAACCGAGAAATGGCAGCAGACAGCAAAATAAGCCACAAAAAGAGTATCATAAGATAGATAAGCCTATCTCTGCTAATGATTTCTTTATGGGCATGATGTAATAATCACATAAAATAAGCAAACAATATGGCAGCAGCAGATGAAATACTTGGAATCAGCGGACAGATGGATATTTCCGATATTCAAGCATCACTTGACAAGCTCTGTGATGGATTGAATCGTGTCGGCATTGATACAGAAGCCTTATCTCAGAGAATGAATAAGGCACTTAACGATGTGGCGCAATCCGATGAAGACCTTGCGACAAAGACCACCAAGGCTATGCAGGTTCTTAAATCTGCTATGGATGAAGCTACGAAGGGGATTCAGTTAGTACCTGAAATGATTGATACCGCCAATAAACGAGTAGAAACCATTGAAGGTACTATCGGTAAACTTAACGAACAGTTAGCTAAGACAGAAAAAGGCTCAGAGGCATTCGGTTCGCTTACTAAGCAGATTGATGCTCAAAAGCATTCTTTGGAGTTGGCGAAAGATGATGTAAAAAACCTTGTTGAATCTTATGATGGGGTCAAAAATTCTATCTCTCAAGTAAATGGTGCGTACCAAGCATTAAGTGCTTTCTCTGTTGCAAGCACAAGCGCAAATGGTGTTCAATCCGCAACGAATATTGCTGTAGGAACTACAGCTACAGTTGCGGCGACAGCCACTTCGGCAGAGGCAGCAGCACATATAGCAAATGCCGAGGCAGCAACTCGAAATGCCGAAGCGGAAAGTCGGAATGTAGAAGCAACCAAACATCTTTCTGAAGCATTACAGCAGTATCTTTCCGTAGCTTCTGGTCGTGCAAAAATTGAGCAGTTACAATCCGAGAATACAAAAGAACTGAAAGATAATATTGAGTTATATAAGAAGAATATAAAAGAAATAGAGGGCGAACTTAATGCAACGAATTTTACTAAGAATATAGAGGAAGCAACAAAAAGCATTGAGGCACAGAGAGCAAAGATAGAAAAATATAAAAATGCGATAGCTAATCTTTCCCCTTCGGATGATAAAGCAGAAGTTGATTATTATAATGGTTTTATTGAGAAAGCACAGGCAAAAATTGATGCTCTTCAATTAAAGATAGACGATTGGGAACATACTCAGCAACGACTCAATGCAGACCTACAGCAATATAATATTCTTCTCGAAGCAGCAAATAGTATTCAAAATGGCTCTATTATCGCTATCAACGTCAAAGACACATCGTTATCAGAACTGACTTCTAAGCTTGATGAGAGTAAGCAGAAATTGCAAGATTTAGAAGCAGAAGCTTCTAAGATGGATGGAAAGCCACTTGGAGAAAAGCAGAAAGAAGACTTGCAGAAACTACAGTCTGAGATAGAAAAGACAAAGAATAATATTTCTGTATTGCAAGAGGCTATCCGTGAGAAGAACGAAGAAACCTTCATCGGTAAATTACGCAATCAGATTTCCGATTTCGAGCAGAAGATTTCCGATTTCGGACAGAGTATAAAAGATAAAATCACTCAACCTATTGATGAGCTGAAAGCAAAAGTAAGCGGTTCTTCCATCGGTCAGCGTTTTAGTGAGGAGTTCGCACAAGCAAAGTCTGGTCTAAGTGATTTTAAAGACGGTATCATCAATGTAATGACTGCCAATGGTAAGTTGCAAGGTGAGATTGGTAAGGTCGGCGAAGCTTTCAAGGCTCTTGGTATTCCCGTAACGGGGTCTCTTACGGCTATTAAGTCCGTAACAAAGGCTCTATGGGGTATGTGTGCAACGCCTGTAGGTGCGGTAATTGCAGCAATCGCTCTTGCTTTCAAGGCGGTGCATACATGGATGACTAAATCCGCAGAGGGGCAGAAGGTCTATACGAAGCTGATGGCTTACTTTGGTTCTCTTGCTAAGTCTATCACTGATATTGTGATTATCTTCGGAGAATACTTGTATAAGTGCTTCACAAAGCCAAACGCTCCTCTCCGTGACTTCGGTAATAACTTCGTGAAGACGTTCAAAACTGCCGTGAAAGCAGCGGTGAATCTTATTGGAGGTCTCGGAACGACCATTAAAGGTGTGTTAAATATGGATTGGGACACCTTTACTGCTGGTCTTAAAAAGACTTGGGATGGAATTAAGGGTGCTGGTGAGACTGTTATTGGCGCATTCAAGACGAGTGTTTCGGGAGCGATTGGTGTTGCTAAGACTGCTTATGATGCTTTTGCAGGTGATGATTTAGCAAAGAAGTTAGCACCTTCTTTAAATGGAATGCTTTCTAAAGCAAAGGAAGCAGCTTCTCTTGCTGGTAAGATACAAGAAACACAGATTTCCATCAAAAAGAATACAGAGGAGCAGTATAAACTTAACGAAAAAATCGCCGAGATAAAGAATAAGATATATTCGTTGCAAGGTAAGGAAAAAATTGCAGCCATTGAGGAGGCAAGAGCACTTGTTAGGCAGAAATATGATTATCAGATAAAACAGCAGCAGAAACTCGTAGAATTGCATGAAAAACAAGCAAATCTGCACACTAAATCATTGAAAGATATTGCCGCAGAGCGTGAACTTAGAATACAGGTACTGAGAACGCAAGTTCAGCAGAATAGTGAACAGAGAATGCTCATCAGACAAGAGGAAGCAGCAAAACGTTCTCTAGCGAATAAAGCAAAATCGGATGTTAAGAAAGATGCTACTCAACAGAAGCAGATTAATTCAGCAGAAGGGAAGCTTGATGATGTTATCTATAAGAATGCTTACGAAAGAGCAAAAGCTTGGCAATCTTTGGAACAGGAGGTAACCGATGCAAAGATTAAGGCGATGAAAGAAGGCGAAGAGAAGGTTATTGCCGAGCGCAAAAGAGAGCTATCCAAAGAAATTGAGCAGATTGAAGAGCGAAAGAATGCAGCTATCAAAGCAGAGCGTGACCGACAGAAAGCTGAATTTGACGCACAGCAGTCTGTTATCAAGGCAAAGGGTGGTAAGGCTGAGACTTGGGATGATAAGAAACATCTTGATTCAAAGAATATTCAGAAGATTACCGAGCAGTACACCATCATTGAACAGAAGACCATAGAATCATACAATAATGAGATTTATGCTGATGAATTAAAATCATATCGTGAATACCTGAAGGAGTATGGTAACCTCGAACAGCAGAAGCTCGCCATCGTTGAGGAGTATAACGAGAAAATCAAAGAAGCAAGGGCTAAAGGTAATCTTTTCGAGGAAGCAAAGTTGAAAACTGACCTTGAAGAGCAGCTAAAGAAGCTCAACTTTAATGATTTCAAGGATTCTATCAACTGGGATTCTGTTTTCTCTGATATGGGAAGATTGAGCAAATCTTATCTCGAAGACCTAAGAAAAAAGCTCAAAGACCTTCTCGGTTCGGGTACTCTTGATATTGATGATATGAAGGTTGTGTCAGAACAGATTGCTAAGATTGATGATGCAATTTCAGAGCAGACCGATAAGTGGGGATGGTCTAACGAGAAGGTGCGTGAATATAATCGTCTCTTGCAAGAGGCTGCTGACGCACAAGAGCGATTAAGAAAAGCTACAGTTGAGCAATATAATGCCCAGGAACGACAGTCCTCTACGAGGATTGCTATACAGAAAGTCTTTGCTGAAACGGGTGTATCTGTAAGCACAAATAAGATAACCTCTCAGAACAAGAGCGCACTCTTTAATGAGAATAAGATGAATCTCAGCAACGAACAGCTCGAAAAATTAAAGAAACTCTTTGATGAGCTCGCTGTTTCTGAGGTAAAAGTCGGAAAGGCAACAAAGGACGTAAAGAAGGCACAAGAGGATGCAAATATATCACAAGATAAGGCAAGAAAGTCAATTAAGGAGATTGCTAATGAATGGGCAGAAAGCATCGGTAACGTTGCTAAAAAGCTACAAGAAGCAAGTGAATTGATTGATGTTCTCGGTTTCGGTGATTCAGACCTTGGAAAGAAGCTTAAAAGTGGTGCAGATGCCTTCAATAAGGGTTCGCAAGCGGCATCAGACTTTGCTACGGGCAACTATATCGGGGCAGCTATTAACGGCGTAGGGGCTATCAAATCGCTTGGTAGTGCTCTTGGTATCGGCAATGGAAGTAATGCGAAGGAGGTTGCGGAGACTACAAATCGCCTTACAGAATCCAACGAGCGATTGCAATACTCTATTGAGCAGTTGAAGAGTTCGATTGATAAGACCTCGGGAATGAGTGCCGTCAGCAATTATCAAAAAGCCTATGATGCACAGAAGCAAATCAATAAGCAGAGTATGGAAATTCTTCAATCACAGATGGGTTACCACGGCTCGCACCACTCTAACGCTTATTATTGGAATCTGTCAGCACAGGACTATGCGGCTATCAATCGCACGTTAGCACAACAGTCAGCGGTCAGAGGAGGCTATATTAATTCTACGATAAACAAGGTAAGTTCTTTGGAGGATATTTATAAGCTCACTCCAGAGCAGATGAAGGATATTCGCACATACAACCAAGATGTATGGAAGAATATGACCGACCAAGGTAAATATGATAAAACCGAATATTGGGAGAATTATACCGACCTTGCCGAGAAGCTTGAAGAGCTGACTGATAAAATCAATCAGAATCTTACGCAGACAACCTTCGATTCGTTAAAGGATAACTTTATTAGCAATCTTATGGATATGAGTAAATCGGCGCAAGATTTCGCAAATAATTTTACAACGATGCTCAATAAATCAATGCTTAACTTTGCCGTTGATGACCTTGCTAATAAGAGACTTAAAACCCTTTATGAAAAATGGGCAGATAAGATGAAGCAAGGACAGCTCTCTAATGACGATTTGGATATACTTAAAAAAGAGTATGATAACATCGTTGATGAAGGTTTGAAGATAAGAGATAATATTGCTGCAATAACAGGGTATAAAGAGGCGCAATCTCAGCAGACGGCAACGGGTAAGGCAATCGAAGCAATTACCGCAGACCAAGCAAGCAGCCTTATCGGTATCGGTTATGCGGTACAAATTGCACAAGAGCAAGGTAATGAGGTTCGCAAGGCTATTGCCGTAGATATATCTTATCTTCGTATTTATGCTGAGCAGACTTATAATAATATCTCAGAAATGCGAGATATTCAGTATCAAGGATTACAGCAGTTGGAAGCAATCAATAAGAATACTGCACCTATTATATTGATACGTGAGGACATCGCAAGTATGTATAAATTAATGAAGGATAAGTATTAAGTTATGAAGAATGATGCTTTTATTAAATTGGTCGATGAAGCAGATTCAGCTTACGTTGACCTTGATACTTTCGGTATTACATTGGTAAGGGGTTGGCGAGAAGCTCTGCTGACCCCTGCCCCAGTAAAAAGCTATGTAACTAACGATAGCCGATTGGAACATGGGCAATCGGTTATCGCTACATCGAAGTATGCAAAGAAAGATAAGCGTGAAGTAAGTATCTCTTTTTTCCTTGAAGGTAGTTCAGAAGAAGATTACTTACAGAAGTATGAGGCTTTCCTTGATAAGATAGCTTATTCAGGTGAATTTTGCTTGAAAGTTCCTCGCCTAAAGAGGGTTTTCAAACTTGTTTACACGCAATGCTCGCAGTTTGGTGATTATGGTCTAAAAAGAGGTAAATTTGTACTCAAATTAACGGAGTATAACCCGAATGATAGAATTAAGTTATGATTAAGATATTTGATATTAACGATAAATTGCTGATGCAAGCAGAAGTAACATCAGCAGCGAAGAGAGAACAGGAAATGTCTAAGTCAGATTACATTTCTCTGTCTTTCTCTGCTACTGAGAAGGTTATTTTGCCTGCTGGTGCATATATCTATTATACATATAAGATTGATAAGGTAAGAGAGGTTACTAGGAAGTTCCTTCTCTTGGAATCGTATGAGCCTACTCAATCAGATGAATGCTCTTGGAAGTACACTCCTCAATTCCAGCATCCGAAGATGATTCTATCGAAGACCCCATTCTTTATCTATACCCGTAATTCACAGAATGTAGAGGTAAAACAAAATGTATGGTCTTTCGTTGGCACAACTTCCGTTCTCAGGGGTAAGATTGCAGATTTCCTTAATAAGGATTTGATGTTTGGCGAATGCGGATGGAAAGTTATCTTTTCAAATGTAACGGCAAATACTGTCAATGTATCATTCAGCGATAACGATTTTATTTCTGCACTTACAGCAATTACAAATGCTATTGGAGATAACTGCGAATGGCATATTGACTATGATGATGAAATTATCTACATCGGTAAGGTCTTAATCGGCGCAACTCCTGTTGTTTTAGAGGTTGGAAAGAATGTAGGTGTACCAAGTATCAATAATAGCAAAGAAGGCTACTATAACGCTTTCTCTATCTTCGGCGGTACAAGAAATATTACACAAGTAAATAGCAAAGGTGAGAATGTTTCATCTGGCGATATTCGTCTGCAATTAGATGAGGGCAATGGTACAATATTAATAGACGGAAAGGAACGCTCCTACTCTATTGATAAGTATTCTACCCTTGACCTTAGAGCGGATAAAACGAAAGAACCTCTCTTTACAAAGGTACTTGATTTTTCTCAGATTTTTCCTTCACTCAATACCTATGTATATAATGTGCGTGGGCGAGTTAAGTATGTGCTTGATAATAATAAGAAAATACCTATTTCTTATAATGCTGATGGCTCAGTTAAGGAATACAAGACCTTTACTGTATGGTATATGAAATTGGCTTATCCTACTACAGAAAAAGTAGAAGGAAAGACAATTATCAATACAACAGTTGATGATGGCGTTACTCATTATTGGTATGACTTTGAGGTTACAGATGATTTGCTTATCAAAGGAAAGAATATCGGTTGCTCGTTTGAAGCAAACTTTAATACGGGTGCGCTTTCTACTCCACTTGCAGGTCGTGGCACTAACGGCGATTATGTAGGTTTTGAGCTTATTTATCATAAAGAAGCATCATCCTCGCACACGTCAGACGATGTTAGCAAGGATAATTTCTCTGTTTTAGCTGGTGATTACGAAATTATTTATCAAGAGGATAATGAGGTTATCATACCAACAAACAAAGAAGAAATGCTTATTCCTCGTGGAGAGAGATTGCCTTCTTTGAAGTGTAATATCACGGTACTCTATAATATTGCAATGGCTGATACTATCTATTACGAGGATGCTCAAAATAGATTGTTAGAGAAAGCAAAGGAGGAGATTGTGCGATTACTCTCTGATTTGAATAACTATGAGGTTAAATCATATTCTGATGTATTCTTGGAAGATAACCCTCAACTACAAATCGGTCAGAGTGTGACGTATAAGGACGGACACGGATATGAGCTTGCGACAAGGGTATTGAAGCTATCTACCAATATTGATTACGACTTTATTCAGTTGATTACAATAGGTAATCAAGTAATTAAGGGCACTATCACGCAGCTCAAAGAAGACGTACAGACAATTATTGCGAGCGGAGGAAGTAGCGGTAACGGAGGTGGATATTCCGTTTCCCAGCTAAGAAAACTCATTGCGAAGTACGGAAGTGATAATTTTATATCTAAGCAGTTCGATGACACCGCAAAAGGATTAATCACATTTGCGAAAGGTCTTACTGCCAAAGGTCTTGCTGTTTTGATGATGGGAGCGAAGTTTGGCAACAATGCTATGATTACGGAGTTGGGCGATGCGGTGTTTAATACCATCAAGTCTTTCGATTACGACAACGCGGCTGAACAAGGCTTTTCTGTTGAGAAGGAGAAGAACGGCAAGTATCATGCATTCTTGAGCAACCTAACCATCTGGGGCAAGGCGATATTCCACGAATTAGATGTACGCAAGCTGTCTTATTCGGGAGGCAACATCTATTTATCTGGAGCTGGTAGCAAGCTTATCAAAGTTGTGCCTGTCAAGGAATCGGTATCTGCTGACGGTGTGATATCTTGGGTAGAAACAACTGCGGATGATGCAGAATGCGCTGGCTGGAAATGCTATCTCTTAGCTGACAACGGAACTACTGCCACGATGAACTACTGGCAGGAGGGCGACCAAGTGCGCTGTCAGACTATTGGCGAGATTGTGGCTGGTGGAGCATATAGTGATACAAGTAATAAGAGTTACTGGCGTACTATTCATGATGGTGGCGTATCTACGCAAAATGAGAAGATATACGGCACTAAAACGGAGACTTATCTTGACGAAGCTGGTAAGGAGCAGACGAGAGAAGTACAGGTTGAATTGTACGATGGTCAGGCGTTTGCTTGGATTGTCGTTGGCAAGCATTCCGAAGGCTTAGACGGATATACAGAGAAGAATGCGCCTGTTGAGATAAAGGGAGACCCTGCTGAGGGCGACACAATCGTGCTGGACGGCAACAGACATCGTAATGGCAATCTTGAGTACGACAAGACGGACAGGCAGAACGTGATTATCCTTGAGACAACTGGCGACTATGCTCCTCGTATCGTTTGCTATGCTAATATCTCTGAGTACAAGCATACTATCACAAAAAGCGTAAATGGCGAGAACAAAGAAGTATCTCTGTCGGTATTCGAGACTTCACCGAAGGGTGGAACGAAAATCAATTCCTCACACTTTGAATTGATTTCGGATGACGGCAGTACTATTAATATCATCAATTATAGAGGTGACTGGGTAGAAGGAAATACCTATCATAAGAACGACCAAGTAAATCACAACAATGCCGTTTGGGTGTGTGTTGCCAATTCAGAGGAGGACGTAACAGGTGAGCCTTCTGACGGCTCGACACAATGGAAAAAAGTTCTATCTGGAAGCAAAGGCGAGAAGGGAGACAAGGGCGAGGACGGCGTGGCTTATCAGATAATGATAACGAGCGATACGGGCACGGTGATGATAAACGGCTCGGGCGAAATGACGCTCAAGGCAACGCTGCTGCGCAATGGCGAGGACATAAGCGACACCGTGAGCAACGGCTCATGGTCGTGGTGGCGACAGTCGGCTGACGCTGAAGACGATGCTGTGTGGAATAGGCTACATGAGGGCGTGGGGCGCTCGTGTCTTATCACACGTGACGATGTGAGCAGGCAGGCTCAATTCGGGTGTCGTGTGTACATATCAGACTCAAAGACTATTAATAGTAACATATAATAATATTTAAACAAACAAACGATTATGGCAAAAGTATTAGCTAATGGTCAGATTACTATCGTTGACCTCAATGACGGTAAGGCCGTGCAGTGTTTCACTCAGTGCTCTAAGGGCGAGACTCAGATTTACACTCCCGACACGGGTGTATACACTCCGAACTATTCGGCAAGTGCGCCTAACGTCATCGCAGCTCATGTCTACGTGACTGGCAATGCTTCAGACCAGGCTCCGACCTCGGCTTGTACGGGATGGTCGTGGAATGTGGATGGTGCGGCTGCTACCCCAGCGAGCGGTAAGCCGTATCAGCTTAACCTCACAAGCAACATCGCCAAGAACGGCAGCGTGAAGAACATCGAGTGGTCGTGCAAATACACAGACCCGGAGACAAAGGCTACGACTACGTGTATCGGCTACAAGACCATTTCGCTGGCGAAGAGCGGCGGTGCGCTACAGACGGTGCAGATAGAAACTCCCGACGGCAACACGTTCGACTCGACCAACAACAGCAAGACGCTGCGTGCCGTGGCGAAGTTCTTCCGTGGCAACGTGCAGGACACTTCTCTGACTTCTATGACTTGGGAGGTGCTGAATATCAGTGCAGGAACCTGGAGCGCTGTGGCATCGGGCAACGTGAGCACTTCGGGCGGCGTGAGCACTCTGAATGTGCGTGCCAATGACGTGCTTAACTTTCAGACGTTCCGCTGTACGGTGAAGGACGGTACTGATATTGCAAGTGCCATCATCACGTTCTTCGATGCGAGCGACCCGTATGTAGTGGAGGTGTACTCGCTGACGGGCGACAAGATCGTGAACGGTGCCCAGTCGACCGAGCTTTTCGCTCGTGTGTGGAAGGACGGCAAGGTAGTGGAGGATGGTGCAGCGGTGAAGGCAGACAGCACCCATGCCTCGAACTACATCTACAAATGGACGAAGTACAATGCCAGCGGTGTAGCCACGAACTGGAACGGTACATCAAGTGCGGTGAATGCTTCGAACAAGCCTTACGTCACGGTGGCCAACGCTGACGTGAGCGGCAGAGGTACATTTACTTGTGAGGTGTCAAAATAAGGGCACCTCACCCTTATTTTTTATTAATTAAAAAGATGAAAGTGTATGGCAACATTATTGGCGAGGGGTCAGATAACGATAGCGGCGATAAGGGATGGTGCGCCAGGCCCGCAAGGCAAGCCTGGCAAGGATGCCGTTTCTATTATTGTTGAAGACGCTCCGCTTGTCTTTGATACGGACGATAACGGAATAGTATCTCCTGGTACATCAAAGACAGCGAAAGTAAAGGTAATGAAGGGAAACCAGAATGTCTCAAATCAATGCATTGGCGTTTCGTCGAGAGATGATATGTGCGTAAATTGCAAATGTTATGTAACGCAGGAGGACGGATATATCACGGTATCTGTATCAGGCAATATCATCGCAAAGGATGACGTGGTTGTTGATGGCGTGAATCATGTGGTTTCCGCGACGTCAGGATATGCGGTTGCGCAGGCTGCTTATGACGGGGTTACCTATTTTGCACAGGTTCCTTTTTCGATTAATGTGGCAAAATTTACTGGCATTGTAGCATTCGACAACAAAAGCTACAAGTCGAAGTTTAAAGAGGTATCAAACAGGCTTGATGGTGCTGCAACAAAATACGAACTGACTCAGGCAAAGTCTGAAATCGAACAAACTGCAAGAGAAATCTCCCTCTCTGTAAGCGAAAAGTCTATTGGAAGGAGAAATATGCTTGTGGGAAGTGCGTGCCGAAAATATAGGGACGGATTTATATACATGAGCGGTGCGGAATCGCAGTATTATGATGGCTATCCTTTAGAACAGATAGAGAAAAATAGTGGCATTGATGGCGTTAATTGCATCCATTGCCGAACTAAACAGACAGGAACGAACAGGTATTACTTGTCTGGTTTTAGTTGGTTTGGTAATTCGCCACAAGGCAACATCAAGTTGGAGAAGGGGAAGAACTATGTTCTCTCTTTCTATGCCAAGACGCATACGCCAAATGACATCTATTTTACTGCGGAAGTTCTATATCAAGGTTCCAAGATAGACACTTCTCGTCCTGCTGGATATTCTGGTCCTATAGGCTATAGCACGACTTTTGCTGCATCAGAAGCCGATAAGTGGGAATTGTTTACCGTTAAGGTTTCTGTTCCATCTAATGCTCCGTATGAGTATGTAGAGATAAATATATTCGCAAGGGCGAGGAGTTACTCTTTCGTTGGCGGCTATATCTGCAAGCCTATGTTGGAGGAAGGCGAAAATTATAACGGATGGACGTTAAGTGAACAGGATTACGACTATGTGGGTGGCAATCTGCTTGATAACGCAAGGACGCTCGACAAGAGTGGAACGCTGACTGACACTAATGATACTGTCATACAGAATGGATATGGAACGGATTCCGCTTGCATTAAAAACTTAATGAAAGCAAACGCAACTCCTTCCGATTTCAAGGAAGTGTTGAAGTGGCGTTTCGGAAGTACGTACCTCGTCAACGGAAATGATTACATCTTCTCGTTCGTTGCAACGGCAGATGTGGATAATGCAAGAGTAGTTTGTTACATGTGGAGCGGTGATATAGAAAATTCGTCCAATATATTCACGGAAGGTAATGGTGGTGCTTGGAATTCTCAAGCTGATGGTAATATCGTATTTATACTGTCTCGGCAATGGACGAGATATTGGGTACACTGGAGACCAAAGGATGGCTATGCGACACCTAAGCAAGTGCTAATCCGTCACACAGGAAACAATAGTACCTCTGCCTCCACCGTCTATGTAGCCCAGCCTAAGCTCGAAATTGGCGCAACCATGACGGAATGGACTGAGCGCAAGAGTGACCTCATTGATAAGGCGAGTCTGAAAAAGGCAGGAATCGAGGTAAAGAGCGATGAGGTGCTGCTGTATGGAGATAGAATCCGTGTTGATAATAACGGGCAAACTGCCGCCATGTTCATTGGAGGCAAGCTTAATGCTAGCCTGATTGATGCTGATAAAATTGAGGTTAAGCACCTTTGGGCGAAGTCTGAGGATGGAATTACCAAGGTGGGATATTTCGGCAACTACGAGATTGACGCGTGCAAAGTGAATAATGCCAATGCTCCGTTGTTTGTTGGTGCTGATACGGCAGCTAAATCTCCATTCTATGTTACCAATGAAGGGCACATGGTATCTACAAGCGCTACACTTGGCTGTTTCTTGTTGGATAAAACGAGTCTCAGATATATATCTGGATACGATGATGAAGAGCCTGGTTTCGCCTTATACAATAACTTTATGTTGTTTCGTGAATATAGCAGAACTTTAAATCCAAATACGCATACATGGAAATCGGAAAGAAAAAGGACGGTTTGGCTTGGAGAGTATCGAACTACTTACCAATTACCAGCATTATTGAGTAACCTTTTAATAGATGATAGCTTTTCCGCAGATGATGATACTCTGAAGTCAGGTATACGTATTTCTGTAACAGGGTGCAATGATAAGTATCAGTACGAAGATAACAGGTATAACGGAGTCTTTCAGAGTAAAGTATATGGAAACTTTGCGATATATGCAGAACATGGCATGTATGGAGGATTAAGACCTATGACCAGGACAATAAATAGAAGTATGGAGTTAACGGATATGGATTGTTTCGTTATAGTAACAAAAGGCGTAACTATTACACTTCCAGCGAAACCTCAGAGAGGTCAATATTATAAGTTTTTACAAACTGGTGACAACTTTGTTATTAAATCATCACTTAATAATATGTTTTGGTACGGAGTTGGTAAAAATAGCTTCACTTCGGGTGTATTAAACCAGACAACAGAATTAATATATGATGGTAGTAATTGGAACGTAAATTGGTTTATAGGGAAATAGCAATATAATTATTAAAAGGTAAGAAATATGAAAAAGAATTTCAATGTTCCCTTCAAAAATTGGAAGGGTGAGGTGATAGTATCACCAGTTAAGAATGAGAATGGAGAGGAAACCTACAAGCCTCAGATTATTGGTGATATTGTAGGTAAGGTACTCTTCGAAGTGATAGACAATCAGAGTATTCAGCTATCGGGCGAAGAAAAGCTACGTGCTTATCGGGTTGCCTGCAAGATAGGTAAGGATGCCGAGAACGTAGACATCGAAGCCGAGGACATTATACTTATTAAGAAGATACTCTGCCCAGTTATGGCTGTAGGTGGATATGGTCAGATAGTTGATTTGCTCGAAGGATAAGAACAGACAAGGCGGTTACTCATGGTGACCGCCTTGTTTCTGTTACCAAAAAACGATAAAATGGTAACAAGAATTTAGTAACTAAACTTTCAGATTGTTACTTTTCGCAAAGTTTAACACAAAAATATTCTCATTTCCGATGGTTTTGTGCAAAAAAGTGTATCTTTGCAACATCATTTAATTTAAATCAACGCTTATGAATAAAGAAGACGAAGACAACCTATTAAAGTGGTTGAAAGACAAAGATGTCAGTGAGGTTATGGATTTGCTGATGAGACATGGTAATCGGTATAGTAGAAGGATTCTGAAATTTTTCAGATGGTTTTGTAAGTACGTTCCTATTACACTTATGTGCTTTCACGCATACGGCATTTATGAATTCTCTCAGCATCCTCGTGAAATGTTCATCCCTTATGCGGAGAATGCACCTTGCTATCTCTACATATATTTTATGGTGTACGTTCTGCCAATGGTTTTGATATTAGCAAGCCGATTTTTCTTCTTGTGTTGGAGATACCGCATTCCCTTCTTCTACTTTGCAAGCATCAATGCGGCTCACATTGTGGAATGGAGTTGGTATACAACCAAAGATATGGTAGATTCTTGCTATACGGTCATGGTGGTAACGGCAATATTCTATCTGTACTCTTTTGTGGATTTGTTTATCAGCAGGTCAAAGTTAGGACGTAAAATCTGTGCGTGATTATGGGAAAGATATTGAATTATAAGTTACTCGGCACGGCTTTTAAGTCGCTAAGTGATGCTTGCTTTAAGGCTGACGAGCAACAGCGAAATGGTGAGAAAATTACCGCCTGCGGAATGAGCGATGATGACTTGGATAGACTATGCGACATCATCCCCGATATGCTCAACCCGATGCTATCTACCGAGGAAGTCAAGGAGAAACTTCACGTTTCTGATGCTACACTCAATCGTATGGTTGCTAGAGGCGATATTCCGAATGGCGAGTGTAAGAAACGAGGGCATACGAGATATTGGAAGAAGTGGGATATTCTTCACTTCATTAAGAGTAAGAGAAAATCATAACGTATAAGCCCTATCGCAGCACGGTCAAGCGAGCATATATGAGTATGGATTATATGTTTTGTACTTTGATTATAGTAGCGATGTTAGCAATAATAAATAGCACGTTCATCGCATATTTATACTATTCTTACGAGTATAAGAAGGTCGATAAGTACTTCTTGACTTGGGTAACGATGTCAACTATGATATTGATAATGTGGTTCGGGGAAGGATTGTATCTGTATCTAACAGATTAATGACGAAAAATTTGGTGGTTTCGGAATTATTGTCTATCTTTGCAATGCTTTTTGAGCATCGCATATTTGAGCATCGCATTTCCGAGCAGAAATGTGATATTTCCCCTGTACTATTGGCGTAGTATAGGGGAAATTTGTTTCTACTTCTATCCTAATAGTTGAACATGTAAGTGTTCCTTACAAGTTGAGTAAGAGAGGTAAGTGATTGCCTCTCTTTTTTATTTGGTGCAATATAATAGACAAAAACACACATATTTCCCCGAAAAATATACGCACTTTTTGCCTTAAATTATACATAACAATATATGATACTACCTACTATCAGCTTAAATCATTGATAATCAACCACTAAAAGAAAGTGTGATAGAGTTATATTTGCTCTTCTATGTTCTTTGTACCTTTGCATCCGTAATCGATTACATAGTGTTAGTTAATATTAAGGATTTCAAAAGATTGTATTATGGAAATGACAGATGCAAAGGTCGTAGAGAAGAAAATCTACGAAGAGGGAAAGAAGCACGATGATTATGCTTCTAAGGCAACAGGAAATGCTGGTCTTACCCTTGGTATCATTGGCACGGCACTCGGTGCTGGTGCTTGGTTATTTGGAGGTAATCGCAGTGTGTTTGGTTCACTCGGCGGCAATATGCCTGAGAACGTTAACATCAACGCTTACGGTTATGGCGCAAATGCGAATGCTAATCAGCCAACTGCCTTGCAGGTAATGGAGAAGGAATGCGCTGATGAGGTTAAGCTGCTTACCGACATGTTCGGTTTGAAGCTCGACACCGCTAACAAGTTCTACGCTATGCGTGAAACTGACATCGCAGAGAAGTTCTCTATGTATAAGGGTGCTAACGATGCTATCAACGCTGAGAACCGCCGTGCAATGCAGGCTGAGTTTGGTTTGTACAAGTCTCAGATTGATGCAGACTTTGGTTTGTACAAGAATCAGAGAGACCAGTATGACGCACTACAGGCTAAGTATAGCGACCTCGACAAGAAGGTAGCCGTTATGGAAGCCCTCACTCCTTACAAGGAGAAACTTATGATGGCTTACGTTAACGAAAAGACATGCAATTGCTTGCGTGGTCAGTTGGTACTCCCATCTACGCCAGTAATTTCGGGCTACGGCAGCTATTGCTGTAACGGTACTGCTCCTTCCACTCCCACTACAGGAGCGTAACAGAGCAAGAAAGTCCGTAAAAAAGACTAAGAAAAAATGAGTTGGTGAGGGGCGTTTGCCCTCGTTGGTGGATGCCCTCTCACCTCTCTATAATATATCACCAACTTTAAAGATATTTGATTGTTATGATGAATTTTGGTAACAGCCCATTATTGGATATGGGTACAAATCAGCAGCAGCCGCAGATGATGGATGCCGAGCTACAGAAGATGTACGAAGCAATACAACAGAAGCGAGCATCTATCAATATGCAGACGCAGGTATCTTCTACTCCACTCTTCGATGAGATAGATAAGATAGAGGATAGTTTTACAGATACTCAGAAGCAGTTCTTGATACAAAACCAAGAATACGTGGAGAGTTTGCAGTACGTATCTAAGCTTGTGCAAGATGAGGAACTACGCATTATCCGACCTCGTATAGAGCAGACAGAGCAAGGCAAGGAGGCTTTGAAGCATCACCTATCCATCGTAACAAAGCTAAAGAAGGAGATGGCTAAGGAGGAGGAACAGAAGCGAGCCTTGCTTGATGACTACCTCACCAATTATCCAGATATGGCATACAAGGATTATCTCGCAATGATTAATGGTCAGAATCAAGCTAAGAAAGGAGGGTCTAAGAAATGAATATAACAGAGCTTAAAGAGAAACTGCTTGAATCGGTTGACGTTTGGGCAGACGCAAGAATAGACGATATGGTTAAGGCTAACCCGATGCTAGCCATACCATCAGTGTATATGAAACGTGCGGCGCATAATATCATATCCAAGAATAAGGATAAGTGGGATAAATCGATAGACAACGCTACCCTATTCATCGCCGATGAGAACGGAAACATAGATGCCAACACGATATTTGAAGATATGATGCAGATGCTAAAATCCGTGGAAGATTACAAATTCGATGTAGGTTTTATTCACGGACATATCGATAAAGGCGTTGTGTCTATTGACCTGCCGGATGGAATTGCAACCGCTATCCTCTTTGGAAGCAAGCGAAGCATCAACTTCACAGAGGAGGATTTTGTAGAGTTGAAAGATTTGATAATAGGTTAAAATATATAAGATATGGAAGCAAAAGAGATTATGAGTAAATTTGATGAGCTGTATGGGATGATGGCATCATCAGCAAACGTGAAGTATATGCGCACATTTGGAGACACCATGCGTTGCATGATGCAGGATATGGCAGCCAAACACCCAGAGTTGGCGCAAGAGTATCTTGATAAGCTCTGCGCCATCAAATGGAAGAACTATCTCACCAAGAATGAGGCTTTGGATATTATCGGTAAGATGAATCCCGAAGCAACTTGGAATATGCAAGGATGGTTGGACGAAATGGAGAAGTTGGGCTTATGTATGGAGGATAAGCCATATTACAATGATTATGCGCTGTATATAGCCATGAATCAAGTAATAAGCGACCACGGAGAGACCATTGCCATAATAAAGGGCGAGAAATCTCTTTCTGATATAAATGAGGAAGAACTTGTAGAATACGCCTACAAATTAGCCCTAGACCTACTGAAAGATAAGGATGGCGTATATAATATAAGAGAATACTTTTTGAAGTAGATATACTGTTTGAATCATTTGTAAAGAGGAGCTTTTGGTAAGTTCCTCTTTATTTGTTTACACCCGATTATCTATTTTCTTTTGTCTTTCAATTTTAAAAGCTATCTTTGCATCAAAAACAAAATATGGTAGGACAAGTAGGAAATACGGGTACAAGAGCGGCTGGGATGATGCTATTCGGGGATGAGTTGAGTTGTATGTTACTCGATACCCGATGGATGCTCATTGCTATCGTTCTACTTATCATTGCTGACTATCGCTTTGGTTGTGAAGAAAGTAGCCTTCGACATAAAAATGCTTTAGAAAGCAAGAGCCCTCTCCTTGCTGATAGATATGAGTTCAGAGCATCACGGGCAAGGCGCAGAACTTTAAATAAATTTGTGGACTACCTTATCTATATAATGGTAGGTGTATCTCTTGGTAGAGCTTTATTGCCGCAGATTGATATTGATTATATTTGGGGTGGATGGGTTGTTACTGCATTTATTGCGGTAAGAATAGAGATTCCGAGCATAGTAGGACATTTCTTGTTTGTTCGTGGCGTAGCGGTAGAAAAGAAAACAATAAAGGGCTTCATTAAAGCCTTTATCGTAGCTCTTGCTAAATCAAAGAGTGAAGGTGTTGGTGATGCCTTAGAAGAAGGATTTAAAGCAACGGAGGATAAAAAATGAAAGTAACAAAAGAACAAATGAAAGCCATCATGCCGAATGCTGGAGAAAGGATTGATATATATCTTCCTTATATCAACGATTACGCAGATGCTTTTAATATCAATACTCCACTTCGCATGGCACATTTCCTTGCACAAGTGGCTCACGAAACCGCAGAGTTGGTACACATGCGAGAAATCGGTAATGCTGACTACTGCCATAAGTATGAGGTTGGTAGGCTCGCAAAGATGTTGGGCAATACTCAAAAGGGTGACGGCTACAGATATAAAGGTCGTGGCTTCTTGCATTTAACAGGAAGGGCAAATTATCAAGCCTACACGAACTCAAAGTACTGCAAAGGTGATGTTGTAGTAGAGCCAAAGCTCTTGGAGAAACCGAAAGGAGCAGTAAAAAGCGGTATGTGGTATTGGTTAGTAAGAGGATTGAATGCCGTAGCTGACAAGAATGATATTGAAGCGGTTACAAAAAAAATCAATGGTGGAACAAACGGCTTGCCGAGCAGAACCAAATATTGGAAGAGAGCTTTGAAATCCTTTAATATAACAGCATAGCTTATGAAAAGGATTAAAGGTTTGTTTTATTGTTTATCAAATTCAATGCTTCTGTTTCTTATGACGCAGATAGTTATCGGGTGTACGGCTACCCCAAAGGTGGTTACCCGACAGACTTATATCAGCGATAAGCAGTCACATTGGGATTCGATATTTAATGCTAGACTTTCAGCGACCTTTGAACTCTATCAGAGAACTCAAAGTGAGCTAAAAGAAAATAGCAAGTCTGAAACAAACCATATTAGAGATAGCACTTTAACAATGGTTGATAAAGATGGTAATATTCTCAGACAAGACAAATATCACTACGAGAGCCATAATTATACAGAGGTATTCGTACAGAAGCTCAGAGATAGTATTTCTTATTATAAATCATATAAGGATAGTCTAAGCAAGTATCGACTCAAATTCTATTCCTTAGATAAAGCTAAACAAGATTCTGTTCCATATCCCGTGTATATAGAGAAGCCGATGAATAAAATAGATGCTGCATTCTACCGATTAGGTAAGGTTACGGCGGTATTCGTGCTTCTCTTCATAGTAGGTATGATATTTTTGGCAATATATAAAAATAGAAAAAGATAAGACATTTTCAATAGTTACTAATATTTTGTAGGTTTTAGTTTCTTGGTTATAAGATTGTTGGATAACAAAGGCGGTTACTCGTGATGAGCAGCCGCCTTATTTTTTAGTACTTCTTGCCTCCGTGATGATATTCACGGGTCTCATTATAGCGCATCTTTAGATTAATGTGCTGTATAAGGTCGATACCTAGTGATTCTGCCCATTCAAAGGTAGTAACGATTATATCATTAAAATAAGCTTCACAGAGCAAAGGGTTATTTGAGGTAGTAAAGTTTAATATACATCTTGATACAGAATACGCATTAACAGTAAAGTCTCGTGTTTCACAAATTTCTATAATCTCTTCATCTGTTACATATTCTGTTCTACACTTTACATTTTTTAGCCCCATAAGGTCGAATGTACGAATGCAAATATCCGCTAATTCACTCTCAACTGTTCCCTCAATATGTTCGCCGTAGAATTTTTCAAACAAACCTCCGTGGTGGTCGTTAGCGATAACGCAATCAAGCCCACTTTTATCAAGGTCGTCCATCCAACGCCCGTTGCGGTCAGCTTGAACGGCTTCCGTAACCTCTGTGCTAATCATCATAACCCAGTGTGCCGTAGGCTTCTTCTCTTCGTGCCATCCGTGTTTCACGGCATTGTTATAAGCACGTTCTACCCATTCTTTAACTTGTTTTCCTTCTATTACCATAATTATCTGTATTTATGTTTATTACACCATTCCCAACAAACTGTGCCTTCTTCTTTATCGCAGCAAAAGCCATCACCATAAATACCTTCATTGGTAAATGAAATGCAATTACCGCAACATGGCTCTTCATTTTCTTTTTTCATACAAATAACGTTTTATTGATTCACGCAATAACTTATTTTCCTCTGTAAGCAATCTAATCTCTTCTTGTAGTTGCTCTATGATATGCAAATACGATATTTTTTCAAGAGTTCTCATTTCATCAACTCCAATGAGAATCCTTTCTTCGCAACGTGAACCGCCTTACCAGTGGCTTTCGCTACCTCAGAAGAGAATAATTCAGCATCGCCGTTGTTTGCACTCATGTGAATAAGCACTATCGCTTTCGTTCTTTCCAATTTATTCTCTTTAAGGCAGTTCAGACATCTTTCCAAGCTCATGTGAGTAGCTTTTGCTCTAATGCCAATCTTCTCAGGAATAATGCCCTCTCTCACACTCTTATCAACCAACGAATCCATGTGATTGCATTCGATAAGGATATAGTCAAGCGGAAAAGATAGCTTATATTTGATATGATGGCTATCCGTAAGAAAAAGCATATCTCCCATATCGGGATGGTAGATAATAAAGCCGCAAGGCTCTTTGGTGTCGTGAACTGTATCGAAAGCTTTTATAACGAAGTTACCAATACGAAACTCTTTAAGCATCGGGATGGCATTGTAATGAAAATCACCTTCCTTAATCTTCTTTTCTTCCAAAGTACCTTTGGTTGCAAAGATATTGAAAGGTCGTGCATACTGACGAATAAACCCTGCGTGGTCGCCGTGGCTATGAGTAACCAAGCAACCGACAACCTTTTTGAGATTTCCTCCAAGTGCTTCTACGGCATCTTTTAAGGGCATTCCGCATTCTATGATAAGTGCTTCATCATCATTTTGTAGGATATACCCATTACCAGAGCTTCCACTACCTAATGTAATTAATTGCATATTCTATACTTTTTATATGTAGGAGAGAGATTTCTCCCTCTCCTATCCGTCATTTACTGCTGCTTAAACATATCAGGCATTTCCTGCTTACCCATCGGTTTTGCCTTAGGCTTTGTTTGAGCCGCATTTTCTGCGGTCTGAGCGGTTTCCTGCTTATCACTTGGGGAATTATTAGCAGCCTTATTTTCTTCCTTATTCTCGCCGTTATTCATATCGAGCGACTGAGTATTGGCTTGCTGTTCCTCTTGCTGCTGAGCTTGTGCGAGCTTCTCTTCGGCAGAAAGCTGCTCAACGTTATTAGCGGTAACCTCAGTATAATCGCCATCCTCCAAGTCTTCCTTAACAGCAAGACCGCAAGTAATCTCTGGGCAATAGGCGTTCTGAAATCTTGTAGCAGCACGATAACGAAGCATCTGCTCTGGGTCAGCTTGCCAGTTACTTCCTTTTTTGTCGTACCAACCTTTAATCTTAGCTTGATGAATAGTAACTACAGAGCCTTTAAGTACCTCACCCTGCTTATCTATTACGAAAGCATAGCAACCCCAATTATCTTTGCCTTGCTCACCAACAAATTCATATCTGAGAGGGGTAGCGAAGAGACCACTTGCATTGATACAAGCAATAAGGAACTTTGCTGAGAAAGAAGGCATTCCATACACAACGTATGTATTTTGCATTATCATAAGTGGATTTGTATGTAATCTTTGTGCAATATCAATTGCAATCATTACATTACCTATGTTCCCTTTAAATGTATCAGGAATAATTGTGGACGCAGACAAAATCTGCGCCATCTTATAGCCAGTATTAAAACTTTCTTGATTTGCGAACATATTAAGTCCGCTAACTTGTGGCTGTGAAACCACGATATCATTTTCTGCCATAATCTCTATATTTATAATGAATTAAAGTGATTTAATTTCTAAAGACTGTCCGTAGATACATTGCAAGTAGATAATCTGCTGTTCAACGGGCACGATGTGTTCTGCTGATTCCTTGCGGTCAACGAATAAAGGTACGAAGATATTTGAAGCCTTAGATATACCGCTGATAATATCAACGCCCATATCAATAACAGTTCCATCATTCGTATTATCGTAGTCAATACCATCCTTATCAATAGCGGTGCAGATTTCCTTCTCATCGTCATTGGTCTTATTCTGCTGATAGAACTTCCAACGAATGAGTGTGAAATATGAATTCACTTTTTGCTCAACAAGATTAATCTTTGCCTTCTTGTAAGCTTTGATTTGGCTAATAACTTCACCACAATCAGCAATAATCTGAGATAACTCAACAGAGCGATGATTGAGCTTTTCTTTCTCTGTATCAATACGCTTGTTGGTCTCCTCACCTGCGATTTTGTTAACTAACTCGTCACGTTGAGAAACAAGGGTCTTCTTTTTCTCCTTATTCTCTTCGATTGTAGCATCAACCTTCACAACAGGCTTAATTGCTTCAATATCGGCGAGGTCTTTATCAAAGACCACCTTTTCCGCGGCAGTTTCCCAAGTTTGGTTCTGCTTCTCTGTACGCTCGTTAATTAACTTCTGATACTCAGATTGGGCATTCTTTACCTTATCCTCATCTTTTGCCTTGGTAATCTGCTCATAGGTATTAATATTACCTTTGAGGACATTCATCTGTTGCTTAATCTGAGCAGCCTCATTCTGTATTTTCGTGAGTTCATCAGACTTATTCTTATTGAACTCGGCAACGGCGTTATCATATTCCTTTGCCTTCATTTCGTCCGTATAAGAACGACCACAAACTGGACAAACATCTGTTTGCTTATAGTTAAATTTCTTTTCGTTAGCATCATTCCACTCTTTAATCTTGTTATTGAAATTAATAGTGACCTCTGCCAAGGAAACCTTGTATTTTGTATTAGTCTCCATATTTGTATTATATGCAGATTTAGCGTCATTGATTTTCGTTGAAGCCGTAGAAATCTTCTTCGTAAGCTCATCAATCGCCTTAATCTTAGCATCTTGCCATACCTTCTGTGCATTCGCAACCTTTACGTTATGCGCTTGCAACTTATTGAGGTACTCTTCCATAGCAGGGTCTTTCTCAGTCGTTCCCTCCAATGCCGCATCTATAGCAGCAATATCAGCATCAATCTTTGCCTTCTGTGCTTTGAGAGCAGTAAAATCGGCATCAACTCTAAGAGCCTCTTGTGCCTGAACCTTTGCAGGTATTAAATCTAACTCCTCTTCCGCTTTCTTCTTTGTTGCCTTCTGCTGTGTAAGCATATCGGAGAGTTCTTTTTTCTCTTCAATTACGCCCTTATACACCATAGGATAAGGCTTCATCAATTCTTCTTCATTGATTTTGCCAGCCAACGACATAAGCATTTTTCTCCTGTCATCAACCTTATAAGACATAAAGATATTGATATTAGACAAAACGAGCCATCTTTTGAGCGAACAAAGTTCTTCGAGCTTGGCATTAAAATCTTTCTGTGAAAGAGGAACATCATTAATAAGTCGCTCTTGTGTAGTACTTTGCAACTTCTCATCTGCTGTACCCTTATTCTCCCAATTCTCAGTAAGGATACGCTGTACCTTAACCTCTCGCTCATCATTATAGTTAAGTACTACAGTGACCGAGGTTTCAAGATGATGAATAACATCATTATTAATATCAAGAGGTTGTACGGTGGTATTCTTCTTGCTAATAACGCCGAAGATTGCCCAAAGATAGGCATCATAAATAGTTGTCTTGCCTACCTTATTTGCGCCACTAATAACCATATTGTGGCTAAAATTAATTTCTTGACTCCGAACCTTCTTGAAGTTCTGTAAAGTCATTGATTTGATTTCAATTTTCATTGTTGTTTTTATTAACGTTAAACGATTTGTATTCATTTCCAGCCCTAGAACCCATAAGCTTAATAGTCAATTCCTTGCGTATCTTATTACAGATAGTATTAACGGTATCAATATCAGCCTTTACGTTCTTTTTTCGCTCCTTATTGGTTTCATTAGCTATCTGAGATAGCTTAGTTGCTCTTTCTGAATCAAATTTCATTAGAGCTTCCATAAAGTTCTGTGGATTAATAGTATTACCTACATATATCTTCCCATATCCTCCACCTACCAATGATTCCAAAAAGTAGGTAAGTTCGCTAGGAGATAGATAATAATAGATACTTCTTATTCGTCTTGCCATGAAGACAATTTGAAGACTATTAACAGAACTACCAGCACCGAGAAGTCTAAAGGTATCTAATAACTGAGCTTTCACCCATTTTAGAGCGAACCCTTCTCCATAATCATTATCTAAAGATGCTAATGTATTGGTATCTTCAAGAGCTGAAGTTAGTGAATATACGGGCTCTTTTCGCTCACTGATTAAAGGATAATTGGTTTCTACCCACTCTTTGAAATTAATCTGCGTTAAAGACCTCTGCTGCTGTTCTTGCGAAATTAAGCTCTGTTCGCTGCTGTTGTTGCTGTACTTCGTCATACTCAGAATATATTTCGTCCTCCCAAGCACGGGAATTAAGATAGGTAAGAGGGTGCTTTTGATATACTTTCTGAGTGATTGATGCAACATATCGTGGCGTAGCTGCTATACAAGCGGCTCTATCCTTCTTAGTCATGTGCATCCACTTCTTTAAGCATTTCTGCTTGCCGACACACTTACCATACATCTTCCACCATTTTTCAAACTCTTCATTTATAACAGAGATAGATTGTGGTGGGATAATCTCGTAACCTTGGGATTCTAATAATATGATTGCTTCTTGTATCTCCTTTTCCATATTTACACCTTATTATATATTATATATACTCGCCACCCCAAAATCGAGTAATCTCTGACCCTGCGATAGCTACTTGCCCATTAGGTCTTACAATACTCTTTAGGAATCCACCCTTAATGTAACGATAGATAGTGTTTGCACTAACTCGTAACTTTTCAGCAGTCTCCTTAACCGAATATCTACCTTTCGGTTTTACATCAGGCGGTTCGTTTATCATCATTACCTCCTTTCTCCTTGTTACGTTTGAGGATGCCATAGATGCTAGCCTCACACGCATATTTGAAGTCACTCATTGTCCGCCGCACAGCCTCAGACTTCTTGAGACCTTGCTTCATGTAGTTCTCAACTGATTGAACTACCAAGCTTTCTTTTTCTTTTTGAGATTTAATAACCATATTTAACTATAAATTTATATAGAAATTAATATTAAATTATTATCTTTGCATCCGAAATATATCGGTGTTTTATAATTACACCGCAAAATTAATAAAAAAAATTGAGATACTATTATTTTCTATTAATATTTTAATAATAATTAATATAAACGTATGGGTGAACTATTGGAAAGAGCAAAAAAGGTGGCTGAGCACAAGGGAATGTCAATGGCTCAGTTTCAGGAAAAGATTGGTGTAAGCATCAGTCATTTCTATAATACAGATAAATTATCATTGAAGACAAAGAGAGCTGTTTCAGAGGTCTTCCCTGATATTAATGCTGATTGGTTAGAAACGGGTGAGGGTTTTATGACTAACACCGATAAGCTACAGGAGGAAGGCAAATTCTATAAAGTACCGCTTCTTCCGGTTGCAGCGCAAGGTGGTACACCAAACAATTTCGAGTATCAGATAAAAAAGCATGATTGCGAAATGATAATTTCTCCTATTGAGAATATTTCGATGGCAATCTCAGTCACGGGGGATAGTATGTCGCCAGAATACCCAAGCGGTAGTAAGGTTCTTGTGCAGAAGATTAACGAGAAGGCTTTCATTGAATGGGGCAACACCTATGTGCTCGATACAGTAAATGGAGCTATCATTAAGAATGTATTCCAAGCAAAGGGTGATGATACGAAGGTCATATGCCGCTCCGTAAACCCTAATTTTGCAGACTTTACTGTTGATGTTTCTGATATTAGAGGATGGTACAGAGTGCGCTGTTGCATTACCATAAAGTAACGTTAAAATACGTAAAACATGCAAATTTCGTGCAAACGTATTATAACAGAAAGCGTAACAATTTGGTTATCAATAGGTTATTCTACACCATACTGATACAAAAAAAATATTGGTATCTTTGTTGCCAAATTGTAAGATTATGAAGAGATTTAAGATATTTTTTATCGTTTTATGCTCTGTTTTGGCCGCAAAAGCCCAGAGTATCGTGTTCAATAACCAGGTGCCGAAACATGAAGTAAGAGCTGTATGGCTGACAACAATAGGAGGTATCGACTGGCCACACTCTTATGCCCAGTCTTCTTATTCTGCCGAAAAGCAGAAAAAGGAACTGACGGATATACTGGACCGGTTACAGCAGGCTAAAATCAACACCGTACTGATACAGACCCGCGTAAGAGGTACCATGATTTATCCGTCGGCATACGAACCTTGGGATGGATGCCTGTCAGGTTTTCCGGGGAGAAGTCCGGGCTATGATGCCCTGCAGTTTGCCATCGACGAATGCCATAAGCGAGGGATGGAACTGCATGCCTGGGTGGTAACCATTCCGGTAGGAAAATGGAACTCACTCGGCTGCAAAACTCTCCGAAACAAGATGCCAAAACTCATCAAGAAGATTGGAGCCGACGGATACATGGATCCGGAAAACAGTCGGACAGGTGATTATCTGGCAAACATCTGCAGAGAAATCACCCATAAATATAATGTAGACGGTATTCACCTCGACTACATCCGTTACCCTGAAACCTGGAACATCAAAGTGAGCCGGGAACAGGGACGCCGGTATATCACCAACATCGTAAGAAAGATTCACGATGCAGTGAAGGCTGAAAAACCTTGGGTAAAAATGAGCTGCTCACCTGTAGGAAAGTATGATGACCTGAGCAGATACCGGAGCTTTGGCTGGAATGCATACACGAAGGTCTGCCAGGATGCACAGGGCTGGCTCAAGAGCGGTCTAATGGACGAGCTCTTCCCTATGATGTATTTCAAGAACGAACACTTCTATCCGTTTGCCATCGACTGGCAGGAACAGAGCCATGGCAAGATTGTGGTTCCAGGACTGGGCATCTACTTTCTCGATCCGAAAGAAGGAAAGTGGAACATCAATGACGTGACGGCAGAAATGTATCACATCCGAAACCTCGGAATGGGATATGCATTCTTCAGAAACAAGTTCCTCCTGGACAACAAACAGGGTATCCTCAACTTTACCCAACGTTTCAATCCATACCCATCATTGGTTCCGCCGATGACCTGGGCAAGCAAGAACCAACCGGAACAGCCACAGCAATTATCGGTAATCACCACCGATAACAAGGTATCAGTTTCCTGGAGCAATCCTTCAAACTATACAGACGGCACTAAAATCGCAACCCCTTATATATATAATAATGTATACGCGAGCAAGAAATATCCGGTTGACATCACCGATGCACGCAACCTGGTTGCCGCACGAATCATAGGAAATTCGTTCAAAATAGAAAATCCTGATGCAAAACATCTGTTTGTTGCCGTAACTTCAATGGACGGATATGGCATAGAAAGCCAGCCAACCCAAGAAAAAGAGGAAGAGAATCCACTTTTTGCCCAAAGCACAGGAGCTGCGAAATTACTCGAATGTGACGGAAAGAAGGTATATCTAGCAGAAACCACCAAAAATCTCGTTTTTGACGTTCTGATGGTCGAGACCCTGCAAGGATGCGACATTCTGCACCTCCACGCAAAAGATAACACGCTAGATGTTAGAAACTTAAAGGAGGGTATCTACCGTGTGGTAAGCATCAACAAGAAGGGGTATAGACATACGTTAGGAACCTTCAAGATGAAGAAAAATTGATTTTTTTCGAAAAAAGTTGCGAAAAAATTTGGTGGAATCAAAAAATAGTAGTACCTTTGCACTCGCAATTCAGAAATGAGGCTTTTAAATGTTGCACCCTTAGCTCAGTTGGTAGAGCAACTGACTCTTA